>Ga0307479_10004907_pt1 | contig 12287 bp, 12 predicted proteins | sample atmos_gasesECM4C_FD_203743 | JGI IMG/M metagenome (GOLD analysis project Ga0307479, IMG submission 203743) | Hardwood forest soil microbial communities from Morgan-Monroe State Forest, Indiana, United States - atmos_gasesECM4C_515 | ecosystem: Environmental > Terrestrial > Soil > Temperate...
GCAGCGCTTCGTCAATGCCAGTATCGAGGGCTGGTACAGCTACCTCTACGGCGATCCCTCGCCCGCGAACGCGCTCATCAAGAAGGACAACCCCGAGGAGACCGACGAGCTGCTGGCCTACGCGATCCAGAAGATCAAGGAATACGGCGTGGTCGACAGCGGCGACAGCCTCAAGCTCGGCATCGGCGCCATGAGCGAGGAGCGCTGGAAGGCCTTCCACGACGTGATGTCGAGGCAGGGGCTCTATCCCGCGGATCTCGCCTACAAGAAGGCCTTTACGCTGCAGTTCGTGAACAAGGCCTTCGACATCGGCTTGCGGAAGTAGGCGGCTGGCCGAGAGCGACGGCCCATGCCGCCGCTCGTCTCGCTCGAGGGCGTGCGCAAGGTCTTTCGCAATGGCACGCTCGCCCTCGATGGTGTCGATCTCGCGATCGCAAAGAGTGAGTTCGTCAGCCTGCTCGGACCCTCCGGCTGCGGCAAGAGCACGCTGCTGCGGATCATCGCGGGCCTCGTGGAGCCGAGCGCCGGCTCGATCCGGGGCAGGGAAGCGCTCGGCGGCGGCCGCATCGGGTTCGTCTTCCAGGAGCCGACGCTGATGCCCTGGGCCACCGTGTGGGACAATGTCTACCTGCCGCTGCGCCTCAAGGGCGAGAGCCGCGCCGGCGTCTCCGATCTGATCGGGCGGACCCTCGCCGCGGTCGGGCTCGAGGGGTTCGAGCGCTCGTATCCGCGCGAGCTCTCGGGCGGTATGAAGATGCGCGTCTCGATCGCGCGCGCGCTCGTCACCAGCCCGGAGCTGCTGCTGCTCGACGAGCCCTTCGCGGCGCTCGACGAGATCACCCGCTTCAAGCTGAACGAGGATTTGCTTCGGCTCTGGCAAGCGCAGCACTGGACGGTGGTGTTCGTCACGCACAGCGTGTTCGAGTCCGCGTTCTTATCGAACCGCGTGGTGGTGATGACGCCGCGGCCGGGGCGGATCGTCGCTGATGTGCGCATCGATATCGACTATCCCCGCGCCAGCAGCCTGCGCACGGCGCCGCACTACACCGAGCTCTGCCGCGCGCTCTCGCACCGGCTCGCCGAGGGGATGACGGCATGACCGATCGTGCGCTCAGGATCCTCGGCCCCGCCATCGTGGGCCTGCTGTTTCTGGCGGGCTGGGAGGCGGTGGTCCGCTATTACGAGATCCCCTGGTACGTGCTGCCGGGCCCGGCCCTGGTGGCGGAGACGTTGTGGCGGGACGGCCCAAGCCTCCTGGGCTCGCTCTGGGTGACGGTCCGTATCACCCTCGCGGCACTCGCCGCCGCGATCGTCTTGGGCGGCGCGCTCGCGGTTCTCTTCGCGCAGTCGCGCGTCCTGGAGCAGAGCTTTTTGCCCTACGCGATCGCGCTCCAGGTCACGCCGGTGGTGGCGATCGCGCCTCTCATCATCATCTGGGTCAACGACGCTTATTGGGCGGTGCTGATCCTGGCGCTGATCGTGGCGTTCTTCCCGATCGTCGCCAACACCACCCTGGGCCTCAACAGCGCCGATCGGAATCTGGCGGCACTCTTCAAGCTCTACGGCGCCACGCGCTGGCAGACGCTGCGCTATCTCCGCATGCCGACGGCGCTGCCCAATTTCCTCGCGGGCGTGAAGATCAGCGGCGGCCTGGCGCTGGTCGGCGCCGTGGTGGCGGAGCTCGTCGCGGGCACCGGCGGAAACGAGACCGGGCTCGCCTATCGCATCCTGGAGGCCGGCTATCGCCTGGAGATCGCGCGGCAGATGGCGGCGCTGGTGCTGCTGGCGCTCACGGGCATGGCGATCTATTTCTCGCTCGACGGGCTCTCGCGCTGGCTGCTCTCGCACTGGCACGAGAGCGCGCTCCCCGACGAGGAGTAGGTCCGGGACGTCGCTCGCCCCGCGCAGAGGCGAAACTTTGCAGGGCGAGCGGGCTTCGTATAATTCTTAACGGCTAAATGGCGCTCTGATCAGGGAACTCCCGACATGGCCGAGTTCGATCTCGTGATCCGCAACGGAACGGTGGCGACCGCCGCCGATGTGTTCTCGGCCGACGTCGGGGTTTCCGGCGGCCGGATCGCGGCGCTGGGATCAAGCCTCGGAAAAGGCCGCGAGGAGATCGATGCCAGGGGCAAGCTGGTGCTGCCCGGCGGCATCGACAGCCACGTCCACATCGCGCAGGTGTCCTCGATCGGGATTCCCACGGCGGACGATTTCCTCTCGGGCTCGCGCTCGGCGGCGGCGGGCGGCACCACGACGCTCATACCGTTCGCCGCCCAGCACCGCGGCCAGTCGCTGCGCAAAGTGGTCGAGGACTATCACGGCCAAGCCGAGGGCAAGGCGATCGTCGATTACGCCTTCCATCTCATCATCTCCGATCCAAGCCCGGAGGTGCTGGGCCAGGAACTGCCGGCGCTGATCCGCGACGGCTACACGTCCTTCAAGATCTATCTGACCTACGACATGCTCAAGCTCAGCGACCGCGAGACACTGGAGGTGCTCTCGCTTGCGCGCCGCGAGGGCGCGCTGGTGATGATCCACGCGGAGAACCACGACGTCATCGCGTTCCTGACCGAGCGGCTGCTGGCCACCGGCCACACCGCGCCCAAATTCCACGCGACGGCGCACGCGGCGCTTGCCGAGCGCGAGGCGACGCACCGGGCGATCAGCCTTGCCGAGCTCATCGACGTGCCCGTGCTGATCGTGCATGTCTCGGGGCGCGAGGCGATCGACCAGATCGCCTGGGCCCGCAACCGCGGGCTCAAGATCTACGCGGAGACCTGCCCGCAATACCTGTTCCTGACCGAGGACGACCTCGATCAGCCTGGCATCGAGGGCGCGCGCTGCATGTGCAGCCCGCCGCCCCGCGACAAGGCCAATCAGGAATTCGTCTGGCGGGGGCTGGAGACCGGCGTGTTCGACGTGTTCTCGTCCGATCACGCGCCCTATCGGATGGATGCGACCGGCAAGCTGCACGCGGGACCGAACCCGACCTTCAAGAAGATCGGCAACGGCGTGCCGGGCATCGAGGTCCGGCTGCCGCTGCTGTTCTCCGAGGGCGTGCGCACGGGCCGCATGGACCTGACGCGGTTCGTGGCGCTGACATCCACCACCGCGGCGAAGCTCTATGGGCTCTATCCCCGCAAAGGCACCATCGCGGTCGGGAGCGATGCCGATATCGCGATCTGGGACCCGGAGCTGCCGGTCACCATCCGCCAGGAGAACATGCACGATGCCATGGACTACACGCCCTACGAGGGGCGCAAAGTGACGGGCTGGCCGGTAACGACCATCTCGCGGGGCGAGGTAATCTGGCGCGATGGCGCGGTGACGGGCGCTGCGGGCCGCGGCCGCTTCCTGCCTTGCGAGCTTTCCGCCGCCGCGCGGCCCCGCGGCAAGCTGCCGATCAACTTTGATCCCACATCCGGCCGGCTGGTCACCCCTTCCTGAGCCCGAGATTCATGGAATTCGATTTCACGACCCTGCCGCCGAAGGACCGCTATCGCCTGCTGATCGGCTCCGTGGTGCCGCGGCCGATCGCGCTGGTCACGACACTGGACGAGCAGGGCGTGCCGAACGCGGCGCCGTTCTCGTTCTTCAATTGCTTCAGCCACGACCCGCCGATCGTGGCGCTGGGCATGGAGCTCAGGGCCGAGGGCAAGCTCAAGGACACCGTGCGCATCATCCGTGCGACGCGCGAGTTCGTCGTCAATCTCGTGAGCGAGGCGATCGCGGAGCGCATGAATGTCTGCGCCGTCGATTTTCCCGAGGGGATCGACGAGCTCTCGGAGGCTGGATTGACCGGGGTGCCGGCCTCTGTGGTGAAGCCGCCGCGCATCGCGGAATCGCCGGTCAACATGGAATGCAAGCTGATCGAGGAGTTGCGCTTCGGCGAGGGCGGCAAGCGCTCCATCGTGCTCGGCGAGGTGCTGCGTTTCCATATCCGCGACGAGGTGCTGACGCCGCGCGGCCACGTCGACCTCGACGCGATGAAGCCGGTCGGGCGCTTGGCGGGCAGCGGCTATATCCGGCTCTCCGATCGCTTCGACATGAAGCGCGTGAGCCACGCGGATTGGCAGGCGCGGAAGCGCAACGGCTCGGGGCCCTAGCGAGCCTCCGGCAGCATCAGGGTCACGATTTCCGCGATGCAGGCGGGCTTCTCGCTGCCTTCAAGCTCGACCGTCGCCTGCCAGGTCACGCGCAGGGCGCGGTCGGCTCCATCCTCCGCCGATAGGATCTTGAGATGCGTGCGGAGCCGCCCATCGCGAGGCACGGGCGTGGGAAAGCGGACGCGGTTGGAGCCGTAATTCAGGCGCGCCGCGACACCCGCGACCGAATAGAGATTGCGGATCATCGTGGGGATCAGCGAAAGCGTGAGATAGCCGTGCGCGATCGTGGTGCCGAGGGCCGAGCGCGCGGCCCGCACGGGATCGACATGAATCCACTGGTGATCGTCGACGACGTCGGCGTAGCGATCGATCAGGTCCTGGGTCACCGTCATCCAGGGGCTGACCCCGAGCGTCTCGCCCGCGGCGGCCTTCAGCTCGGCAAGGCTCTTGAACTCGCGCATGGAGCGCATCCTGCTCGCAGGCGCCGCGCGGCGTCCAGAGGCACTTGCCAGATCGCCCGCGAGCGCGTTCCCTAGGCCGACAACAGCAGAAGGGAGGCCGCCATGGCCGAAGCGGTGATCGTCTCGACGGCACGCACGCCGATCGGGAGGGCGTTTCGCGGTGCCTTCAACATGACCTACGGCGCGACGCTCACGGGGCACGTGATCCAGCACGCCGTGGAGCGCGCGAAGCTCGAGCCCGGCGAGATCGAGGACGTCGTGATCGGCTGCGGCTTTCCAGAAGGCACCACCGGCAACAACATCGCGCGCCAGGCGGCACTGCGCGCGGGTCTCCCGGTCACGGTCGCGGGCGAGACGGTGAACCGGTTCTGCAGCTCGGGGCTGATGGCGATCAGCATCGCGGCGCAGCGGGTCATGGTAGACGGCGTGCCCGCGATGGTGGCGGGCGGCGTCGAGTCGATCAGCCTCGTGCAGAACACGACCAACGCCTCCTATCACCACGACGAGTGGCTGGCGAAACACAAGCCCGAAATCTGGATGCCCATGATCGACACCGCCGAAGTGGTGGCGCGGCGCTATCAGGTGACGCGGGAGAAACAGGACGAGTTTTCCCTGTTGAGCCAGCAGCGCACCGCCGCGGCCCAAAAGGCCGGCCGGTTCGATGCCGAGATCGTGCCGCTGCCGAGCATGAAGCAGATGAGCGACAAGGACAGCGGCCGGACCTGGACCGAGCCGGTGACCCTCGCCAAGGACGAGGGCAATCGGCCCGAGACCACGCTTGCGGGCTTGGCGGCCCTGAAGCCGGTGCGCGAGGGCGGCCACATCACCGCGGGAAACGCCAGCCAACTCTCCGACGGCGCATCGGCTTGCGTGGTGATGGATGCCAAGCTCGCGGAGAAGCGCGGGCTCGAGCCGCTCGGCATCTACCGCGGCATGGTGGTGACGGGCTGCGAGCCCGACGAGATGGGCATCGGCCCGGTCTTTGCGGTGCCGAAGCTGCTGCAGCGCCACGCACTCAAGGTCTCCGACATCGATCTCTGGGAGCTCAACGAGGCCTTCGCCGTGCAATGCCTCTATTGCCGCGATCGGCTCGGCATCGATCCCGAGAAGTACAACGTCGACGGCGGTGCCATCTCCATCGGGCACCCCTATGGCATGAGCGGTGCCCGCCTGGTCGGCCACGCGCTCCTCGAGGGCAAGCGCCGCAAGGCGCGGCTCGCCGTGGTCACGATGTGCATCGGCGGCGGCATGGGCGCGGCGGGGTTGTTCGAGATCGCCTAGTCTAGCGCGGCCCGAAGAGGCGCGTGTCGAAGGACGGGCACCGCTTCTGTTAAGCGCGCCTGAACAATCCCATGGTTAACTGTCGATCGGCGGGGCTTGTTTTGTGCCGATCCCCCGATCGGCAGAGGAGTTAGAGATGGCAGGCGCGGCGCGGATCGCGGCGAATCCCTTGAAGGCGCGGGAGAGACCGGGACCGGCCCGCCCAGGGGCCGATCCCGCGAAAAATTCGACATTGGGTTAGCAGACCCAATTTATCGAATGAGATCAGTGGGCCCGATTCAGGAAAGAGCCAATTTCGTGCAACCGGGAAACGCTCCCGGACTAGACACGGCCGGCGATCGTGACACCGCCGTCCACCACGATCGCTTGGCCCGTGACGAAAGTGCCGGCCTTGGAGGCGAGGAACACCGCCGCGCCCGCGATCTCGATCGGCTCGCCGATGCGCCTCAGCGGTGCGTTGCTCACGGCCTGCTCGAGCACCACCGGGTCCTCCCAGAGCGCGCGGGCGAAATCCGTCTTCACCAGGCCCGGCACGATGCAGTTGATGCGGATGTTGTGCTGGCCCCATTCGACGGCCAGGTTGCGGCAGAGCTGGAGGTCGGCCGCCTTGGAGATCGCGTAGGCGCCCAGCATCGGGCTGCCGCGCAAGCCCGCGATGCTGGAGATGATGATGACGACGCCGTCCTTGCGCTTGGCCATCTCCGGCAGCACCAGCTGCATGAGCCAGAGATTGCTGCGCACGTTCGAGTTCATCGTCTTGTCGTAGGCCTCATCGGGGACGTCGAGCAGCGGGCCGTAGTAGGGGTTGACCGCGGCGTTGCAGACGAGGATGTCGACCGGTCCGAGCTCGGCGCGCGTGCGCTCGATCAGCGCCTGCAGCTGCGCCTTCTCGCCGACATGGCACGGAATGCTCACGGCCTTGCCGCCGGCCTGGTTGATCGCGGCAGCGACTTCCTCGCAGGGACCCGCCTTACGGCTGGAGATCACGACCTTGGCGCCCGCCGCCGCCATCTGTTCCGCGATGGCGCGGCCGATGCCGCGCGAGGATCCCGTGATGACCGCGGTCTTACCGGTGAGGTCGAAGAGGTCCATGACGCCTCCGCAGAGCGATGGATGGATCCTAAGACCCTATCGCATGCGGCCCTGCGCCGTCATCCTCGCGAGCGACCGCGGCGGAACCCGCTTGACAGGCGCGCTCCGAACGCGTTAGTTGCACCCCGATACCGTGGTGATTTGGCCGACCGGCTTGCGACCACGTTAAACCTCCGCTAAAAGGTCGGGCGTTCTTAGGGAACCCTGGACCCGTGCGGGCCAGGGTTTTTTCGTGGACGGAGCCGGCGCCTCGCAAAGGAGACGACCGATGTCCGGGCCAGCCTCGCTTCCCGAAAACTCGCATTTGAGCACGCTCCTCGTGCACGGCGGCGGATTGCGCAGCCAGCACCTGGAGACCAGCGAGGCCATCTACATGACCTCGGGCTACGTCTACGGTAGCGCCGAGGAGGCGGAATCGGCCTTCGCGAACGACGGCTCGCGCTTCGTCTACTCCCGCTACGCCAATCCGACGGTCTCGATGTTCGAGGAGCGCCTGCGCCTGATCGAGGGCGCCGAGGTCTGTCGCGCGACCGGGAGCGGCATGGCGGCGGTGTTCGCGGCACTCGCCTCCGTGCTGAAGCATGGCGACCGGCTCGTGGCAAGCCGGGCGCTCTTCGGCTCGTGTCTCCACATCGTGAAGCAGATCCTGCCGCGCTACGGGGTCGAGACCGAGGTGGTCGACGGCCGCGATCTCGACGCCTGGTGCCGCGCGCTGTCGCGGCCGACGAAGCTCGTGTTCTGCGAGACGCCTTCCAACCCGACACTGGAGCTCGTGGACCTCGAGGCCGTCGCGAAACTGACGCACGCCGCCGGCGGCCTGCTGGTGGTGGACAACGTGTTCGCGACGCCGCTGCTGCAGCGGCCGCTCAAGCTCGGTGCGGACGTCGTGGTCTACTCCGCGACCAAGCACATCGATGGCCAGGGCAGGAGCCTGGGCGGCGCGGTGCTGGGCTCGCGCCAGTTCGTGACCGACCATCTGGCGCCCTTCCTGCGCCATACCGGCCCCTCCATCAGCCCATTCAATGCCTGGCTTCTCCTGAAGGGATTGGAGACCTTGCCGCTCCGCGTGCAGCAGCACTGCCGCAACGCGGCCGAGGTGGCGGCTTTTCTGGAAAAGCACCCGAAGGTGGTGCGCGCCCTCTATCCCGGCCTCGAGAGCCATCCGCAGCATCAGCTGGCGCGGCGCCAGATGACCGGCAGCGGCAATCTGGTGGCGTTCGTCACCGCCGGCGCCAAAGCGGGCGCGTTCCGGTTCCAGAACGCGCTGCGCATCGTCAAGATCTCGAACAACCTCGGCGACGCCAAGAGCCTGATCACGCATCCCGCGACGACGACGCACCAAAAGCTCTCGCCCGAGGACAAGGCGATCCTCGGCATCGACGAGGCGCTGGTGCGTCTATCGGTCGGCCTCGAGGATGCCGCCGATCTAATCGAGGATCTCGATCGGGCGCTGGCCGCCGTATGACGCCGGCGGCAGCGTTGCGCTGACCCGCGCTTCTCGGTGAGAATGCCGCCTCCGAGCGGGAGGCGGCATGACCGGATTGAAATCCCATTACGTCACGGCGAACGGCATCCGCATCCATTATCTCCGCGAAGGCCGTGGCCCGACCCTGCTGCTCCTCCACGGCTGGCCCGAGTTCTGCCGGGTCTGGGGGAAATGCATTCCCGATCTCGCGACCGAGTTCGACGTGATCGCGCCGGATCTGCGCGGCTTCGGGGATACGGAGAAACCGGCGCACGGGCCCTCGGCCGATGCCGGCGCGGATGTCCACGCGGCGGACATTCTGGGGCTGATGGACGGGCTCTGCCTCGAGCGCGTCGGCATCGTCTCGCACGACGTCGGCGCCTATGTCGCGCAGGTGATCGCGCATGAGCAGCCGGAGCGGGTGCGCGGTCTATTCTTCTTCAATTGCCCCTATGCCGGGATCGGCGCGCGCTGGGCGGCTCCCGAGCATCTCGGCGAGATCTGGTACCAGTCTTTCCATCAGCAGCCCTGGGCTGCGGCGTTGGTGGGCAGCTCCCGCGAGGCGTGCCGGACCTATTTTCGCCATTTCCTCAGCCATTGGGCCCACGACCCCCGCGCCTTCGACGAGGACATCGAGGCCTGGGTCGATAATTTCCTGAAACCGGGGAATCTCCAGGGCGGCTTCAACTGGTACATCAGCGCGCATCAAGCGAGGCTCGCGGTCATCCGAGGCGAGGCGCCGAAGCGCAGCCGCCGGCCGATATCGGTGCCCGCGCGCGTGCTCTGGGGCGCCAGCGATCCCGTGCTCAAATGCGAATGGGCCGACCGGCTCGACGAATTCTTCAGCGACATCGACGTGTCCGTCGCGCCGGAGGCGGGGCACTTCGTGCATTACGAGCAGCCGGCGCTAGCGTGCCGGGAGATCAAGGCGTTTTTCCGAAAAGTGTAAAGGGGGGAGCATGTCCGTGAAACGCGTTGCGGTGATTGGCGCCGGCACCATCGGCGCGAGCTGGGCGGCTTATTTTCTCTCCCGTGGCATGTCGGTGACGGCGAGCGACCCCGCCTCCAAGGGCGAGGCGTTCATCCGCGACTACGTCCGCACAGCGTGGCCGTCGCTCGAGCGCTTGGGGCTGGCACCCGGCGCCTCGGCCGAGCGGCTCCGCTTCGAGCGCGATCCGGTCGCCGCGGTTGAGGGTGCCGAGTTCGTTCAGGAGAGCGCGCCCGAGCGCGAGGACATGAAGGTCGAGCTGTTCGAGCGGCTGGACCGGGCGCTGCCGCCCGAGGTGATCCTCGCCTCGAGCTCGTCGGGCATCCTCATCAGCAACATCGCCGCGCGCTGCCGGCATCCGGAGCGCTGCATCATCGGCCACCCCTTCAATCCCCCGCACATGATCCCGCTCGTGGAGGTGGTCGGCGGCAAGCGGACCAGCCCCGCCGTGATCGAGCGCGCGTTGGCGTTCTATCGCGAGATCGGAAAGCGGCCGATCCACATCCGCAAGGAGGTGCGGGGCCATCTGGTCAATCGGCTGCAGGCCGCGCTCTGGCGCGAAGCGATCCACCTGGTCAACGAGGGTGTCGCCAGCGTCGCCGATGTCGATGCGGGTATCGCCTACGGCCCCGGCCTGCGCTGGGCGATCATGGGGCCGCATCTCTTGTTCCATCTCGCCGGCGGCGTCGGCGGCATGACTCACTTCATGCCGCATCTGGGCGTGCCACTGGCGCGCGATTGGTGGCCGGCGCTCGGCAATCCCGAGCTCACGCCCGATGTCCAGAAGCAGATCATAGACGGGGTCGCCGAGGAAGCCGCCGGCCGGAGCATCCCCGAGCTCGCCGCCGAGCGCGACCGCTGCCTGATCGCGATCCTCGAGGCGCTGAAAGGCGCGCGAGGCGAGAGCTAGACTAGGCGGAAACACCCCTCTCCCCTCGGGGAGAGGGTGGGGTGAGGGGGCCTGCTACGACCGAGGCTTGAGCCAGCCGCGGCCCGCGCGACGCCCGAGGTAGCCCGCGTGGACGCGCTGCTTCAGCAGCGCGGGTGGGCGGAAGCGCTCGCCATAGGCAGCATGCAGGATCTCCTGGACCTGCAGGCAGAGGCTCGAGGTCGTGACGTCCATCAGCTCGAAGGGCCCGATCGGATGCCCGAGACCGAGCTTGCAGGCAAGGTCGATGTCTTCCGGCGTCGCGACACCCTCCTCGACCAGCTTGATCGCCTCGATTACGAAGGCGTGGAGCACGCGGTTGACGGCGAAGCCCACCACGTCCTTCACGCGGATCGGCGTCTTGCCGGCGTCGCGGCAGCAGGCCATCGCGCGCTCGACCGCGGACTCCGCGGTATCGAACTGTGGGATCACCTCGACAAGCTTCATGCGCGAGACCGGCGAGAAATAATGCGTGCCGAGGAAATTCGGCCGCCGCTCCGGCTGCAAATAAGCAGCGAGGGTCGAAATCGCGATGCTTGAGGTATTGCTGGCGATCAGCGCGTCCGGCCGGCAGACGCGGTCCAGGGCGCGAAAGATGTCGGCCTTCACGGCCTCATCCTCGAAGACCGCCTCGGTCACCATGTCGCGGTCGGCGAAGCGCGCGAGGTCGGTGGCGACGGCGATGCGAGCGAGCGCGGGCGACTTCTCGGCTTCCTTATAGAAACCGCGCACGATGCCTTTGTCGAGAATACTGGCGAGCCGGTCGAGCGCCGCCTTGAGCGCGTCATCCGTGCGGTCGCTGAGCAGCACGTCATATCCCGCGAGCGCATAGACGAGCGCGATCTCCGCCCCCATGAGACCCGCGCCGACGACGCCTATTTTGCCGACCATTCCTCGCCTCCTTGCTTGCCGCAAAATGAGGCATGCTGCCGGGCTTGTCCACGTTCGGCCTTGCTTTGAGCCGATCCGCTGGCTCAAGCTTCACCCATCGGCGATCCGGATGGGAGATATGGGCGAGCGGTCCGAGAAGCGGGGGATGTTCGACCTCGGCAATCGGGTTGCCCTCGTGACGGGCGCGGGGCAAGGGCTCGGGCTCGCGATTGCGGAAGCCCTCGCCGAAGCCGGCGCACATGTCATCTTGAACGGCCGCCAAACCGCGCGCCTCGAGGCTGCCGAGGCGCAGATCCGCGGAAAGGGCGGCACTGCATCGCCGCTCGCTTTCGATATTGCCGACCCTCGCGAGGTCGCGGCGGCATTCGATCGCATCGGTGCAGCCTTTGGCGGGCTCGACATCCTCGTCGGCAATGTCGGCATCCGGCATAGAGTCCCGCTGGCCGAGATCAGCGCGGAGGACTTTCATCGCGTCCTCGAGGTCAACTTGACCGCGGGTTTTCATCTGGCCAAATCGGCGGTGCCACTCATGCTTCCACGCAGCCGTGGCCGCATCATCATGGTGACGTCGATCGCGGGCCCGCTCGGCCGGGCCAACGATGCCGCCTATATCGCGGCCAAGGGCGGACTTGCGGGTTTCATGCGGGCGCTCGCGGCCGAGTTCGGGCCACGGGGCATCACGACCAATGCCATCGCCCCCGGCTATTTCGCCACCGAGACGAACGCTGCCATGGTGGACGACCCCGAGGTCGAGGGCTTCGTGAAGCGTCGCATCCCGCTGCAGCGCTGGGGCAAGCCGAGCGAGGTTGCCGGCGCCGCGGTGTTCCTGGCCTCAGACGCCGCCAGCTACGTCAACGGGCATGTTCTGACGGTCGATGGCGGGCTCTCCGCGTCATTCTGATCTCGCCATGATGCTTCAAATCAAAACACATTAGGGAGGGGCCATGCGGGGCCTGATGATGGATAGCCCGCTGCTGATCCACACCATGCTGGATCACGCGGCGCGGTATCATGGCGATACCGAGATCGTGTCGCGCACGAGCGAGGGACCCATCCACCGGTACGATTACGC
>Ga0307479_10004909_pt1 | contig 12286 bp, 5 predicted proteins | sample atmos_gasesECM4C_FD_203743 | JGI IMG/M metagenome (GOLD analysis project Ga0307479, IMG submission 203743) | Hardwood forest soil microbial communities from Morgan-Monroe State Forest, Indiana, United States - atmos_gasesECM4C_515 | ecosystem: Environmental > Terrestrial > Soil > Temperate...
TCGCGCGCGCGCTCGTGGTGCACCCCAACATCCTGCTCATGGACGAGCCTTTCTCCGCGCTCGACGTGCTCACCGCCGAGACACTCCGCAACGACTTCCTGAACCTCTGGGGCGAGGGGCAGCTGCCGATCAAGGCGGTGATCCTGGTGACGCACAACATCGAGGAGGCGGTCGAGATGTGCGACCGGCTCCTGATCTTTTCCAATCACCCGGCGCGCGTGATCGGGGAGATCGCGGTCGATGTGCCGCAACCCCGCCATCCGCACGACCCGCGCTTCCGAGCGCTCGTCGAGCGGGTGTACGTGGAGATGACCTCGAAGCCGCGCGGTGAGCGCGTGGGGCCTAAGACCGAGCGCTTCCCCGGCACGGGCATCGGCACCGCGCTCACACACGTGTCGTCCAACGTTCTGGCGGGCCTCATGGAGGCGGTGGCCGGCCCGCCCTACAACGGCAAGGCCGACCTGCCGGCGATCGCGCAGGAGCTGCGCATGGAGGTCGACGACCTGTTTCCCGCCGCGGAAGCGCTGCAGCTGCTGCGCTTCGCCGAGATCGAGGGCGGCGACATCCGCCTCACCGAGGCGGGGCTCCAGTTCACGCGCGAGGACACCGACGATCGCAAGAAGCTCTTTGCCCGCCACCTGATCACCTACGTGTCGCTCGCGGCGCACGTGCGGCGGGTGCTCGACGAGCGCGCGAGCCACACGGCCCCCAAGAGCCGCTTTTTCGACGAGCTCGAGGATTACATGGCGGAGGAGGCCGCCGAACAGACACTGCGCACCATCATCAGCTGGGGCCGGTACGGGGAAGTCTTCGCCTACGACGATCACCGCCAGTGCTTCACCCTGGAGAACCCGACCTGAGAGCGCAGATCAACGGCTGGGCGCCGCCTCCTGCGCGGCGAGCGTCGCCGCCGTGCCGGTCCGCTTGCCGAGTGAAGCCGCGTTCCAGCCGCCGCCGAGCGCCTGGATGAGTGCCACGCTGGCCGTCAGGCGGTTCTGCCGGATGGTGAGCAGGGTCTGCGCGTCGGCGAGCGCGATGGTCTGAGCCGTCACGACGGCGGTGTAGGCCACCGTTCCGGCCCGGTATTGATTGAGCGTGAGCTGCACTGCCAGGTTGGCTGATTTGACGGTTTCCTCCTGGATCTGGAACTGTTGTTCGAGGATCCGCAGCGTCGCGAGCTGGTCCTCGACCTGTTGGAAGGCGCTGAGGACCGTCTGCCGGTAGTTGGCGACCGCGGCGTCGTAGGCGGCGTGGGCCTGGCGCACTTGCGCGGGTCGCGCACCGAAATCGAGCAGGGTGTCGGTGGCGCTGCCGCCGAAGGACCAGACGTTGTTGGGTGCCCGGACCAGCCCGGACACGACATTGCTCACGAAGCCGTACGAGCCGTTCAGCGTCAGGTCCGGGAAATACGCGGCGACCACGACGCCGATCTGGGCGTTCACGGCCGCCATGCGGCGCTCGGCTGCGGCGACGTCGGGGCGCCTCTCAAGGAGGCTCGACGGCACGCCGACCGGCACCACCGGTACGGTCGCGCCGAGGGTCGCGGGCGCGAGCGAGAAGTCCGCCGGCGGCTTGCCGAGCAGCACCGCGACGGCATGCTCGAGCGTTGCGCGCGTGACGCCGATCGCGATCTGCTGCGACTGCGCACCCTTCAGCTGCGTTTCAGCGCTGATCACGTCCGACTTGGCGGCGACCCCCACTTTGTACCGGTTCTGGGTGATCTCGAGCGAGCGCTGGAAAGCTGCAACCGTCTCGTCGAGCAGCTGCTTCTGCTCGTCCGCGATGCGTAGCTCGATGTAGTCGCTCGCGAGCGTCGCCTGTGCGGACAGCCGCGCGGCCGCCAGCTCGGCCTCGCTCGCCCGGGCGTTCGCCACGTTGCTTTCGATGGTGCGGCGGATCTTGCCCCACACGTCGATGTCCCATGACCCAGTGCCCTCGAGCTGGAACTGGTTGGTGGGGTGCAGCGCCGGGGCCGCCGTGGCGCCGCTCGCGCTAGCCGACGTCGACCGCCCGCCGCCGCCCGATCGCGCGCCACTCGCCGTGACGCCCACGGAGGGCAGGAGCCCCGCGCGCGACTGGCTGACGAGTGCGACGGCCTGACGCCAGGCGGCTTCCGAAGCCTTGAGGGTCTGGTTGGAGATGTCGATCTGCTTCTCGAGCTCATCGAGCGTGGCATCGCCATAGATCGACCACCAGTCGGTACCGCTCGCCGCCTCCCGCGGTTCGGCGGGCTTCCAGCCTTCCGCCTCCTTGAAACGCTCGGGCACCGCGGCAGTGGGCCGATGGTAGTTCGGTCCGACTGCGCAGCCTCCCGCAAGCGCGAGGGCCGACATGGCGACCACGGACGGGACGAGTGGGGCGCGGGGAACCCTGCGGCATTGTGCGGTCATGGGTGCTGCGTCTGCGGGGCGGGCGGCGCGGGCGGCGCGTAGGGATGTAGTCGCGCCCACAGGCCGCTGCACCACCGCCCGAAGCGATCCATGTACAGGTACATCACCGGCGTCGTGATCAGGGTGAGCAGCTGACTCACGATCAGCCCGCCGACGATGGCGATACCGAGCGGCTGGCGCGTCTCGGCCCCGTCGCCCCGGCCGATCGCCAGGGGCACGGCACCGAGCATCGCCGCCATGGTGGTCATCATGATCGGGCGGAAGCGCAGCAGGCAGGCCGCGTAGATCGCTTCCTCGGGCGTGTGCCCCTGCCGCTGCGCATCGAGGGCGAAGTCGATCATCATGATCGCGTTCTTCTTCACGATGCCGATGAGGAGGATCACGCCGATCAGCGCCATGATGCTGAACTCGGTGTTGAAGAGGCGCAGCGCAAGTACCGCACCCGCTCCGGCCGAGGGAAGCGTCGAGAGGATGGTGACGGGATGTATGTAGCTCTCGTAGAGCACCCCGAGCACGATGTACACCGCAGCGAGCGCCGTCAGGATCAATATTGGCTGGTTGGCCAACGATTCCTGGAAGATGCGTCCTGTGCCCTGGAAACTGCCGTGCACCGTGGCCGGCATGTGGATTTCGCTGCTCGCGCGCGCGATCGCCGCCTGGGCGTCGCTGAGAGAGTGATTGGGCGCCAGGTTGAAGGAAAGCGTCGTCGCAACAAAGGGCCCCTGATGGTTGACCGCGAGCGCCGTGTTGCCTGGAGCGTAGTGGCTGAATGCCGCGAGCGGCACCATGGTCTCGGGCGCCGTGCTGTCGGCGGAGCCGGTCGAGGCCGCGCCGCGGCCGGTGTTGGCGAGCGCGTTGATCGACTGGTTGCGTGCGGTGTCGGCGGCAATGGCCGCCGCGGTGCTGCCGGCCGCAGTCTGGCGCGAGATCACGGTGCCGGCTGCCGCATTGGTTGACTGGGTGCCGCTCACGGTGCCCCCCGCAGTGCTCACCCAGAGGTTCTTGAGTGTCTCGGGGCTCTGCCAGAACTGCGGGGCTACCTCCATCACCACGTGGTATTGATTGAGTGGGTTGTAGATCGTGGAGACGGTGCGCTGGCCGAAGGCGTCGTAGAGCGTGTTGTCGATCGCGGCGGGCTTGAGTTTCAGCCGTGCGGCGGTGTCGCGATCGATGACCAGATCAATCTCCTGGCCGTTCTGCTGCTGGTCGGAGTTGACGTCGCTGAGCGCCGGCTCGTGCTGCAATGCCTCGGCGAGCTTCGGCGCCCAGCGGTAGAGCTCCGCGACGCTGTCGGCCTGCAGCGTGTACTGAAATTGCGCCAGGCTCTGCCGACCGCCGCCCCCGATATCCTGCGCTGCCTGCAGGAAGAGCCGTGCGCCCGCCACCTGGTTGAGTTTGGGACGCAGTCGGCCGATCACCTGATCGGCGCTGACATCGCGCTGCGCGCGGGGCTTCAGCGCGGCGAAAACGAAGCCACTGTTGGTCTGTCCCCCGCCCTGCGAGCCGCCGCCGGTGAAGCCGACCACCGAGTCGACCGCGGGGTCCGCTCGAACGATGTCGACGAACTGCCGCAGCTTCCCCGACATGGACTGGAACGAGATGGCCTGGTCGGCCTGGATACGGCCGACCACACGGCCGGTGTCCTGCTGTGGAAAAAACCCCTTGGGGATCTTGATGTAAAGGTAGATGTTGAATATCACCGTCGCCAGGAGCATCAGCATCACCAGGCCCCGGTTGGCAAGCGCCCAGCGCAGGGAACGACGGTAGCCATCGAGCAGCGCCTCGAAGGCGCGCGCACTCGTGCGGAGCACGGCGCCCTCGTGGCGCGCGTCACGACGGCCAATGAGCCGCGAGCACATCATGGGGGTCGTGGTGAGCGACACGAGCAGAGAAATCAGTACCGCCACCGAGAGCGTCACCGAGAACTCGCGGAACAGCCGCCCGACGATGCCGCCCATCAGCAGGATCGGGATGAACACCGCAACCAGCGACAGGCTCATCGACAACACCGTGAAGCCGACCTCGCGCGCCCCCTGGATCGCGGCCTCGAAGCGCGGGCGGCCAGCTTCCACGTTGCGCGTAACGTTCTCCAGCACCACGATGGCGTCATCCACCACGAAGCCGGTGGCGACGATGAGCGCCATGAGTGAGATGTTGTCGAGGCTGTAGTCGAGCAGATACATCGCCCCGAAGGTGCCGAGGAGGGAGATGGGCACCGCGACCGCGGGGACCAGAGTCGCGCGCCAGTCGCGCAGGAACAGGAACACCACGAGGATCACCAGCGCGGTGGCCACCGCGAGCGTGGTTTCGACCGCCCGCAGCGAGGCGCGGATGGTGGTGGTCCGGTCCATCGCCACCTTGACGTCGATGGCGGTGGGGAGCGAGGCCCGAAGCACCGGGAGCAGCTCCTTGACCCGATCGACCGTCTCGATGATGTTGGCTCCGGGCGTCTTGTTGAGGACGACGACCACCGCGGGGTTGCCGTTGGCCAGCCCCAGGTTGCGCACATTCTCGACCGAGTCGAGCACCTCGGCGACGTCCGACAGGTGTACCGGCGCCCCGTTGCGGTAGGCGATCACCAGATGACGGTACTGCTCGGCGCGCGACGCCTGGTCGTTGGTGTAGATCTGATAGCGTTGGGCGCCGATGTCGATCGATCCTTTCGGCGTGTTGGCATTCGCGGCGGCGAGTGCGGCGCGCACGTCCTCGAGCCCGATGCCGTACTTGAAGAGCGCCGTGGGGTTGAGGTCCACGCGCACCGCGGGCAGCGAGCTGCCGCCGATAGTCACCTGGCCGACCCCCCGCACCTGGGAGAGCTTCTGCTGCAGGATCGTGGCGGCCGCGTCGAACAGCTGCCCGGGAGTCAGGGTGCGCGAGGTGAGCGCGAGAATGAGGATCGGGGCGTCGGCCGGGTTCGCCTTGCGATAGGTCGGATTGCTGCGCAGCGCGGTCGGCAGGTCGGCACGCGCCGCATTGATCGCCGCCTCGACGTCGCGCGCCGCGCCGTCGATGTCGCGGTCGAGCCCGAACTGCAGCGTGACGTTCGTGGCCCCGGTGGCGCTGGAGGACGTCATCTCGGTGACGTCGGCGATCTGCCCGAGATGGCGCTCGAGCGGTGTCGCCACCGTCGCCGCCATGACGTCGGGGCTCGCGCCCGCCATCGAGGCGCTCACTGAGATGGTGGGGAGATCCACCTGCGGAAGCGGGGCCACTGGCAGCTTGAGGTAGGCCAGCGCGCCGGCGAGTGCGATCCCGATGCTGAGAAGCGTGGTCGCCACGGGGCGGCGAATGAACGGCTCGGACAGGCTCATTTCCGGCACTGCCCCATGCCTGCCACGACGCTCATGGCGTGCTCTCCGGGCCGCGGACTCCGGCCGGGCTCACCGAGCCTGCGCCGCCCGGCCCCGGCGTGCCGCGCCACAGAGCGATGCGTCGCTCGAGACGATCGAAGTACAGGTAGATCACGGGCGTCGTGAACAGCGTGAGGAGCTGCGAGAGGACAAGTCCGCCGACGATGGTGACGCCGAGCGGACGGCGCAGCTCCGCCCCCGTTCCCGTGGCGAGCATCAGCGGCAGCGCCCCGAGCAGCGCCGACATGGTGGTCATGAGGATCGGCCGAAAGCGCAGCAGCGAGGCGCGATAGATCGCCTCCCGAGGTGCCATGCCCTGCTCGCGCTCGGCGACGAGTGCGAAGTCGATCATCATGATGGCGTTCTTCTTCACGATGCCGATCAGAAGAATGATGCCGATGATGGCAATGACCCCGAGATCCATGCGCGCCATCAGCAGTGCGAGCAGCGCGCCGACGCCCGCTGACGGCAGCGTCGAGAGAATGGTGATCGGATGGATGAAACTCTCGTACAGCACCCCGAGCACGATGTACACGGTGACGATGGCGGCAATGATCAGGAACACCTCATTGCCGAGCGTTGCCTGAAAGGCGAGTGCCGCGCCCTGGAAGGTGGTGAACAGGCTCGGCGGCATGTGGATCTCGGCTTCCGCTGCGCGGATGGCGTTCACGGCATCGCCGAGCGCTGCGCCCGGCGCCAGATTGAACGAGACCGTGGTCGAGGGAAACTGCCCGAGATGATCGATGGATAGCGGCGCGGTGCGCGTCGCCACCTTCACCAGCGCGGAGAGCGGCACCTGCCCGCCCACCGCGGTCGAGGAGGGGAGGTAGATCGTGCCGAGCGCATCGAGTGAGGCGAGAGCTGCGCTGTCGGCCTGGAGGATCACGCGGTACTGATTCGATTGCGTGAAGATGGTCGACACGATGCGCTGTCCGAAGGCGTCATAAAGCGCGTTGTCGACGGTCGCGGGGGTGATACCAAAGCGACCCGCCGTATCGCGGTCGATGGTGAGATAGGCTGCGAGCCCCTGATTCTGCTGGTCGCTCGCCACCTCCTCGATCTGCGGCAGCTGCTGCAAGCGCTCGAGCAGTCGTGGCACCCAGGTGTTGAACTCGTCCGGGTTCGCGTCCTCGAGCACGAACTGAAACTGGGTGCGGCTCACTTTGGTGTCGATTGTCAGGTCCTGCACCGGCTGCATGTACAGCGAGATGCCGCTGACCTCCGCGGTCTCGCGCTTCAGGCGGCGGATGATGTCGCTCGCCGACGCCGAGCGCTCAGACACGGGCTTGAGATCGATGAGCATGCGGCCGCTATTGAGCGTGATGTTGCTGCCGTCGACGCCGATGAAGGAGGAGAGGCTCACCACGTCCTGGTCCTTGAGGATCGCGCTCGCCAAGGCCTGCTGGCGGCGCGCCATCTCGCCGTAGGACACCGACTGCGGCGCCTCGGTGATCGCCTGGATCAGGCTCGTGTCCTGCACCGGGAAGAACCCCTTGGGCACGAAGACATAAAGCAGCACGGTGAGGATCAGCGTGCCGAGGGCGACCGCGAGAGTCAGCCCCTGGTGCTCCAGCACCCACTTGAGCGCTTCCCCGTAGCGCTCGATGAGGGCCTGGAACTTGGCATTGGCCCAGCGTGCAACGCTGCTTTCTTCAGCCGGGTCGCGGTGGCGCAGCAACTTCGCGCACAGCATTGGCACCAGCGTCAGCGACACGACCGCCGAGATCACGATAGTGACGGCGAGCGTGATGGCGAACTCGTGAAACAGCCTCCCTACCACATCGCCCATGAACAGCAGCGGGATCAGCACCGCGATCAGCGACACGGTGAGCGACACGATGGTGAAGCCGATCTCCCTCGAACCCCTGAGCGCCGCCTCGAGCGGCGCCATGCCCGCTTCGATGTAGCGCGAGATGTTCTCGATCATGACGATCGCGTCGTCGACGACGAAGCCGGTCGCGATCGTGAGGGCCATCAACGACAGGTTGTTGAGACTGAAGCCGAGCAGGTACATGGCCGCGAGCGTTCCGACCAGCGACAGCGGTACGGACAGACTCGGAATCACGGTAGCGGGGATGTTGCGCAGGAACAGGAACATCACCAGCACGACCAGTATCACCGCGAGGGTCAGCTCGAACTCGACGTCGTGTACCGAGGCGCGAATCGTGTTGGTGCGGTCGGTGAGCGGCGACACCTCGACTGCCGCGGGCAGGGAAGTGGTGAGCTGTGGCAGCAGCGTCTTGATGCGATCGACGACCTGGATCACGTTGGCGCCCGGCTGGCGCTGGATGTTGAGAATGATCCCGGGTGTGCTGTTCACCCAGCCGGCGAGATACACATTCTGCGCGCCGCTCGTGACCTCGGCGACGTCGGCAAGACGGATCGGGTTGCCGTTCTTATAGGCGATAATGATGCTGCGGTAGGCGTCGGGGCTCTGGATCTGATCGTTGGCGTTGATCGTCCAGGAGCGCGCCGGCCCGTCGAGCGTTCCCTTGGGCGAGTTCACGTTGTTGTTCGCAATGGTGGTGCGCAGGTCGTCGATGCTCAGCCCGTAGGCGGCGAGCGCGCGCACATTGGCGATGATGCGCACCGCGGGGCGCTGTCCGCCGCTCACCGTCACGAGGCCGACGCCGGGAAGCTGCGAGATTTTCTGAGCGAGGCGCGTGTCGGCGAGATCCTCGAGCTCGGTGAGAGGTAGCGTCTTCGAGGTGAGTCCGAGCGTCAGAATCGGCGCGTCGGCGGGGTTCACCTTCGCGTAAATGGGTGGTGCCGGAAGGTCTGAGGGCAGCAGGTTGCCGGCGGCGTTGATCGCGGCCTGGACCTCCTGCTCCGCAATGTCGAGGCTGAGGGTGAGGCCGAACTGAAGCGTGATCACGGACGCGCCGGCCGAGCTCATCGAGGACATCTGGTTGAGCCCGGGCATCTGTCCGAACTGCACCTCGAGAGGCGCGGTGACCGCCGAGGTCATGACCTCCGGGCTCGCGCCCGGATAGAAGGTCTGCACCTGGATGGTCGGGTAGTCGACCTGCGGCAGCGCCGAGAGCGGCAGGAAGCGGAAGGCGACCAGCCCGGTGAGCAGGATCGCCACCATGAGAAGCGAGGTGCCTACCGGCCGCAGGATGAAGAGGCGGGACGGGTTCACGCGCCGTGCTACGGGCGAGGGTGGGTGCTGCCTGACTTGCCCGGCCGCGGACGCTCGGCAGCCGGGGCGCCGCCGCTCGCCGCCCCGGAGCTCTGCCGCAACAGCACCTTGGCGCCCTCCTTCAGCTTGTCCGCGCCGTCGACGACCACGCGGTCACCCACCTTCAGCCCTTCGCTGATCGACACGTTGGTGGCATCGCCCGGACCGACGGCGACTTTGCGCACGCTGACCGTCTGATCCGCGTTGACGAGGTAGACGTAAGTTCCAGGAGCGCCGCGCTGGATAGCAGCCTGCGGAACGAGCGTCACGCCGTGCAGCGTGTCGAGCAGCAGCACGACGTTGACGAACTGCTGTGGAAACAGGCTCTCGTCGGTGTTGGGGAAGAGGGCTTTCAGCTTGATCGTGCCGGTCGTGGTATCGATCTGACTGTCGATCGACTGCAGCGTACCGGTCGCGAGCTGGCGCGTGTTGCTGCGGTCGTAGGCGGTCACCGGCAGGGTGACCCCGGCGTGCAGCCGCTTGAGTAGCGGCGGGATCTCGTCCTCGGGCAGCGTGAACACCACGGTGATCGGCTGCACCTGAGTGACCACCACCAGCCCATTGGGCTCGGCGGGGGTCACGTAGTTGCCGACGGTCACCTGTTGCAGACCGACACGCCCGGCAATCGGTGACACGATGTGGCAATAGGTAAGGTTCAGCTTCGCCGCGTCGATCTGACCCTGGTCGGTCCTCACCGCGCCCTCGTACTGCGCGACCAGCGACTTCTGCGTGGCGAGCTGCTGCTCGGCGATGGAGTCCTGTTCGAACAGCGTCTGGTAGCGCTCGAGATCGACGTGGGCGTTGGCGAGCAGCGCCCGGTCGCGAAGCAGCGCCCCCTGCGCCTGCTCAAGTGCCACCTGGTACGGCCGCGGATCGATCTGGATCAGGGGGTCGCCCGCCTTCACAGGCTGCCCTTCCTTGAAGGCGATGTGCGTGATCTGGCCACTGATCTGGCTCTGCACGGTGACGGTCGCGAGCGGGGTCACCGTGCCGAGACCCACGAGCGTAATGGGCATGTCACCCGCGCGGGCGCCGGCGGCCACCACCGGCATGGGGCCGCCGGCGGCGAATCTGCCTGCGTCCGCCGGGCCCGTCGCCTTGGGCGTCAACAGCCAGGCCAACAGGGCCAGTGCGAACAGCACCGCGACGATAACGAGCGTACGCCGCGTGAGAAGGCGTTTCTGCCAGGCCGGTCGCGAGTCGGCATCGGCTGGGGCGGCAGTGCGCAGGTAGCGGTTTTCGTCGTTCATGAGAGACTGTTGCGCCCGAGCGCGACGCACGTCGGCCGGCTCAGGCGGCGCCTCGGGGCGCTAGGGTACAGGTACGCCATGGTCAAAAAAATGGGGCGGCTACACGGGCCACCCCCAGGAGGAGATCGATCAAGGCTCGCACAGCCGTCGGCGTTGCGCTGTATCCGACCCGCAAAGAAATGCAAAGAATTCTGAGTTTCGGGCCCAACCGAGTCGGGACTGCACGAGGCTCACCGCCCGCACGGGGAAGGAGGGGCTGGAGCTGCTCGCCGGTGCGGCAGCGCCCGTGACTTAATGAGCCTCGTTGCGCGCTCGAGGATGTAAAGTCCGGCGACTCTTCGGCGGCGGCGCGATCGGCCGCGCGCTAGCCAACACCGGGAGACCGGAGCTGTCGCGCTGCCAGCGCATCACGGGTGTCAGCTGCCTCAGTCGTGAACGGCATCACGCTGTGCCGTCGCTGGTTCTTGTCAATATCGCAGTGCGGGAAGCGCGTATGTCTCGCAGCGCGCCGGCGCAGCATCCCCCCTGGTCGATGCATGCCGCGTGATGCGGTCCAAATAACATAACCCAGGCGCGTACCGCGTTTGGTATCGCTTATGAGTTCGGATTTCGTCTCAATACTGGTTGCCGCCCGATGGGGATCGGTCGGCCTGATGGTCATCGTGCTGCTCATGATGACCTATATCCTCTGTCTGCGTGCGGTACTGCTCATCAGGGAGCGCCGCTATCGCAAGCTGTCCGCGCGGTGGACTCCGATACTGCTCGAGGGCGGAGCGAGGAATCCCACGCCCCTGCCGACCGTTGCTCCCGGCGAACGGTTCCTGCTGCTGATCCTGTGGAACACGCTGCGCGAGCGGAACGAGCAGGATGCGGGAATCTGCCACTGGATGGGCCGCGTCGCCGCCGTCACGAAAATCGACTGCCTGGCCCGCCGGCTCCTGCGCCGCCGCAGCGTGCGCAAGAAGCTCCTGGCCATCGTGACGCTCGGCCAGCTGCGCGACAGGCTCGAGTGGGCCCGCCTGTGCCAGATCGCCCAATCCGGGCACCCGTTGCTGTCACTCGCTGCGACCCAGGCGATCGCGCGCATCGACCCGGCGAAAGCCGCCGAGAAGGTCGCGTCACTCATCGTCAGACACGTCAACTGGCCGGCGGCAAAGGTCGCGAGCATTCTCGAAGACATCGGCCCGGCGCGCGTATCCGAGCCTCTCGCGCGCGCCCTGCTGCAAGCTCCCGAGTCGCACTGGCCTGCGCTCATTCCTTTTCTTGCGGTTTGTCAGTACTCCACGGCGCTCCCGACCGTGCGCCAGATCCTGCGCGAGGATCCCGTCGATGAGCTCATCGCTCCCTGCCTGCAGGTTATGGCCAAGTTCGGTGACGGGCACGATCTGCCGCTGGTGTACCGCTACCTTACGCATGCGCGCTGGCACGTGCGCACGGTCGCTGCCGGTTGTGTCGGGAAGATGGGCCGACGGGCCGATCAGGAGAAACTGCTGCCGTTGCTCGCCGACCCGTACTGGTGGGTGCGCTACCGAGCTGCGCAGGCGATCGTCGGACTCTCGCCGCAGGACGATCAGCGCTTGCGCGACATTCAGAACAGACTGAGCGATCGCTACGCCAGAGACATCCTGACCCAGGCGATCGCCGAAGGGTTGGGTCCCGGGCAATCCGGCACGCACCTGTCACCCACGGGCCGGATGCGGATCGGAGCCGGCCGGTGATGTCGCTCTTTCTCGCTGCCCAGTGGTTCTTTCTGCTGTACTTCCTGGCGCTGAATGCCGTGTATGCGATGCTGATCTTACGCGCGCTCGGCGGCGTCGCACGCTACATGCAGAGCCGCGACGTGGCCGGGCTCCCGCACCTGCTCGGCGGCTTCGCACCGCCCGTCACCATCGTGATCCCCGCGCGCGACGAGGAGGCCAACATCCTGCGAACGCTGCACTCGCTGCAGCAACATTACCCGGAGTACGAGATCGTCGTGGTGAACGACGGCTCGACCGATCGCACCCTGGAAGTGCTGACGGCGGCCTACTCCCTCAAGCCCTTTCCCGAGGCCTACCGCGCACGCCTCAAGACCCGGCCGGTCCGCGCTATCTACCAGTCCACCGTCAATCCACG
>Ga0307479_10004911_pt1 | contig 12285 bp, 12 predicted proteins | sample atmos_gasesECM4C_FD_203743 | JGI IMG/M metagenome (GOLD analysis project Ga0307479, IMG submission 203743) | Hardwood forest soil microbial communities from Morgan-Monroe State Forest, Indiana, United States - atmos_gasesECM4C_515 | ecosystem: Environmental > Terrestrial > Soil > Temperate...
GCAAGCTGCGTTCAAGATCGAGCTGCTTAATCGTGGGAGGCGCCGCGAAGGACTTCCACGGCGTGAGGAAGGAGATCGGCGACGACGTCGAGCGATTCCACGGCGCCGCGCGGGCTTCCCGGCAGATTGACGATCAGCGCGCGCTTGCAAACTCCGGCCTGAGCACGCGAAAGAACGGCGCGAGGATTTTTCTCGCGGCCTTTCTCCCGCATCCATTCGCCGAGACCCGGCAGGATTTTTTCGCAGACGGCCGTCGTCGCTTCCGGCGTGGTGTCACGCGGGCCGACTCCGGTGCCGCCGGTGGTGAGAACGACATCCACGGAATCGGAAGCGGCAAGCGCGGCGAGACGTTTTTCGAGCGCGGGGCGATCGTCGGAAACAGCTTCGCAGGAAACGACTTGCCAACCGAGGGCCCGGCAGCGCTCGGCTACTCCCGGTCCGGAGCGGTCCTGGCGCTCGCCGCGGGAGACAGAATCGCTGACGGTGATGACCGCGACGCGCATCAGAGAGATTCTTCGACAAACAAATTCCACACCCGCTCAGAATGACACGCCGGGTAGTGACTCAGTTTGCATTTCCGAGGCGGTTTTGGCGGCACAGGCACTCCTGCTTGTGCCACATCCGGCGAATTGATCCGGGCGCACAGCCAAGAGTGGCTGTGCCACTGGCAAACTGAGTCACCACCACACGCCGGGAAGCCGCGATTCACAGATAAGCCGAGGTCAGGCACAGAGTGTTGCGCTCATTGCTAGCGTTTGACGCTGTTGCTGTTGGCTTCATCCATCAGGCGCATGGCTTCCATGAGCAGGCCGGTGGTGGAACGCGTGGTGGTGGTTCGATCTGAAACAGTAGAGAAATCGATCTCGAATTCGCCATCGGTCCAATTGACGGCTTCGAAGACGGCGGCATCGCCTTCGAGCTTGCCAAGCCGCGCATCCTTGCATTGGCCGCCCGCGAAATATAATTCGCAAGTCTGATTGGCGCGGCGCAGGGCCAGCCGGCAGGACTTCTGGCCCATTTCGAGGGACTGCATGAGTTCCGCGACACCCATCTCCTCGAGGCGGCCTTGAATGACGCCGGGACGCGAGGCGCGCTGCTGCAATTTTTCGAGGTGCAAGCGATCGACAAATTTTTTTGCCAGGCGCACCAGATCCGCCACAAAGAAAGGCTTGGTGAGGAAATCCTCGGCGGCGACGAGCGGGCGCAGCTTTTCCTCGATATCGCCCTGGCTGGCAACGAAGATGAAAGGAGTGTCGCGCGTCGCTTCGCGATGGCGGAGCTTTTCGTAAAGCTGACGACCATCGAGGCCCGGCATTTTGAAATCGGTGATGATCAGATCGGGCGGGGAGTCCACCGCTTTCAGGAGCGCATCGGCGCCATCGGAGGCGATGATCACCTTGCAGACGGGATCGAGAGCCTGGGCCATGAGTTCACGGATCAGCGGATTATCGTCCACGATGAGAACATTCACGGACTTGGCGGAAGGATTCATTTGGGCCGCTGCGTTTTACCTCGCGTCTTATTGCGCATTGAGTTTCGAATTGGGCCTCGCGCAAGGCGGCGATAATCGCCGCTCTTGCCCCCCGTTTTTTCGACCAGATAGATATCCGTGATTTCGATCGACTTATCGAGGGCCTTGCACATGTCGTAGACGGTGAGCGCTGCCGCAGCAACCGCAACAAGCGCTTCCATTTCCACACCGGTCTGCGCCGCGGCCGCGACGCGCGAGGTGATTTCCACGCCATGATGGCATAGCCGCGCGGTCACATCAATGTGCGTGATGGGCAGAGGATGACAAAGAGGTATCCACTCGGAAGTGCGCTTGGCGGCGGCAATTCCGGCGATGCGGGCGATCTCCAAGGGATCGCCTTTAGGGGTTTTGCGGCGGCGGACCTGATCGAGCGCGACAGAGCCAATGCGCACGAATCCGTGCGCGGAGGCGTGGCGCACGGTGGTGGCCTTGGCGCTGACGTCGACCATGGCGACTTCGGCGCCTTTGCCAAAATGGGAAAGCTTTTTCACGATTTCGCTCCGTCCAACCTTCGGGAAAACAAAACCCGGATGCCGGGCTTAAGCCCGGCGCTACGTTAAAGGCAAAAGCAGATCCCCGATTTCGATCCGTCCGACCTTCGCAAAAACAAAACCCGGATGCCAAGGCTTAAGCCCGGCGCTACGTTAAAGGCAAAAGCAGATCCACGATTTCGCTCCGTCCGATCTTCGGAAAACAAAACCCGGATGCCGGGCTCAAGCCCGGCGCTACGTTAAACGCAAAAGCAGATCCCTCGGTCGCCGTGGCGACCTCGGGATGACAGACTTTCAACAAGCCGCGGGCCACACGAGACAAGATCCCCAGGGCCCCTCGCAAAGAGTGCGAAGTGGCCCCGAGGCTACAAACGGCCCAAACGAAGTCGCGGCCATTAGAGCAGGCCGCGGCGGGGCAGCACGACAGCCATTTCGCCGGCATCCCAATTCAGTTTCTCGGGCGGAACAATCAGGAATGCGTTTGACTCCGCCATGGTGACGACATCGCCCGAGCCTTGCCAGGGCAAAGCGGAAACCTCCGGCTCGCCGGCTACCGTGTGAACCCGTGCCGGAAGAAAATGGGTCAATTCGCTGCGTTCGTGAAGCGCGTGGGCAAGGCGCGCGCGGAAAATCGGCAGCGGCCGCGGCTCCGCGCCGCCGAAGACGTCGATCGCGGGAACCACAAAGAGCTCGAAGGTGACCATGGTGGATACGGGATTACCCGGCAAACCGAAAACGGGTTTGCCGCGGCAGACGCCAAAAACGGCCGGGCGGCCCGGCCGGATGGCCACCGAATCGTAGACGAACTGCGTGCCCAGTTCGCCGAGGACCATTTCCACGAGATCGTACTTGCCCATCGAGACGCCGCCGGAAATGATCAGCAGATTCGCTTCTAAACCGCGCTCGATGAGGCGACGCAATTCCTTCTTTTCGTCGGGCGCGTTTCCGAGCGATTCGCTTTCGGCTCCGGTGAGCGTGGCCAACGTCTGGAGGGCGATGCTATTGCCGTTGCGAACCTGCAAGGGGCCCGGAGTGACGGAGACGTCCACCACTTCGTCTCCCGTGGAGAGAATGGCGGCGCGCGGACGCTTGAAAACCTCGATGTGGTGTTTGCCTACCTGTCCGGCCAAGGCCATTTCGGCATAGCCGAGCCGGGTGCCGGGCGCGAGGAGTTGCTGGCCGGCGCGCGCTTCCTTGGCGCGAGCCACGATGCTTTGGCCGCGAGTGGCGGGGCGGCTGAGCATGATGCGCTGGCCGTCGACGGAAACATGCTCGATCATCACCACGGCGTCGGCGCCGGCGGGCACGGCCGCGCCGGTCATGATCTGCACGCACTCGCCAGGACCGACCGAACCGTCAAAGCCGCTGCCGGCTTTGATTTCGCCAATGCAGCGCAGCGTGGCGCCGGCAACGGCGTCATCGGCGCGAAGGGCGAAGCCATCGCGGATGGAACGATCGAAGGGCGGATAATCGCGATCCGCCGCGACGGGCTGCGCCAGCACGCGTCCGCAGGCGCGCAAGAGTTCAACCGTTTCCGTCGGCAGCGGCGCGCGCAGGGCGCGGGCCGTGGCGATCACCTTTTCGCGGGCTTCCTCGAAGGAAAGCATTCTTCGGCGCTCAGAGCCAGGAGGCGAATTGCGTTCCGGAAGCGACGATGGTGGCGTCGCGCTCCGGTCCGGTGGAGATCATGCCGATTTCGACTTCGAGCTGATCGGAGATGAATTTCAAGTAGTCGAGCGCGGTTCGAGGCAGATCTTTCGCGTCGCGGATGGCTTCGGTGGAGGCTTGCCAGCCGGGAAGCGTGCGGTATTCGGGCTTAATGTGGTCGAAATCCTCGACGGCGGCAGGCATTTCGTGAATGGGTGAGCCTTTGTAGCAGTAGCCGACGCAGACCTGAATTTCGCGCTGCGTATCGAAGACGTCGAGCTTGGTGACGATGAGCGAGGTGATGCCGTTGAGCATAACAGCATAGCGGAGGATGGCGAGGTCCAGCCATCCGCAGCGGCGCGGGCGGCCGGTGACAGCGCCGTACTCTTTGCCGCGGTCGCGCACTTCGCGCGCGTCGAGGTCGGGCATTTCGGTGGGAAATGGGCCACTGCCTACGCGGGTGGTGTAAGCCTTGGTGACGCCGGCGATTCCGGAGATGCGCGTAGGCGCGACGCCCAGGCCGGTGCATGCGCCGCCAGCGGTGGCATTCGACGAGGTGACAAAGGGATAGGTGCCGTAGTCGATATCCAGCATGGTGCCTTGCGCACCTTCGAAGAGCACGGAGCGCCCTTCGTCCAGCGCACGATTGAGAAACGAAGAGGCGTCCACCACGAGCGGACGGAGCCGCTCGGCATATTCCAGGTACTTCTCGGCGAGGCCTTGGACTTCGAGCGGGACTCCGTAAGTCGCCCGGCAGATGGCGTCTTTCTCTGCCACAACATGCGCGAGTTTTTCGCGGAAGCGCGCGGGCTCCATCAAATCACAGACACGCAGGCCGCAGCGGGCCATCTTGTCTTCGTAGGCGGGGCCGATGCCGCGGGAGGTGGTGCCGATTTTGGCCGCACCACGCGCCGCTTCGGCGGCTTTTTCCATCTGGCGGTGATAAGGGAAGATCAGATGGGCGCGTGAAGCGAGGTGCAGCCGGCCGCGCACGTCGATGCCGGCAGCGGCGAGGTTATCGATCTCGGCGACCAGAGCTGCGGGATCGACCACCACACCCGCTCCAATGACCGCTTGCTTACCCGGGCGAAGGATGCCGCAAGGGATCAACTGCAGAACGAAGCGATTGCCATTGTCAATGACGGTGTGGCCGGCGTTGTGGCCGCCGGCGCAGCGCGCGACGTAGTCAAAAGAAGCCGCCATGTAGTCGACGACCTTGCCTTTGCCTTCGTCACCCCACTGCGCACCCACAACTACGATCGATTTCATTGCCGCTGTGATTCCCTTTCGCAATTGCCGCGCTTATGCGCTGTTCAGGCCGCACTCTGCCGGAGAATTCTCCCAATTCCGGATGACTGAGGAATCTTCTCGAGGCGTGCGGCGGACCAAATATCGTACTCGCCGGGCGAGGCTAAAGGCAAGGCAGTAGCAGCCGAGGCGACTTTGGCGGCACAGGCACTCCTGGCTGTGCCACATCCGGCGAATCAATTCGGCGCACAGCCAAGAGTGGCTGCGCCACGGGCAAACTGAGTCACTACCGTTTTTCCTGGAGCATTTTTCGCGCAGGGGGCAGCGTAGGTACAAAGGCAGAGAGATTCTTCGGCAAACAAACTCCACACTCGCTCAGAATGACAGGAGTGATCTTTGCCACAAAGTAGATCCCGAGGTCGCCACGGGGACAAAAGAAAACCGCGCGACCCGGATTCCGAAGCCGCGCGGAGGGTGAGTGTTGCGACCCGGTTAGTTTACGTGGCGGTCGACGATCTTGGAGATTTGCTCTTTGGGGACGGCGCCGACGATCTGGTCGGCAACCTGACCGCCCTTGAAGATGAGGAGCGTGGGGATTCCGCGTATGTTGTAGCGGCCCGCCGAGTTCACGTTCTCATCAACATTCAGCTTGACCACTTTGAGCTTGCCGGCGTAAGCCTGCGCGATCTCAGCTACCGTAGGCGCAAGCATATGGCACGGCCGGCACCAGTCCGCCCAAAAATCGACCATCACGGGCTGGGCGTTGCTGGCCTCGATCACTTCGGATTGAAAGCTATTGTCGGTAACACTGGAAATATTCTCTGCCATATCCCATCCTTTTCCTTATGTGCCTTTTGCCGCGCGCTCCCTGACAGAAGCTAAAACGCTGCTATTTAGATGATACTGCGGCGGTTCGGATTCTTCCTTTCCGTGCCAGATCATACAACCTACCATACTCGAGCGCCGAAGCATTCCAGGAGAAATCCTTGGCCATGCCGTTGGTTTGCAGGCGGCGCCAGGCCGTTTTGTCGCGATAGGCGGCGAACGCCTCGTGCAAGGCCTCCAGCAAAGCGGAGCCCGCATACTCGGAGAATTTGAATCCGGTGCCTCGCCCATTGACCGGATCATAAGGCTCGATGGTATCGTCGAGGCCGCCGGTGGCACGCACCACCGGGACGGTACCATAGCGCAAGCTATAGATCTGATTCAAGCCGCAGGGCTCGTAACGGGAAGGCATCAGAAAAATGTCCGCGCCGGCTTCGATCTTGTGGGCCAGGGCATTGTCGTAAGCGACCTTGACTGCCAGGCGCTCGGGGAATTGCTCGGAAAGCTCCTTGAACATGCGTTCGTATTTCGCTTCGCCGGAGCCGAGAGCCACGATGGCAATGTCTTCGCGCATGAGCACGTCCGCTATCTGGGCCAGCAGATCGAATCCTTTTTGATCGGCAAAACGGGAGACGATGCCGATCAGCGGGCGCGGGAGGTTTTCCTCGGGCAATTGGAACTCGGCGAGCAGATCGCGCTTGCAAGCCTGCTTTCCGCTCAGGTCTTTGGCCGAATAGCGAGCCGCAATCAGGGTATCCACTTCGGGATTCCAAACCGAATAATCGACGCCATTCAGGATGCCCATCAGATGTTCGGCGCGCGTGCGTACCACGCCATCCAAGCCGTGGCCGTATTCGGTGGTCTGAATCTCGAGCGCGTATTTGCGGCTTACCGTGGTCAAGTAATCGCTGAAGACGAGGCCTCCTTTGAGGTAATTCAGGTGGCCGAAAAATTCCAGGGCGTCCATGCGAAACAGCGAATCGGGCAAGCCGATGCGCGCCAGGACGTCGCGCGGAAACAAACCGTGGTAGCCCATGTTGTGAATGGTGAAAACAACCGGGACGGCGGAAAGCTGCGGATCGGGAGCGTAAGCCGTGCGCAGGAGCACGGGCACGAGCGCGCTCTGCCAATCGTGACAATGGATCACATCGGGCAGCCAGAGTTGTTTGGCAAGCTCGATGGCGGCACGCGCAAACTCCGCAAAACGCTCGGCATTATCCGGATAATCGCGGCCAGCCACGCCATAGAGCTGATCGCGGTCGAAATATTCGGGATCGTCGACGAAGAAATATTGCACGCCGCCGGGCCGCGCGCCATCGGCAATGGCCGGAAAACGCAAGGCGGTGCCCATGGGTACGGTAAGGCTCTTGATGACGATATTTTTGATGTGCGTGTTGCGGTAGCGAGGCAGGACCACAGCCACATCATGTCCCTGGGCGACCAGGGCCTTGGGAAGCGCCTCCACGACATCGGCCAAGCCGCCGGTTTTGGAGAACGGCAACCCCTCAGAAGCGACGAACAGGATTCGCATCAGCGCCTCAAGGCAAACTTTGACGGTACTGAATTGAGCGGCGCGGCGTCAAGGAGGTGTTGCGTGGGAGTAGCGGGGCGTTGGCGAAAGGTGGCGCGGGTAAAAATTCTCTCTGGCAATTTTCTGGGGCTATAATGTCGCCGCCTCCGACGGGGAGGCCCCGGTCCGATTCCAAAGAGAAGGAGAATTTCGAGATGGCAAAGGCTAATTTCTTTCGCAGCGCGGCCCTGGTGACTTTGGGAGCAATGCTGGGCGGTCTATTCGTTGCGACGTGGGAGCACTCCACGGCAGTGGCGCAACAGAACAATCCACCGGTCACGCAAGCGACGGTGCTGACAGACGTGACTCGCCTGAGAGATATTACGCCGCCATTTTCTCATCCGATGGTGGATGTCGCCATGTTTGCGGCCAATCTTTGGTTTGCCGGCGATAAGAAAAACTGGCCGCTGGCTAATTACTATCTGGGTGAGCTGCGCAACCGCATGGGATGGGAAGTGCGGCTGAATCCGTCTCCGAAAGGAGCCGATGGCACTCCCGTGGATATGAAAAATATCTTTGACGGCATTGATACAGGAAGCTTGACCAAGCTGAAGACCATAATCGCCATGAAGGACAGCAAGCAATTTTCCATGGAGTACAAAATGTTGCTGGAGGATTGCTATTCCTGCCACAAGACGGCCGGCCGGCCGTATATACGCCCTCAGGTTCCCGTCAGCGGCGCGCAGCCGATCGTGAATCTGGACCCCGGAGCGACGTGGCCGCAATAATCGCGGGCGGCGCGGGGGCGGTCTTGCTAGTCGTTTGGCCAGGCGTCTTGCTAAAGTGGGCGCGACGTGGCACGCCAACGGCTTGGCCAGCACTTTCTCGCCAGCGCAGCCTGGCGCGAGCGGATCGCACGGCTCGTGCTGGGCGTGGGCGCCATAGAGGCGGAGGCCGAGGGCAGAATTTGCGCGGCACAAACCGCTTCGCAGCGAGGCGACTTGTGGATTGAAATTGGCGCCGGCCACGGCGAGATGACATCGCTCCTGGCCCGACAAGTGGGGCGGCTCGTCGCCGTCGAGCTTGATCCCAAGCTGCTGCCGCGGCTGCGCGAGCAGACCGCGGACCTCCCGAATCTCGAAGTGATTGCCGGAGACGTACTGGCGCTGGACCTTGCCGCGCTCACCGGCGGGGAGCGCTTCCGCGTCTACGGCAATCTTCCCTATTACATTACTTCGCCGATTGTGCACCGCTTGCTCGAACATGGCGAACGGCTGGAGGCGGCGTTTCTGGTGGTACAGCTGGAAGTTGCCGCGCGAATGACGGCGCATCCGGGCAGCCGCGATTATGGTTATTTTTCCGCGTTTACACAGTTTTACTCGAAGGCGGAAATGTTGTTGCGCATTCCGCCGGGCGCCTTCCAGCCGCCTCCCAAGGTTTGTTCCGCGCTGGTGGCCTTGCATCTTCCGGGGGAAGGGCCGCAGCTCGGAATCGAGGACGAAACAGAATTCATGAAATTCCTCAGGACCTGCTTCGCGCAGAAGAGAAAAACCTTGCGCAATAACCTGCGTGCGGCGATGACGCAGGAAGGCGCGACAGCGCTGTTGCGAGAATGCGGCATTGGGCCGAGCGCGCGCGCCGAGGAGCTCGGGTTGGCGCAGTTTGCGCGAATGTTTGCGGGGATGCGGCGAGATTAGAGAAACCTGACAACGATAGGATTCAGCAAACACGCCGAGCGCCGTCGTTGACTCTCAGCGCCTGGGAGGCGCGGACCTCAGTCCTTCGGCGGCTGAGTTGCGCGGAGGAGTTCGACGAGCCGGTCGGGATAATCCGTGATGATTCCGTCGACGCCGGCGGAAATCAGCTTCTGCATTTCGTTGGGAGCATTGGCCGTCCAGGTGACCACCTTGAGATCGTGCGCGTGGGCTTCGGAGACCAATTCGGGGGTGACGCGGTCGGTTCGCGGCAAAAGCTGCCGGGCTCCGAGTTCGACGGCCGTGGCGACAGCCGAGGGCAAGCGGTCGCTGTAGAGAAAGCCGGTCATCACCAGCGGTTCAAGCTGGCGGATACGCTTGAGGACGCTTGGGGCAAAGGACAGAACCACGCTGCGCGGAATTTCGCCGGACACACGCAACGCGCCCACCACGGCGTGCTCGACGCCGCTCGGCCCGGTTGGCTTGACCTCCAGGAGCATACCGATTTCGTGCTGGCGGCCGAAAGCAAGAACCTCTTCCAGGGTGGGAATGCGCTCGGCGGCAAAGGGAGAGATCGCTTCATGACCGGAAGGACGGAACCAGCTACCGGCATCGAGGCGGCGCAATTCTTCGAGCGTCTTCGAAGATACCGGGCCGCTGTCGTTGGTGGTGCGGTCGAGGGTATCGTCGTGTAAAGCGACCAGGCGGGCATCGCGCGAGAGTTGCAGGTCGGTTTCGATAAAACCGGCACCCAATTCCACGGCCTTGCGAAAAGCCGCCAAGGTATTCTCCGGGGCAAACCCAGAAGCTCCTCGATGCCCGATCACCCACACTTGTGAAGCTCGCTCCTTTTCTCCAACCTTAATTGGCGATTGCGGCTGCCGGGCTGCCTATCCTAGCAGAAGCAGATGGCGATCCGCTGTTCCCGGACACGCTAACAAGTTGAGCGCATCTTCGTCCAACCTAGGGACATCTAAAGTAATGAGTAACGTTAAACGATGAGAGGCTGCTATGACCACTGCAATCAGGCTCGTCTCGATTCGATCCATTCTGGCAGTTAGTATTTTGTCCGTTATCGCCTCCGCAGGTACCTTCGCCCGGGATAAGGGCCCTCAGGGACCCGTACCGCCGGAGCGCGGAACTCAGAAGTATGAACAATGGCTGACGCGAGAAGTGGGCCACGAACTGGTGCAAGTGCCGTGGCTGAGCGTCTTCGACAATCTACAATACAGCGTCACGGGTTCGGAAGTTACGCTATCGGGTCAGGTGTGGCAGCCGGTGACGAAGGATGATGCGCAGACAGCCGTCAAAGGAATCGAAGGCGTGACCAAGGTAAACAACAATATTGAAGTGCTGCCGCTTAATCCCATGGACGATCAGACCCGCCGGGCCGAGTATGCGGCCATCTATGGGTTTCCGGCACTGCAACGTTATGCCATGGGAGTATTGCCGGCGATTCACATCATCGTGAAAAACGGACACGTTACGCTGGTTGGAACGGTAGACAGCGAGATGGATAAGAACGTCGCGGAGATTCGAGCGAAGACGGTGCCGAATGTTTTTTCGGTGGACGATCAACTGCAAGTTCGGCCGGCTCGATCGCAGACGCAAAGCAAGCGCTAGAGGTTTTTGGGCGGCAAAAGCCGCGCGATGGCTTTTGCCGCTCGACAATTGCAACAATCCCGCCAAAATCTCTTCCTAGCCGATGCGAGCGGCGCGATAGGTTCGGGAGGGAACCGAGTTTCGTCCCGAAACCGAACCCAGCAAAAGACCTAAGTTCCAGGATTCCCAGGGGCTTGCCCTTTGCGGCATCGAGCCGCCCAGCGGTGTTGTCTAGCCGGAGGGCCTTTGGAATACTCGTGTTATGCGGGGGCCAATCTTCAAGCGCTTTTTCCTGCTGGGCATCGCGTCTATTTTCGCGATTCTGGCCCTCGGGGACCGCGCGCGCGGTGATGAATTTCACCTGAAAGACGGCTCGAAGATCGTGGGAACTATCGTGAGCTTCGATGACGGCACGTTCAAGGTGCAAACGAGTTACGGTTTTGCTTACGTCCGCAAGGACAGCATCGCCGAAATTGTTCCCAGCGAGAAGAAAGGCGCCGGCGATTCGGGCCAGCAACCCGTAGCTTTAAAGCCTTCCGCCCTTTCCGCCGCGACTCCGAGTTCCAATTCGGCGGTGGCGCCCATGCCGCGGCCGATTCCGAAATATGCAATCACCGCGAGTAAACCGAGCGGCGCGGCGGGTACGGCGACGAATGTGGCGCCGCCGGCGATTGCGGCGAGTTCCTCTCCACTACCGGATCTTTCGGCGCTGTTGCACCCGGGCGAGGCCGTCGATCCGCGAGCGCAGCCGATGCAGGAGGTGGTGCGGGGCACGCTTTACGTGAACCAAACATTTGGCTTCCAGATGTACAAGCCGCCGACCTGGCAAGTGATCAAGGGCGCGGAAAATGAATTGCCGAACGCCATCGGCGCTCTGGGGACCGAAGACCAAAGCACGTTGCTGGTGATCGGGCGCGATCCCTTGAAGGATTCGCTTGAAGCGCAGGCGGCCAAGAGGGAGCGAACGCTGCGCGAAGTTTACGAAAACTACCGCCCCATTGCCAAAAAGCAGATGACCATAGGGGGTCTGCCGGCAATCGAGCAGCGGTTCTACGGAAATCTCGAGGGCCATGACTGGTCGGTTACGGTCACGACCCTGGTGCGCGGCAGCGACGTGTTCACGATTTTGGGAATGACCTCAGCGGATTCCGACCTGATCCAGATTCAGGAAAACGTGATTGCCAAGACGATTGCCAGCCTGCAGTTCATCGCGCCGCAGTAGAGGAAAAGCAAGAGGGATTCTTCGCTTCGCTCAGAATGACACCGTCGTTTATGCGCCGCCGGCAGGCGTAACTCTCGCTTTCGAAACCATCGAGACCTAGGTGACTTCGAGCGTGATTTCGTGATAGCCGGTGGCGCCGTCAGGCCATTCGCCGGAGGATGAGGAGGTCTGCACTTTGCCGTCACCATCGGTGGCGCGCACGTCGATAGTGTGGATTCCTTTTGGCGGGTCGATCCATACATATTTCCAGAAGGCCCACACCTGCGAGGGCAGCGGGTTGCTGAAGATCGGAGCATCGTTCCAGGTGCGGCCGCTATCGGTGGAAATTTCCACCTTGCGCACGCCCGCTTCGTTGGCCACGGCCCAGCCGGTGATGACGAAATTCGCACCGGCGATGCGCGCGCGGTCGCGCGGATCGTCGATGGCCGCCTGCAACTGACGCTCGGCCGAATTCGACCAGCCCTGCCATTCCCAAAATCCGAGAAACTCGTGATCCACGAATTCGATACGCGTGA
>Ga0307479_10004912_pt1 | contig 12279 bp, 13 predicted proteins | sample atmos_gasesECM4C_FD_203743 | JGI IMG/M metagenome (GOLD analysis project Ga0307479, IMG submission 203743) | Hardwood forest soil microbial communities from Morgan-Monroe State Forest, Indiana, United States - atmos_gasesECM4C_515 | ecosystem: Environmental > Terrestrial > Soil > Temperate...
TACGCCCATCAGTATCGATACGCCGCAGACGGTTGCCGTCCGATTCGCCCAGGATCGTCACCCGTCCTGGCGTAAACAGGAACTCCATTGCGTTGTGCGTGATCAGCATCCAGCTCGGCATGGACTCCGGAAGGCAGTTCACGAACAGACCCTTGGGGTCGCCCGCCTCTTCCGCCGCGATCAGCTTGGCGACCTGGGCAGCGGCAGCCGGTGTCCATGGGACGGGATCGGTTTTGATCCGCGCATTCTGGTCCGTCAATGTGGGTGTCCAGACGCCACTCCAATCCGGCAACTTCGCCAGGGCTGCCCAATCGGCCGCCCGCGGCGGCGGGTTGATCACCGGGTCCGGCGCACCCGCCGCGGCGACTGCCCCGCCCGCCGCGGCGACTGCCCCGCTCGCCGCAGCGGCGAGCCCGATCGACATCAGCCCGATCGCCATCAGACACTCACAGATTAAAGCTCGCATGGAAAATCTCTCATGTAGGCGTGTTGATCGTGAACCCTATCCATCGGCCGAATGCCGCTATCGCGATCCACAGGCACAGCGACAGGCCACCCACGATCCGGGCGCGCATCGGCGTCAGGGCTGGAGTGTGCCACGCATCCGCTCCCTGGTTGAGGAACAGGTGATAGACGGCCATGTTGAGGCCCGCAAGCGCGATGAGTGCAATTTTGACCTGGAAATAGAAGTTGTGTGCATAAGTCGTCGCGTTTGAGGCGAATAGCAACCCCCCGGTGATCACCGCAAAGACGAACGCGGTCCATGTCACCGGCAGCACGCTCGCAGTCGTCTGAGCAACACCCCGATCGCGCGAAGCGAGACCGACGAGACGCAAATCCACGATGGCGATCGATCCAATCACGAGCGTCAGTGCGAGCACGTGCACGCATTCGATCCACGGGAACAGAGTCTCGCCTTCGCGGATGGCTGTGGCAATCGACGTGTCCTGCAACACCTGTAGGAATTGTTCAAACACGTCATGTTCCTTGAACGTAGGCGATCCATCGCCCCGCGCAGATGATGGCAACCCACAGTGGGATCGATGCGCAGGCAATGAGTTGTCCTGCCCGCCTGCGGGCGGCAGACAGCTCCCAGAATGCCGCGTCCCTTCGCAGCGGGATCTGGCAGGCCAAAGTGATACCGGCGGCGGCGAGCAGCAGCCCCATTTTCAGGATGAACACGGGATTCTCGAGCGAGCGCGCCGGCTCCGCAATGATGAGCAGGGACCCCGTTGCCAGCAGAACTGGCAACGGCCACCAGATGAACGGCAGGAAGCGCCCGGCGACGGCGGCGACTGATTGCTCCCTGCCACGAATACCCAGCAGGCGCAGATCGATCATCAAAGCCGCCGCCACCACTGCAGCCACAGCGAGAATGTGCACGGTCTGTACCGCCGGGATGATCCATCCAACCGTTTGCAACACCTGGCTGAAGGAAGTTGCGGCCAGCCAGCTGCAAAACGAATCCAACGATTGCGATGTCATGCTCAGCGCCTATCCGGGCGCTGGATGCCCGCACGATCCTGGTTGGGATACCAATAGGTGACGTGACAGGCCTCGCACGCTTCGTCGATCGCGCCACCCGCATCCATCAACCCTTGCGCGTCCTTCGCAGCTATCGCTGCGAGCGCCTTCAACCCTGAGTCCTGCAGGTTGCGCGCGAACTGCGTAAAACCGTCGTGAGTGGCGTTGATACGCTGTTGGATTTCGGCATGACTCAGTTCACCCAATCCAGGCGGAGCGTCGCCCGGCGCATGCGTTGCAGCGACGGTGCGTCCGGGCATGCTCAACAGGTTGGCCGCCTCGATCAACGTGATGGCGCTGTTGCGCACGGTCTTCCACTCATCATCCGTGCGCGGCTGCCGATCCTCGATGCCCTTCGTCGTTGCGATATAGGCCACCGAATCCCAGAGGACGTCCGCGGAAGGGTCGATGATGCCATCCATCAGATCCTGTATGGTCGCGGTCAGCCGGTACTGCTGGGATGACGGCGTTGGCTGGCTAGCCTCGCCAGGCTGTGCGGATTGGCGTTGCCCTGCCTGGGCCCCGAGGGGCGAGTCCGGCGAACAGCCGGCCACCCCGAGGGTTGCGCCTGCCAATGAAATCAGAGTCCGGATGGCGCAGCTTCGTATGTACACTCGGATTTAGCGTACAACAGATTAGCGCGCCGCAATAGGCTCCTATCGATGCCGACACGGCACACATCTCTCTGGCTGGCGGGCATTGCTCTCGGATGTGGCATCGGGCTCGATGTCGTCGCCTGGGCTGCCCCACAGTTGGGCACAGCGGTGGCGGCGGCTGATGGAGCGTTGCCAACGGCCTCGGTGAACGCCGAGGCGCCATCGTCATCGCGCTTGCAGGCACCCGCATCGGCGAACTCTGGCGCGCCGGCATCGGCGAAAGCTGGCACACCCGCGTCGGCGAGCGCTCACGCACCGGCGGAACGAGTTGTGGGCTGCGGCCACAATGGCGTCGCACTCCAGGTGCTGGGTTCCGGTGGTCCCGAGCTCCAGGACAAGCGAGCCTCGAGTAGCTATCTCGTCTGGCGCGCCGGTGTCCCGCGCGTACTCGTCGACAGTGGCGGCGGTTCAGCGCTCCGTTTCGGCGAGAGCGGAGCGACGATGTCGGACCTCGACGTGATTCTGGTGACGCACCTCCACGTCGATCACACCGCAGACCTCACAGCGCTCGTGAAATCCTCATTCTTCGAGGACCGCCACCGCAAATTGCCTCTCTTCGGTCCCGATGGGAATCCGTTTTTCCCCTCGACAACACGTTTCATGCAGACATTGTTCGCAAGTTCCGACGGCGCCTACCGTTATCTCGGCGACTTCCTCGATCCCAACGCGACCGGCTCATACCTGCTTGACGCGCACAACATCACGCCCACGGCGCATGAATTGAGACAAATATACGACGCGCAAGGAATACGCGTGTTCGCGGCAACAGTCGTCCACGGAACCGTTCCCGCGCTCGCCTATCGCGTAGAGCTCGACAATGTCAGCATCGCATTCAGCGGCGACACCGACGGCAACAACGGCAATCTGGAACGCCTGGCGCATAACGCGAGCTTGCTCGTAGCGCACAACGCCGTGCCGGAAGGCGCCTCCGGCGTCGAGCGCTCGCTTCACATGCCGCCGTCAGTTATTGGGAAAATTGCATCTACAGCATCCGTGAGGCAACTCGTCCTCTCGCATCGGATGTTGCGCACACTGGGTCACGAGACCGAATCCCTTGCCGCGATTCACACGTCTTACACCGGACCGGTGACGTTTGCCGACGACCTGCAGTGCTTCCAGGTGTCTCGCTAAAACTACCGTCACGCCACGCCGCGTGCGGACTTCCCCAGGGAATAAATGCGCTATTGAACGGCCGCAGCCATGCGTTCACTGGCTGCATCCGCAGTACGGTTCCGCGAGTGCCGCCACATGCTGCTCGACCAAGAGCTGGGCAGACCTTGTCCGTGGCAGGCCACACAGGGCGAACGGCCGGGCACGAATGCCCGGCACCATAAAGAGGGCGTTATTTCTGCTTGCGAGCGGCCGATTTCTTGGCGGCGCGGAATGAGATTCCAGCGCGCATCGCCTTCTGCTGGACCGCAGCCGCAGTACGGCCGAGCTCGCGTGCGACCTCGCTCGTGGGAGTTCCCGCCTTGGCGAGTTGTTTCAAAGTACGCAATTCACCCGCGCTCCAGGAGGAGCCGTCATTCGAAGGACGCTTTGCCATTAGTCTTCTCTCCAATCACCCAGTAAGGGCATATTGGAATGATACCGCGCGATTTTGACCCCCGCGCGCCCAACATGATGTATTGACATGTTGTAAGAGTTTGTGTTTTTGGGGCGGAAACAATTCTTTACACCTGTCAGGGGCCGCACCGGCCGCAGCTCACTTTCGCCAGTTGCCGCCCTGTCCCCAAGGGTTGGCGATCCATCCGCCGTCCGGTCGATCCGGTCTGCGGCTGTCGCGTCCGCCCGCTGGCCGTCGATGCTACTGGCTCGTCTGTTCCGCGAAGGCGGCGCGCAACAGCTGCAAGTCAGCGGGATCGACGTCGGAAACAGCCCAGAACTGCAGCCCTCTCTGACTCCAACCGGCCACGTTATAGCCATCATGACGCCATGAGGCGGGCACGGCCTGCTGTGTGCCCGCCGGCCACACAAACACGTTGATGATGTGTTGCCGCCGCCGATAAACGATGGCCGCCACCACCCTGCCCTGGATGTAATCGAGCCGCCCGCCAACCAGCGGGAATCCCCGGTCGGCGAGCTCCAGCACCGGCGGCGAGAAATCCACCTTCCCCGCAAACCAGGGCTTCACCACATGCCGGTCCGATGTCGCCACATCAACAAGATGTGACGCAAGCAACGATCGCACGTGCCCGGCAACCAACTCATCCGCAACCCCCAGCCGCGGCAGGTGAACGAAGAGCACAAAAGCCAGGGCGGCCGCCAGCGCTGCGACAGAGCCGCCCCACGCCCACACGACAGATGTCCTACGCCGCCGCGCCGCACCCGAGCGGGAACTTTCAGGCGCGGCCAACGCGCCCTTGTGCCGACCACTGGAGATCGGCCCCACACCGACAGGCTCGTTGGAGGCAGACGCGACTCCGTACCGCTCGTCGGAGACAGCCTCCACCTTGACCGGCCCGTTGGAGGCAGACGCCACTCCGTGCCGCCCATCCGAGGCACCCTCCACCCCGACGCCCCCCATCGGCGTAGCAACTTGCCGCGCCTCGGCCGTTACCGAGTCACCCTGGTTTGACCGCAGCGTGGCTCCGCTGAGGCCGCGATGCCCCCTGGCGCCGCCGGGCTCGTGTGCGCCGCTGGTGCTGACACCGTGTGCTTCGTCAGCTCCGCTGACCGTGCTCACACCGACGCCGCGAGGTCCGCTGATGTCGCCGGTCTCGTGAGCGCCGCTAGCCCCGACACCGTGTGCCTCGACGGCTCCGCTGCTCGTGCTGACACCGACCGTGCGAGCGCGCTCGGCGCCGACTACTGCCGCAATCCGCGCATGCAATGCCGCCGGTGCCTCAAACGGGACACCCGGCGTTCTCAACTTGTTCCGCAGCACCTGCAATCGTCTGAATTCGGCCGCACAGGCGGCACACGCAGTCAGATGAGCCTCGCAGGTCAGCGTGTTGGCAGCATCAAGCTCGCCGTCCAGCAGGCCGTGCAGCAACAACTCTTTGTCGGCACAGGCGTTCATCTAATTTGCTCCAGATCCTCCGTCAGCATCTGCCGCGCCCGTGCGAGTCGCGACATCACGGTACCCACCGGGACGCCCGTGACCTCAGCTATCTGCTTGTATGACAACTCCTCGAGCTCCCGTAACACCAAAGTTTCGCGAAAAGGTTCGGGAAGCCGGCGAATCATCGCGCGTACCTCGTCAATTTCGCTTTGCCGTAACACAGCAGTCTCCGGCCCGTCCTGGGTGCAATCGCCCAGCTCTTCAGGATTCGGAATCCACCTGTCGAGCACGTCCGCAAACGACTCACCCCCATCCTCCCGCTCCGCGGCGCCATCGGACGTCCCGGTGTCGCTGGCAACACCCGCAGCGCGTCGGGTTGCCTTTGACCAGTCAAAGGAGCAGTTGCGCACGATCGCGAGCAACCAGGTTTTCGCATCTCCACCGCGGTACCTTCCAAAAGAGCGGAACGCTCGGAGAAAAGACTCCTGGACGATGTCGTCCGCTGCGACAGGGTCGCGCGCGATGAACCGCGCCAGACTGTAGGCCGCCTTCAGATGAGGCAGGAAAAGATCCTCGAATTGGTGCCCCAAGCTAGCCCCATCCGGCGCGCCAGGCGCCCACCTTGGACTCATGTGAAAAAGACTGCGGAGCCAACGTGTTTATTCCCGCGCAGGGAGAGATCTAGGGAACGTGCCACCGTGCCGGGCCGGGGTCAACCGTTAGTCGCCGCACGCATCCCCGCGCCGTGCCACCCGCGTCGTCCCCCAAGGCAGACAGAATACAAATAAGGCCTACCGGCGCGGGCGTGCCATTCGAATGCGCGTCCGCCGACCGGAGCGCGCGGCGCACGGCCGGCAGACGCGCATTCGAATGGCGCACCCACGCTCTGCGATCTCGCGCCGAAATCTCCCTCGGCACGCGCCAGAACTGCGGCAAGTGACGCAGACCTCGCAAGGCAGCGCGGGCGTAGCAACGCGAGCGATGCACCCTCAATCGCCAGCCGCGCCACCCACACTGGCCGCGACACGCGCCTATCCAGCCGCCCGCAACACCCCAGGCAACCACAACGACAGCGCCGGCACATACGCCACCACCAGCAGCACCCCCAGAATCGCGAGATAGAACGGCCAGATTGTCCGTAACACATCGACGATGCTGATTCGGCCAATGGCCGCTCCCACGAACAGCACCGACCCGATGGGCGGAGTGATCAGGCCCAGCCCACCCTTCAGGATCAGGATTACCCCGAAATGCACCGGATCGACGCCGATTGCCTTCGCGACCGGCAGGAAAATCGGCGTACAGACAATGATCAGAGGCGCCAGGTCCATGAAGGTACCCAGCACCAGCAGGATGAGGATCATCAATAACAGCAGCAGGTACTTGTCGTGCGTGAAGCTCGTGAGCACCTGCACCGCAGCAGCGGGGACCTGCAGGTACGCCAACAGCCAGCCAAACGAGGCCGCCGCGCCGATGACGAAGACAATCAGCCCGGTAGTCCGAACCGCGCCGGTGCAGGCATCAAGGAAGTTTTGCCGAGTGAGCTTGCGGTATACGACTGCCGTCACCGCAATGGCATACACAACCGCGATCGAGGCGCTTTCAACCGCGGTGAATACGCCTGCGCGGATGCCGCCGAAGATCACGCCGACGAGCAATAGACCCGGCAACGCCCCCACCAATCGGCTGAGCACAGCGCGAAACCCGGGAAATCCCTCAACCGCATAGCGACGACGGCGAGCCATCGAGGCACCTGTGATCATCAGCGCGACCGTCAGCAGCAGCGCGGGAATGATCCCGGCCGCAAACAGGTCCGCAATCGAGATGCCACCGCCAGCTGACGCCGAATACAGGATGAGGTTGTGCGACGGAGGTATCAACAGAGCCACGATCGCCGACGACACCGTGACACTGACCGCGAAGTCCCGGTCGAAACCCCGGCTCACCATTTGGGGAATCATGGCGCCGCCGATTGCGGACACATCCGCTATCGCGGACCCGGACACGCCACCGAAAAACAAGGAAGACAACACATTGATCTGGCCCAGGCCACCGCGAAGATGCCCGACGAGCGACGCGGCAAGCGCAATCAACCGGTCCGAAATACCACCCCGCATCATCATCTCACCCGCGAAGATGAACAGCGGAATCGCAATCAACGTCGTGAGACTGGCGCCCGCCACGAGCTGCTGCACCACCACCAGCGACGGCAGCCCGAGATACAACACCGTCGCCAGCGAAGCGGCCGAAAGCGCAAACGCCACGGGAACCCCGATGATCAACAGCACCCCGAACACACCAAACAGCAAAGCGGTAGCCACAGTCAGTGCTCTCCACGAGGCACGTCCGCAGGCGCAACCAGCAACCGCTCGAAGGCAAACAGCGCGATGAGCACCCCACCCGCGCAGATCGGCAGAAAGTACAGCCCCTGTGGCAGCGGCGCGCCGGCCATCCGGACATGCCAGCCGTCCATGAGCAGAACACCGCCCCAATAAGCCAGCAACAGCCCGATCGCGATGATGATCAACCGCGAGATACCGACCAGGATGGCGCGAACCGGCGGTGCGGCAACATGCACCAGCAGAAAGAAGCCAAAGTGCGCCTCGTTGCGCACGCCCACGGCCGCTCCGAACATCATCGCCGCACTCATCAACAGGAGCGCCACCGGCTCCGTCCAACTGGGTGAGTCATTGAGGACATAGCGCGCAAATACCTGCCAACCCTCAACGAGGGTCATGGCGATGAGAGCCACGCATGCGATGGCGATAGCGCACTGCGCAAGCCGTGCGAGCCCTGCGCTGAACAAAGCAATCTGACGTGCCATCCGACGACAACCCCCACAATGAAAAGTCCCGGCGCGGCGCATTCCGCCGCGCGTGGAAGACTTCACGCGACCGCGCGAATCTCCTGGTATATCCGCTGCAGTTGCGGATCTTTCAGGTATGACTCGAGTATCGGTGCAGCCACCTTCTGAAAGGCGGCGCGATCGACCTGTATCGCCCGCACACCTGCTTTCTCCACCGCAGCACGCGATGCCGCCTCGCTGCTATCCCAAAGCGTGCGCATGTAGGGCACCGATTGAGCCGCCGCGGCTCTAACCAACTCGCGCTGGCCGCTCGACAGTTTCTGATAACGCCGCTGTGACATCAGCACGGCTTCCGGCGAGAAGGAATGCTCCGATTGCGACCAGAACCGCGCCACCTCGAAGTGGCGGCTCGTGTGGAAGGTCGTCCAGTTGTTCTCCGCGCCATCGATCAATCTCGTCTGCAGGGCCGAGAAAATTTCGCCGTACGACAACGGAGTCGGATTCGCGCCGAGTGCCCGGACCAGACTCACGAACATATCGGACGGCGGAACCCTGATCTTCAGCCCCTTCAGATCGCCAGGCTCGGCCACGGCGCGCAGATGGTTGTAGAAGCAGCGTGCCCCCGAATCATAAATACCCAACCCTACCAAGCCGCGCCGCTCGAACGCTTCGAGGATCGAGCGGCCTGCAGCTCCATCGACCGACCTGCGCATATGCTCCGTGGAGTCGAACACGTAGGGCAGCGACATCGCCTGCGTCGCCGGAAACGTATTATTGAGGGACGCGAAGTTGATTCGAGTGATGTCGAGCGCGCCAAAACGGGCAAGGTCTACAGTGTCATTCTCCCGGCCCAGTTGCCCGGAGTGATACACCCGCATGCTCAGATCCCCGCCGGACTCGCGGCTGATCATGTCACCCATCCATCGAAGCGCCTGAACAGTCGGATAGTCAGCGACATGCACGTCTGAGGCAGTGAGAACGCCGCCGCCGGCGCCAACGGCGCGTGGCGCGCAAACAGCGTGTACACAGGCAGCCCCGGCTCCGAGAAGGACCGCCCGCCTGCTGATCACTAGCCCCTTGCTCCCTTCTGCGCCGACGGGGCCTTCTGCGCCGGTATGGCCCGGCACAACAACTCTCCACACCCTTCGAAGACGACGCGGGCTTCCTGCCCGATATGGATATCGTGCACGCCGGTCGTCGCCCCCGTAGATACTACATAACCTGACTTCATCGGCAGCCCCCGCCGGGCACATCGCGCCAGCGCGAATGCCAGCGCCGCGAACGGCCCTCCGGGCAGCGACAGCGCACCACCGCGGCCGACCGATTTACCTTCAATGAAAGTCTCAGTCTGCAACGATTCGAACGGCCGCGTGCGCCACTGCGCAATGGCCGGGCCCAGCAAAAGGCCGGCGTTGTTGCCAAAGTCCGAAACGACCACGGCCGACCCCAGATCATTGATGCTCGCAAGCGGGCTGCCCGCGGTCTCGATCCCGATATGCAGCGCCATGGCGATGCGAGAGGCTTCCTCGGGTGTCCATTGCACCTGGTCCGAGGGAGCATCCGCGCCCAGCCGGAAGACAAACTCCGCTTCCACCGCGGCAAACCCGCCTTCGAAGACCGGAAATTCCACCACTTGCTCAGGGGGCGCGAGGCGGATGCCGCGCCGGAAGATCGGCCCCACAAGGCGATCCTCGCCGAGGCGCTCCAACCACGGCTCGCCTATGCGTCCAACTTTCCAGCCCGCCACGAAATCCGGCCAGAGCGCGATCGCCCTGTCCTGGTACGCGTACGCGGTATTGAGGGTCGCAGGAATGCTTCCCGGAAAGTCCGGAAGCGCCGTTGCGTCCAGACGCGCACGGACAAACTGTTCCGCGATGGCATCGTTCATGTATCTCATTTCCTGGTAGCGGCCTGTATAGGGGAAACCGGTGTCATTTACAATCCGTCGGCGACGCAGGCTGGCCTTCGGAAAGCCTGGGAGAGTGCCTATGACTGCAAAGAAGCACCGTAGTGCCTATTGATCTTCCGTCCGTGGATTTGCCTCACGATTCGCGCCGACAAATGTCGATCTTGAACCGTACCCGATTACTGGGATGGTGGCTGCTGGCCGCTTGTACAGCGATCTTCACGGCGCGAGGCGCCATAAAAAAGGGTGCGAAGGACTATTCCCCCGCACCCCTGTCACTTTCAATCTTGGAGCCTTCGGCTCACGCGCTGCGCGTACGCCACCCCTCGTGGTAGCCCTCGCGAGCGGCGCTAGCATACGGCACCGGAGACACTTTCACCCGAACTTCGAGCTGTTTGTGACGCTCTACCGTAGTCTTCCTCGTCCCACCACTATAGGCCGGACGGATGGTTTGCCGTCGCGACACGTCGAAATGCAGCGTCCACGGCATTGGACAACAGCATTGCTATGGTCATTGGCCCCAGCCCGCCCGGAACGGGGGTAATCCACCCGGCACGTGCCGCAGCCTTTTCGTATTCGACGTCGCCCACCAGCTTGCCATCAGCCGTGCGGTTGATGCCAACGTCGAACACCGCCGCGCCCGGCTTGATCCAGTCACCTGGAACAAAGCCCGCCTTGCCAACCGCGGCAACTACTACGTCCGCACGCTCAACCTCGCCCTTCAGATCCCGAGTCCCGGTGTGGCACACCGTGACCGTAGACCGGGCGAGAAGCAGCTCAAGAGCCATCGGTCTGCCGACGATGTTCGACGCGCCGACCACCGTCGCCCGCAACCCGGTCAAATCGATTCCATACTCGGCCGCAAGGCGGATCACCCCGAATGGCGTGCAGGGCCGAAGCCGCGGTCGCTTCTGCGCCAGAAGCCCCGTGTTGACCGGGTGGAACCCGTCAACGTCCTTGGCCGGATCCACTGCGTCCATGACCACATTGGTGTCGACGCCCTTCGGCAGCGGCAGCTGCACGAGGATGCCGTCGACTCGAGGGTTGCGATTGAGGGCGTGCACCAGCTCCAGAATCTCAGCCTGCGAGGTGGTCTCCGGCAGATCGTGTGCAATGGATTCGATTTCCGCCTCGATCGACGAGCGCCTCTTGTTGCGCACGTAGACGGACGAGGCGGGATCCTGGCCCACCTGGACCACGGCCAGCCCCGGGCGCCGGCCGAACTTGCCGGCAAACTCTCTTGCGCGGATCGCAACTTCCGCGCGGACCTTGGCCGCAACGGCCTTGCCGTCCATCACCATCGCGCTCATGCGCCCTACCTCAACACAACTGTCTTGGAGCCGTTGCGGAATACTCTGCGCTCCGCGTGCCACTTGATCGCCCGGTTCAATGCAACACTCTCCAGCTCGCTGCCGATGACCGTGAGATCCTCGGGCGACAACGTATGATCGACGCGCTCAACTTCCTGCTCGATGATCGGACCCTCGTCCAGGTCCGTGGTTACGTAGTGCGCGGTTGCTCCAATCAGCTTCACCCCGCGCGTGAAAGCCTGGTGATAGGCCTTGGCGCCCTTGAACCCGGGTAGAAACGAATGGTGGATGTTGATCGCGCGCCCCTCGAAGTAACGGCAGGCTTCGGGGGTCAGGATCTGCATGTAGCGGGCGAGGACCATGAGCTCCGAGTCCGAACGCTCGAACAGCTCCATCATGCGCTGCTCCTGCTCGGCCTTGCGCCCATCGATGATGGGCAGGTAGTGATACGGAACCCCGTGCCACTCCGCAAGACTGCGCATGTCCTGGTGATTGCTCACCACGGCCACGACTTCGATCGGCAGCGTGCCGGTGCTCCAGCGGTGCAGGATGCTGTTGAGACAATGTCCCTGGCGCGAGACCGCCAGCAGCACGCGGCACTTGCGCTGCACTTCGTGAAACTGCCACCGCATGCTGAATTGCTGACCCACCGAGGCGCCGAACTTCTCATGCAGCTCGTCCATGGACGGCATTCCCTTGCCGTTGTCATGGAAAACCGTGCGCATGAATGACGTGTTCCCATACGGGTCGTCGTAGTGCTGCGCCTCGGTGATCAGCGCGTTGTGAGAGGCCAGGAATCCCGAGATTCCAGCAACAATACCCGTGGTGTCCGGGCACGCGGTCGTCAGTATGAACGGCCGCGGCACAACCTCAGGATTGGCCGTGCGTTGTGAGCGTTGTTCGCTGGTCGCTAGGGACATCAGATCCTCTCTTCACGCGGGCAGTTTAGTAACGATAGTGCTCGGCCTTGTAGGGCCCGGCCTTGTCGACGCCGATGTAGCGAGCCTGCGTGTCGGTGAGCACGGTCAGCTCCGCGTTCAGCTTCTTCAGCTGCAGGCGGGCCACCTTCTCAT
>Ga0307479_10004914_pt1 | contig 12277 bp, 11 predicted proteins | sample atmos_gasesECM4C_FD_203743 | JGI IMG/M metagenome (GOLD analysis project Ga0307479, IMG submission 203743) | Hardwood forest soil microbial communities from Morgan-Monroe State Forest, Indiana, United States - atmos_gasesECM4C_515 | ecosystem: Environmental > Terrestrial > Soil > Temperate...
AGGTGTTCTTCGATGAGCGCGCTGACACCAAGCTCGATCTGGTGCGCTACTACCAGTCGGTCGAGGCTCCTCTCCTGGCCGCGATGGGCGGACGGCCCGTGCTGATGCAGCGGTTCCCCAACGGCGCGTCGGGCTCGTCGTTCTTCCAGAAGCGCGTACCCGAGAGCAGGCCCGACTGGCTCGAGACGACGATCGTCTCCACACCCAACGGGACGACGTCGCGCGCCCTCGTGGCCGCCGACCTGGCCCACGTGCTGTGGGCGGTCAACATGGGTTGTCTCGGGTTCCACGTGTGGCCCAGCAAGGCCGACGATCCCGAGCACGCCGACGAGCTTCGGATCGACCTCGACCCGACGCCCGGCGTCGACTTCCCGATGGTCCGGGAGGCCGCGCACGAGGTTCACGCGCTGTTCGACGAGGTGGGTGTCACCGGCATGCCCAAGACCACCGGCAACCGCGGCATCCACGTCTACGTGCGGCTGCTCCCGGAGTGGACGAGCTACGACGTCCGCGCGGCAGCCGTTGCGGTGGCGCGCGAGCTCGAACGGCGACGCCCCGACCTGATCACCGCCGCATGGTGGAAGGAGGAGCGCGGCACGCGGGTGTTCATCGACTTCAATCAGAACGCCCCGCACAAGACCGTCTTCGGCGCGTGGTCGGTGCGGGCCCGTCCCGGCGCCCAGGTGTCGACACCGTTCGCGTGGGAAGAGCTCGACGCGGTCGAGCCCGACCAGCTGACCATCGACAGCGTCCCCCAGCGCGTGCGTGACCGAGGCGATCCCTGGGCGCCGATGACCGATCATCCGCAGTCGCTCGATCCCCTCCTCGAGCTGCACGAGCGTGACCGCGCCAACGGTCTGCAGGATGCGCCCTGGCCGCCCGTGTACCCGAAGATGCCGGGCGAGCCTCCCCGGGTGGCGCCCAGCAGGGCCCGCAAGACGCCCGAGGACGAGGCGTGACCCGCGGGTAACCACAGAAGCGCCGCCGATACCCTCGTCCGAAATGTCCATGCTCCTCGCGCTTCTGCGCGGCCGCCTACGCATACCGGCGCTGTGGGTGCTGATCGTGCTGGTCCTCGGCGCGGGCGTGGTCGGTTGGGCGACGCAGCGAGGCGGCGCCGCCAGCACCCACGCCGCGAGCGGTGCCACCGGGGTGCTCGTCCCCGAGGACCCGTCCTCCAGCCTGCCGGTGATCGCCGGGGCTCCCGGCACCGTCGCCGCCGGTACCACGACCTCGACGGCGCGCCCCGGGCCAGTCCGCGTCGCCTCCGGACCTGGCACGGTGACGGTGTCGTGGGACGCCGTCCAGTCGCGGCCGGCGGTGCAGTCCTACCGCGTGCGCGCCACCGAGGATGGCTCGGGCGACCACGGCGCGCTGATCGTGTGCGGGACGTGCACGAGCGCCACGTTCCGGGGCCTCACCAACGGCAAGCGCTACACGTTCGCCGTCGCGGGCCAGACGACGTCGGGCTCTACCGCGGCGCTCCAGAGCCCCGCGGCAGTACCAAGCAGCGCACTGTGCCCGATCGGCCAGCCCTGCGTCGCGGTCGACGCCACCCAGGCCGAGGGCACGGCCGCCGGACGGATGCAGGGGTTCCTGCACGGCATCGACGGCTACACCAACAGGGCGCGCGTCGCCGCCCTGCAGCCCACCAGTTGGCGGGGATCACCGGGCAAGAACTGGCACGCGTTGGTCGAGCCGTACGGCGTGGAGACCACCGAGGTGCTGAGTGATGACTGGCGGGTCGCCACCATCGACAAGGACAAGGGGGGCCCAGCGGCCCCGTGGGACGACTGGAACGCCTACCGGTCGTTCGTCACCGACCTTGTACGACAGGCCGAGAGCGAAGGCTGGGCGCCGACCTACTGGGAGATCATCAATGAGCCCGACGCCGGCCTCGGCTACCACGGATCGCCGCAAACCAACGACGAGGTCCTGCAGACCTACTTGAACGGGTACCAGGCGATCAAGGAAGCCGACCCCAACGCCAAGGTCATCGGGCCCAGCACGCTGTTCACCGTCGAGCACCTCGCCAACCACCCCGAGCTGCTCGACCTCACCACGTTCCTCGACTTCGCCAACGCCCACAACATGCGCCTCGACGCCATCTCCTGGCACGAGACCGGGCCCGACCACCTGTCAACGTTCGATCGTCTCCCCGACAGCATCGTCAACCACGTCGACCGGATCCGCAACGAGCTCTTCCGGTGGCCGAACATCGGCAAGCCCCAGATCTTCGTCAACGAGTACGGCAACGGCCGCACCCTCGGCGTGCCCGGCTGGAAGGTGGGCTATCTGGCCGCGGAGGAGAACGCCGGCGTCGACGCCGCCGACGTCAGCTGCTGGCCCCTCGACAACGACGACCCCGCAGGGTGCGCGAACCCGACGCTCGGCGGGCTGCTCGAAAAGGACGACTCCACGCCGCGCGCCGCGTACTGGGTGCACAAGGCGTACGCCGACATGCGCGGCACTCGCCTTGACGCCTCGAGCTCGGTGCCGTTCCTCAGCGCTTTCGGCGTCGCCCAGGGTGGCGGTGGGCCTTGGGAGGTCCTGCTCGGCCGCCACCAGAGTTGTACGTCGCCGGTCAACTCCCTTTGCCAGGAGCCCGCATCCGCCGTGCCCGCCCCGCTCCCGCTGGCGGTGGCGATCCGCGTGGGCGGTCCCGACCGCACCGTCACCGTCGCCATCGAGCGCATCCCCGACGACAGCGGGCCCATGCCCGACGCCCCGCCCCCGTCCTCGCAACAGGTCGTCGTCCGGGGCGGCGTCGTCCGATTCTCGATACCCGCTTTCGCCGACGGCGAGGCCTACGCCCTGCGCCTCGGCTGATCGCCCCTTCGTCTACCGGAAGACGCCGGTGTGACCGAGGGAGTAGCGGCCGGGCTGGGGGTACACGCAGAGGCCGTGGGGGCCGCGGCCGACCGGGATGCGGGCGATGACCGCGCCGGTCGCGGTGTCGATGGCGTATACGACCGAGTTGTAGCGCCCCGACAGCCACAGGACCTTGCCGTCGCTCGACACGCCACCCATGTCCGGGCTCCCGCCGCCGGGGATGTGCCAGGTGGTCGACACGGCGCGGGTGGCCAGGTCGACAACCGAGATCGAGCCCTCCCGCCGGTTGGACACGTACATGAACTTGGAGTCGCGGCTCACGTAGAGGCCGTGAGCGCCCCGGCCCGTCGGCAGGAAGCCGAGATCCTTGAAGCTCTCGCCGTCGACCATGAAGACACCGCCGGCAACTTGGTCAGCGACGTAGAACACGGAGCCGTCGGGCGAGAGCTTCACGTCCTGGGGCATGCCACCGCTCTTCAGCCCGAGCCGGCCGACGACGGACTGGTTCGCGACGTCGACCTTGAGCACCGCTCCCGCGAACTCGCAGCTGGCGATCAGGTAGCGGCCGTCGGCTGAGAAGTCCATGTGGTCGATGCCCTTGCACGGCACCGGGACCGACTTCTCGAGATGCATGGTGTGGGCGTCGCGGAAGTCGAGGCGCTGCAGACGTTCGGCGACCACGATGGCGAAGCGGCCGTCGGGCGTGAAGTACATGTTGTAGGGATCCTCGACCGGGATCGCAGGGCCCGGCTTGCCGGTGCGGGGGTCGATCGGCGTCAGCGTGTTGCCCAGGTCGTTGGTCGCGTAGAGCGTCTTGAGGTCGTAGGACGGCACGATGTGCTGCGGCTGGCGCCCGACGGGAAAGCGCTCGATCACCTTGAACGTCGTCGGGTCGATGACGTCGACAGAGTTGCTCTCCGAGTTGGGGACGTACACCAGGTTGCGGAAATCCTTGACCTCGGGGCTGAGCTGTCCGGGCCGGTCGGCTGCGTACACGTCCTTGGGTTCGAGCAGAGGCGGCATGCCCGCAAGCGTCGACCCGGGCGCCGCCGAAGTGGTCGTGCCCGTCGCAGGTGGGCTGGTCGTCGTGCGGTTGGCGATGGCCGACTTGGTGCCACCCCCGCCCGAGCAGGCGGCCACGACCATGCCGAGGGCGGCGGCCATCGCCGCCAACCGCCGCACTATGCGAATGCCTCGATGCCGGCCAGGCGGCGGCCGCCCAGCACGTCACCCAGTCGCCGTACGGAGACAACCACGAGACCGACGAGGATGACGCCTTCGACGATGGGCACCACGTGGGTGGCGATTGTGCCAACGACCGCGTGGAAGGCCACCGAGTGAACCCCGGGACGGTCGACGTAGATGAGCAGCAGGAGGCTGGCCTGCAACTGGGCGAGCAGGGCGAGCCGCGAACGCCACGCCAGGGCAACGACCGGGACGATCCATCCCGCGTACCAAGGGAGGACATAGGCGGCCGCGAGGAGATAGACGAACGCGGCACCGCCCGCCGCGATGGCGGGGTCGAGGTCACGAAGGTGGGCGGCCACGACCACGGCGACGACCGCGGCCATCACCGCGCCGATGGCGAGCACCGGTGTGTGCGTCCCGGAGGCGCCGAAGATGGTGCGCTCCGTCCAGGACACCGGGAACGTCCAGAGCGACGCCTTGCTGTGCCAGGTGGAGGCTTGGTGCAGCGGCGAGAGCGCCGCGGTGCCGCCCGCGAGGGCATAGCCGACGCCGGTGACGGCCGCGGATGTCACTGCCGTGCGCAGGCCCGGCCGCCATCCGTAACGAACTGCGATCCACGCCACGACGGCGGCGAGCGGCAACAGGGCCGAGACCTTTACGAGAACGGCCAGCCCGAGCAGCGCGCCCGCCGCACGTGCCGACCCGGTGCGCGCCGCTAGTACGGCCCCCAGAAGGACGACGCCCACGAGCAGGTCGTCGTGCCCACCGACGACAATGGCCGCGACCACGGGGTTCAGGCCGATGAAGGCGAGGGCGCCTGGGTCGGCGCGGCGGCGAGCCAGGAGCAAGAGCGCCAGCATGACCGCCAAACCTGAAAGAACCTGAAAGAACAGGCGCTGGGCGAGCGGCGAGTCGCCGGCGGCGGCGGTGCCCGCGGCCGACACGGCGGTGAAGGCCGGCCCGTACACGCTGGGTGTATGGCGCCATGCCGGCGCAGTGCGAGCGAGGGTCGGGTCCGACGGATAGTCGGCGGGGACATGGACGTAAGGGCTGGCGTGGTGCACGCTCACGATGCGCCCGTACATGACGTGGGTCCAGATGTCCTTGGACGACGTGGGAGGTGTCAGGACGGCGGCGAGCATCAGCGCACCCGACGCTCCGATGACCAGCCCACGGCTGAGGAACGGTGTGCGTCGCTCACAGAACATGACGACCGCGAAGGCGGCAAGGGCGACCGTGAGCAGCGGAAGCTCTACCGGCGCGTGGGCGACCGCACCCAGGGGCATGGCCACGACCGTCGTCGCCATGAGCACGAACAAGGCGACCCGGCCCATGTTGCTGCGTGTACCCATCATCACGTCGGCAGGCAACGTACCGGCCGGAGGTGGTCGGCCCGTAGGCACCGACTAGAAACGTCGATTGCGATGAACTTCCTCGACCCCAACCACCTCATCAACAGCTACGGCACGTTGGGGATCTACGCCGTCATCTTTGCCGAGTCAGGTCTGTTTTTTGGCTTCTTCCTACCCGGCGACTCCCTGCTGGTCACGGCCGGGCTGCTGGCCGCCACCCACGAGGGCTCGAACGTCCACCTCAACCTCGCGGCCCTCCTCGTCGGCGTCCCCATCGCCGCGGTCCTCGGCGATCAGGTCGGCTACTGGTTCGGCGACCGTGCTGGGCCGTCGCTGTTCAGTAGGCCCCAGTCACGGTTCTTCAAGCCCGAGTACCTGACCCGAGCCCACGAGTTCCTCGAGGACCGTGGGGCACGGATGATCGTGCTCGCCCGCTTCATCCCCGCGGTGCGAACGTTCACGCCGATCGCGGCCGGGGCCAGCCGCATGCGGTACCGCGTGTTCGTGCCGTTCAATGTCCTCGGCGGTGCGCTGTGGGGCGTGGGGGTCACGCTGGCGGGCTACACACTCGGGTCGAGCGTGAAGCACATCGACCGCTACCTGGTGCCGATCATCGTCGTCGTGATCGCCATCTCGTTGATACCTGTCGCTCTCGAGCTGCGCCGGGCGTCGAAGACATCGAAAGCGTCGAAGGACTCGACGCGTGGATGACGCCGAACGGGCGGCGCGCATCGAGCGCCGCCGACAGGTCGTGCACCTCATCAAGGCCATGCACGCCGACGACCAGCAGGCAATCGACAACCTGATGGCCAAGCTCGTCGCCGATGGGGACCGCCAGAAGGTCATCGGCGCGCTGGCCGTGGCCGGGTCGACCCTCGCGGACGCCGTTGCCAAAGCCGCCAAGCGCCCGATCGACGACGTGTTCGACGAGCTCGAGAAGGGCTTGACCGAAGCGCCCGTCGAGGACTGATCGGGGGGCGAGCATGGTGTACGGTTCCGCCAGCCTGAAAGGGGGAGGACACATGTCGGTACACACACTCCTGCACGTACGCGTGCGGCGACTCCTGGCTGTCGGCGCGCTGCTGGGTGTTCCTCTCGGGGCGGCGGCCCTGGTCTCGTCGGTCGCGGGGGCGTCCACTACGACATTCACGGGGACCGGGACCGTAACCAACCCGTGTACGAGCATCACCGAATCGCTACAAGGGCCCACAATTATCACTCTCATGCCCCGCGGCAACCTGACCCTGGTCAGTTTCGTGTGGGAGGGCAAGACCTCAGGCGGAGACACGTTTGTCATCTCAGGGAAGGAGAGTGTTCCCACGTCGAACGGCGACTACGTGATCCCGATTCAAGAGACGTTCGCCGGCCGCACGGGCACATTCAGGGGGCCAGGCACGGTCAAGGTCTCCCATTCGGGGGCCCAGCCGACCGGTGACGCGGCAACTTTTGGGCCCCTCACCTGCTTGAGCAAGTAGTCATCCCACCAGCTTGGAGTCCTGGAGCTTCGGGCTCACATCTCCTGCTGGAAGCGACCGAAGGTCCGCGGCCGCGCTGAGGATGCCGGCATCCCGGCGACCTCTGCTACGAACCTCATGGCAGTACGAATGTCACGGAGTTACGACTCCGTGTACAGGGGGGTGCTCGTCGCTTTCGCCGGCCATCGAGCGCACGAGGTCGTCGGCGTCGTCGAGTTGCGCGCAGCGGCGGGGCAGGTCCGCGAAGGGGTAACGGCCGCTCGCCAGCAGCTCGAGGGCCGCCCGGTAGGCGGAGGCGTCCACGCCTAGGGCTCCGAGGATGCGCAGCTCCTTGAAGACGATCAGGTCCGGCCAGAAGCCGGGCGTCTCGGCGGAGCCGCGCGTACCGGCCAGAACGATCGTCCCGCCGGCCCGAGCGATGGCAATGGCCTGCGCGAGCGCGGCGGGGGCTTTGGCGGTGACGTCGACGACGACGTCGGCACCCCCACCGGTTGCATCTCGCATCGCGCGGGCCGGATCCGTGCTGCCGACGTCAACGGCCAGGTCGGCGCCGAAGTCCTTGGCCAGGGCCAGACGGTCGTCGTCGTGCGGCGACACGCCCGTGACCATCACGAATCCGGCACCTGCCTCCTTGGCGGCCGCGCACGCCGACAGCCCTCGCACGCCGGGACCGAGCACGGCGACGACGTCGCCGGGGCCCGTGCCGGGGACGGTGACGCCCCATCGGATGCCCGCGCCGAGCGGGTTGAACAGGGTGGCGACGACCGGGTCGAGGACGGAGGGGACCGGCAGGAGCATGGAGTCGGGCGCCAGGTACTGGTGGGTCGCGTACCCGCCCCAGAGCCCCGGCTCCTTGTCGACGGGGATGAGGCCGTACATGTCGGCCAGGCCGTGACTCCGGCACAGGCGGTAATCGCCGGCCAGGCACTTCTCGCACTGGCCGCACGCCTGCATGACCTCGACCGCCACCCGGTCGCCGACCCGCACCCTCCAGCGCTCGGCGGCCCGCGGGCCGACCGCCTCGACGATGCCCACGGACTCGTGGCCCGGTACGAAGGCGAAGCCGGCCGGGAGCGTCCCGGTGTACAGCTCGTGGTCGGTGCCACAGAGCCCGCAGGCCTCCACCCGCAGCAACCCGTCGTCCTCGCCGATCGACGGCAACGGCAACGTCCGCTCGACCAGCCGCCGCGGCGACTCGAGCACGAGCGCCCGCGCCACTGCCTGAGCCATCGCCGACCAACCTAACGACGGCCGGTGCCCGGCCCGGGGTGAACGTCGTCAGCCGACGGGTTGCTCGTGGATGGCGAGGAGCGCGGGCGACCGCGCCAGGGCGACGACGCCCCACAGCGTCACGGCCAGGCTGAAGACCAGAGGGATGTACGCGGCCCCACTTGCCGCGACCGTCTCGTCGAGCAGGGTGAGGCCCACGACGATGCTCAGCACCGGGTTGACGACCGTCAACGTCGGCAACGACCACTCGATGTCCCCGACCTGAAAGGCGCTCTGCATGAGGAGAAGCCCGGTGAGCCCCACGACGGCGAGGGCGTACGTCTCCCAGCTCGCGAACCCCTGACCGATCCCGTGTTTGAAGTGGGTGGCCGCCGCCTTTGTGACGACGGCGTTCAGCCCCAGCACCAGGCCGGCGGCCACGGCCAAGGCGACGGCGCGGGGCGCACCGGCGATGTCACGGGTGCCGGCGATGAGCCCGACGCTCACGACGATCGTGAAGGCGAACAGCACGACCCATCCTTCGGCCGTCGGCGAGGACCGCCCGGTCGCCGGGTCGGCGATGACGAGGGCCACGGCCAGCCCCGCGACGGTCGCCGCCGCCGCCAGCCAGTCGGCCCGGCGCAGGCGCTTGCCCGACACCCGAGCCGCGAGGGGCAGGGCGAGCAGGAGCCCCGCGGGGATGATCGACTGCACGAGCGAGAGCGATCCCATCTCGAGCGCGACCGCGAGCAGGCCGAACCCGGCGATCTGGGCTCCGATCCCAGCGAGCCACGCCGGCTGCTGGACGAGATGCACCATGAGCGACGGCCGGAGCGAGTGCTCAGCGGGAGCCGCCCGGGCCTGCGTGTGCATCAGCACCGAGGAGGCTCCGAACAGCGCCGCCGCGACTATCGCAAGCACCACCACCACGGTGGTGGGTCTAACACGCCCTCGGTCAGGCGGACCTGTCCATGGCCTCGAGCACCGTCGACGGCACGTGCCGCGCCGCCAGCTCGAGGGCATCGGTGACGACGCGTGCGTGGGCGGCGATGCGGTCGAGCATGAGCCGAGCCGTCTCGCCGTCCTTCGACAGCGCGTCCCAGTTCCCCAGCAGGGTCTCGGTTGCGGCGACGACGACCGCCATCGAGTTGAGCAGACCGAGGATCACCACCGGTTCGAGCGCGGTCTCGTCCGCTTGGCCCACAGCCATGCGAGACTCTTTCCCAGTCATCCGGTCGGCCAACCCTGGCGAGGAACCAGCTAGCGGGTTCGTACGCCGGCCATGCTCAAGGCACACCGGACGCACAGGGCGGCGGCCGCTGTCCCAAACGGGAAGACCAGGCACTCCGGGCAGAAGAAGGAGCGGCAGCGGCCACACAAGTCCGACGCCGGTTCCATGACGTGCCGGGCACAGTGGCTCGGATCGGCGGCCCGCCGCCTGGGCGCCTGCTGTGACCTTCGCCGATGAGTGACCTGCACGGTCGCCATGGTGGACGGATGGCCCATCCCGCACAAGGGCCAAACTGCGGCATCCCTCGCGCTGTCGATGCGTCCATGACCCGTTGGCGCTCACGTCGGCGAATCGTCAGAATGTTCTCAGGTTCGCTGGGTAGTAAGGGCGATGCGATGGTGCTGCTGCTCCTCTGGCCGATAGCTGGGGCCGCCTTCGTGCTGTGGCGTTGGATATCGCTGGGCCGGGAGCAGTCGTCGGTCGCGGCCTACGAAGCGGGGATGCGAGAGCTGGAGGCTGTGGCCCGGCGGGCCTCCGGCGTGAAGCGGCGGCCGTCGAATCCGATGCCGACCGGGCACGTGCGGGTACTGCCCACCGAGACGGCCGTCTTGAAACGCGACCGCCGGCGGGGCGCGGGCCGCACCCGTAAGCGGTCAGCCGCCGAGCGGCGCCGTTTCGGTATCCCGGCCTGAAGACAGGAGGGTTCCGGGCGTGGCGCCGGTGAAGTCGCCGCCGTCGACGATGCGCGTGCCGTTCACGAACACGCCTTCGACGCCATCGGCCTCGGCGTAGAGGCGCGCCGCCCCACCCGGCAGATCTGCGCGCGTGCGCTCCGGCCGGTACCCGACGCGGGCCGGGTCGAAGAGGACGAGGTCGGCGGCCCACCCCTCGGCGATGCGGCCTCGATCGCGAAGCCCGTAGAGACGCGCCGGCACGTCGGTCAACTGGTGCACCGCGTCCTCGAGCGTGATCACCTCGTGCTCGCGGACGCCGTGGGCCAGCAGGGCGGTGGAGTAGATGGCGCCGCACATCATGTCGACGTGGGCGCCGGCGTCGGACCCGCCGACGACCGTGCGCGGGTCGCGCCAGACGTCGGCCCGCAGCTTCCAGTCCTCGGCCGTGGCCTCCATGCCGCCCGGCGACAGCCCGGTGCGCAGTTCGTCCGCGAGGACGACGTCAAGCAGGACGTCGAAGGGGTCGCCGCCGCCCTTGGCCTGGACGACGTCGGACACCCGCTGACCCTCGAACGCCCCGTTCTCGGGGGCGAACGTCTCGACCAGCTGGAGCCGGCCCCAGTTGGCCAGGCCCCGGAGGACGCCGGCTTCCTCCGAGGACGCCCCCTCGGCCAGGCGCCGGCGTGTCTCGCGGTCGGCCAGGGCCCGCATGCGCTCCTCGGGCGGCAGAGCCATAACCGGGCGCCACCCGGGAAGGCCGTCGAAGACGAACCCGGAGAGAAACGACAGCCGGATCTTCGTCGTGTGCGGCAGCGTGAGGGCGACGACCCTCGCCCCGCGCTCGGCCGCGACGTCCGACGCCCGCAGTTGCGACTCGTGGGCGCCCGGGTTCATAGCCGACACGCCGAGCACGTTCCAGTTGACCGGCCGGCGGCCGCTCAGAGACATGCGAGCCATCAGGTCGACCTCGTCCTCGGTGAACCCGTTGAGGCAACCGGCGAGTATCAGCTCGAGGGTCGTGCCTTCCACGTCGCGCACCGCGGCGGCCAGGGCGAGCAGTTCGTCGGGCGAAGCGGCGCGCGACGGCACCGGCTCGCCGTCGCCGTCGTTGTGGGTGGGTGCGTGGGACGTGGAGAACCCCAGGGCGCCACCGGCGCACGCCTCTCGCACGAGCGCCGCCATCGCTGCGACCTGGTCGTCGGTCGCGGCGTCGTGGCACGCCTCGCCCATCACCGCACGGCGCACGGCCGAATGCCCGATGAGGAAGCCGGCGTTGACCGCGATGCGCTCGTCGAGACGCGTCCGCCAACTGGCGTAGCCGTCCCAGTCCCACGCCAGGCCACTCTCGAGGGCGGCGAGCGGCATCCCCTCGACCCTGGCCATCATCCGCATGAGGTAGCCGGCGTGGTCGGGACCGGCGGGCGCCAGCGTGAAGCCGCAGTTCCCGCCGAACACGGTCGTGACGCCGTGGAGGGGCGAGGGACTGGCCGTGGGGTCCCAGAACAGCTGGGCGTCGTAGTGGGTGTGGATGTCGACGAACCCGGGCGAGACGACGAGCCCGCTGGCGTCGACGACCTCTGAGCCGGCGTCGCCGTTGCCGATGCCGGCGATTCGCCCGTCGGTGACGGCCACGTCGGCAACGCGTGGCGGCGCCCCGGTGCCGTCGACGACCAGGCCGCCCCTGATCAGGAGGTCGGCCATCGGAACAGACGCTCGGCGTTCAGGTGGGTGATCTTGGCGACCACGTCCTCGGGCAGGTGGCCGAGGTGCTCGTGCAACAGGGCCTGGGTGTCGGGCCAGGTGGAGTCGGCGTGGGGGTAGTCGACCTCGACCATGACATGGTCCGGCCCGAAGCGCGCCACGACACCGTCGAGGGTGCCGGGATCGTCGATCGTGCAGAACCAGAAGTTGCGGGCCAGCACTTCGCTCGGCCGCAGCTCATCCTTCCACCCGCTGCTCTCGGTGCCGGAGGCCGAATGGTCGAGCACGTAGTCCACGCGGTCGGCGAGCATGTTGACCCATCCCACGCCGCCCTCGGACAGTGCGATGGCGAGCGAGGGGAAGCGTGTGCACACGCCCGACCACAGCCAGTCCGAGCACGCCAGCAGGGCGTTGGCCGGAAAGATCGTCGGGAAGAACTCGAACGGAGGGTCGGGCGACGGGACCGGCGCCCACGACGCCGAGCCCGTGTGCAGGCACAGCACCGTCCCGGTCTCGGCGCACGCCTGTAGCACCGGGTCCCAGTGGCCGGAGTGCGGCGACGGAAGCCCCATCTGGGCAGGGAACTCGGGGAAGCTGAGGGCCCGAAAGCCCCGG
>Ga0307479_10004915_pt1 | contig 12274 bp, 10 predicted proteins | sample atmos_gasesECM4C_FD_203743 | JGI IMG/M metagenome (GOLD analysis project Ga0307479, IMG submission 203743) | Hardwood forest soil microbial communities from Morgan-Monroe State Forest, Indiana, United States - atmos_gasesECM4C_515 | ecosystem: Environmental > Terrestrial > Soil > Temperate...
GGTTGCGGCGCGGAAGAAGTAGCGGCGGCCGGGATCAGGGACAGTTTCCGCTGCTTCGGGAGGGGCCGCTGGCGCGGTGCTCGGCGAAGGAGCGGCAGCGGGCTTGGCAAGATTATGGTGAAACCACCGCCAGGTCAGCTCGAGTCCGTGAACGGCTTTCACCGAAAGATAGGCGAATAGCGCGCTGAAGAACCACAGCCCGGTGATCACGGTAATTGAGGAGTTTTGATGGCTGAACCCGCCGCGGCCGAAGAGCACGCCGCGAGCCAGGTTCACGATCATCGAACAGAGCAGGACCACGTAGCCGAAACGGAGCCCAACACGCAAGGACGAACGGCCCCAGTGGGCGGAGACTCGCCAGAGCGCGCGGTACCAAAAGCGTTGCGAGAGATACAGGAGCGCAAGGACGCCCAAGCCGATGGCGATGCGCAACAGTAAGAAGCCCCAATTCACGGTGGCGATGCCCCCCAGTGACAAGACACCATTTTACCACGCAGCCGGACGGAATTCGCATGACGTGGAAGCAAATCCTTCGTAAGATTAACCGCGCCAAGGGCCAGGGGTCCCCGCCTGAACAAAGGGGAAACGGCTGGCAAGATGGCGCGTCTGAGAAGGAGTGCCCCGCCAAAGAGGGGACGAAACGGAGGAAAGGAAGCTATGACAAAGTGGACGAGGTTCTGCGGGATGGCATTGGCTGTGGGGATGGTGGCGCTGCCGGCGCTGGCGCAAGAAGCGGCGAAAAAGAAGGAGCCGCCGAAACCTGCGCCGAGCCCGTCGCAAGCCGTGCTGGAACAGTGGAATGATATTGGGCGAAAGCTGATTGCCATTGCCGAGGATCTGCCGGAAGACAAGTATGACTACAAACCGAATGCGGATTCGCGAACATTTGAGGCAGTATTGCTTCACGTTTCCGGCTCAATGTACTACTTCACGGACCCTGCGCTGGGACAGAAACCGCGGTATCCGGACGATCCCAAGCCCGCGGACCTGAAAATCAACAGCAAGGCGGATTTGGCGGCGTTCGTGAAGAAGTGCGTGCAGGATGGCGCGGACGCGATCAAGGCGAAGGGCGACAAGGGATTGAATCAAGCGGTGGACGATGGTAGCCCGCACCTTGACCGGCTGTATGACCTGGCGTACGGCCTCATTGAACACTCGGGAGAGCACTACGGCAACTTGGTGGTGTACTACCGGGCGAACGGCATGGTGCCGCCGGAGTCACGACCGAAGAAGTAAGAGTGAGTAGTCACGGCTGACTGGCGATTCCTGACTCGTAGAGGAGCACGGATCGCTTGCATCACGCACGAATGAAGCGCAGGCGGATAAATTAGCGGGCACAGTGCGGAGGCATCGTGCCCGCTTTTTCTTTCCAAAGCCCGCTATTTTTCTGCCTTTGAATGTCGGAGCTAAGGTTGCGACGACGGTTTAGATGAGAGAGGGGCAACCGATGGTTTGGTGGCCGGAGAGTGGGCGAAAGATCGCACGAGGAGAACGAGCTGCCAGCGCTGGTCCTGCGTCAGGCGATTCTTGTAGGAAGGCATGGGCCGGCGGCCGGCGGTGATTTGGTAGAAAATTTCGCCGTCCTTGATGGTGGCCATGCGCCCCGCGTCGGTGAGGTCAGCGGGAAGCGGGTAATGACTGCGGGCCTCCGGGCCGTCTCCCTGGCCGCGTTCCCCATGACATTGCGCGCATTCGTCTCTATAGATTTGCCTGGCGGAGCTCAAATTGAAGTCCGTGGAGAGGAGCGGGTTCTTGAGGGTCTTGTACTCAGCCGGGACAACCCAAGGTTTGTTTTGTTCGATCAGCCATCGGACGACGAGAAAGCAAATGACCAGGAGCAGCACAGCGAAAAGCAATTGCCGGAGCCGGAAGGAGAGCGACAGGTCGCCAGACATGGGAGCTGGAGAATTTTCGCACATCCGGGCGGGCCAACGAAAGCAAGCGAATTTGTAACCTCCCAATGGAAGGGTCGGCTAGTTCGTTCAGTTCCTGCTGTTGGCCCACCCTGTAAACCGGAAAATAGGAGCTAAGCGGAGCGGAAGATGAGCCAGAGAAGCTCGGCGTTGAAGAAAAGGATGGCGGCGGCGACGACCCAGGCAATCAGGGAGACGAAGCGCGAATTGGCGAATTCGCCCATTTTGGAGCGGTCGGCGGTGAATTGAATCAGTGGAATGACTGCAAAGGGCAACTGAAAGCTGAGCACGACCTGGCTAAGAATGAGGAGCGAAGTGATTTTGTTTTCGCCGGCGATACCGATGACCAGAGCCGCGGGAATAATGGCCAGCGAGCGGGTGATAAGGCGGCGGAGCCAGGGTTTGAGGCGAATGTCGAGAAACCCTTCCATGACAATCTGACCCGCGAGCGTTCCGGTGAGCGTGGAGTTTTGGCCCGAGGCCAGCAGGGCGCAAGCGAAAACCGTGCTGGCGAAACTGACGCCAAGGACGGGGCTGAGGAGTTTGTAGGCGCCCGCGATTTCCGCGACGTCGTTCAAGCCGCGCGTGTGAAAGACGGCGGCACCGAGGATAAGAATCGCAGCGTTGATGAAAAGAGCGAAGCCAAGAGCCAACGTGGAGTCAAGAATGGCGTAGCGCACGGCTTCACGGCGGTTGCGGCGGGAAGCACCAAAATCGCGCGTCTGGACAATGCTGGAGTGGAGATAAAGATTGTGAGGCATGACCGTGGCGCCCAGGATGCCGATGGCGATGTACAGCATTTCGCGATTGTGGAGGATTTCGGCGCGCGGGATGAAGCCGATAACGGCTTCACGCCAGAGCGGGCGGGCAAAGAAGATTTCGTAAGCGAAGCAGGCGGCAATGGAAGCGATAAGCGTGACGACAAAAGCTTCGACAAGGCGGAAGCCGCGGCCCTGCAAGGCGAGAACGATCAGGACGTCGAGAGCAGTGATCAGGACGCCGGCAAGAAGCGGAATTCCGAAGAGAAGCTTCAGTGCGACGGCGGAGCCAAGAACTTCGGCAAGGTCGCAGGCGGCGATAGCGATCTCACAAACGACCCAAAGGAAAAGCGAGGTGCGACGGGAATAGTGTTCACGGCAGGCTTGTGCGAGGTCGCGGCCGGTGGCAATGCCCAGCTTGGCGGAAAGAGCTTGCAGAAACATAGCCATGAGATTGCTGATGAGAATGACGCTGAGGAGCGTGTATCCGAACTTGGAGCCGCCGCCGATGTCGGTGGCCCAGTTGCCCGGGTCCATGTAGCCGACGGCGACCAGATAGCCGGGGCCGGCGAATGCCAGAATCTTGCGAAACCAGGAAGCGCCGGAAGCAACGGGGATGGTGCGATGCACCTCGGGCAATGACGGAAGAACCGCGTGCGCGTGCTTGGACGTTGGGGAGTGAGCAGCGGTGGATTCAGGGGCGAGGGGCGATGCGGTCTCGAGTTGTGAGGAAGTAGTGGAATCCATAGCCCAGGTTAACTATGCTAAATAACATTCCTAAACTACAATTAATAGAGGCGCATGTCAATAGGACTCCATCGGCTTTTTGAACAACATTTACCCTCGAGCCTAAAGACCTGAGCTACACCACGACGAAGAGGCCGAGGGCAAATGAAGATGAGCAAGGGCCACAGGCTTGTGGTACTTTCGATGGCGCGTTCGCGGAGAAAAAAGCGATGGACCAACAGCAGCCCGCACCGGGCCAGGTGCAGATTAAGGCCGATGAAAAAGAATTGCAGGGACAGTACAGCAACCTGGTGATGATTCACCACAACTTGGAAGAGTTCACGTTGAACTTTGTTTATATTTTCCCCAATGGCGCACAGGGAAAGCTGCTGAACAGCATGATCGTCAGCCCCGGTCATGCCAAGCGGATTTGGCGGGCCCTGGGGGAAAACCTGAACCGCTACGAGACACAATTCGGAACGATCAAGGAGTCGCCGGAAGGAAGCGGTCCCGCACCCAACGTGGGATTTGTGCAATAAGGTGGAAGTTTAGAGAACGCAGGTTACGGGTTGGAAGAAAATTCCGCTCGCGTGCTAAGATACGAAAGTGGTTTCCCTGCGGGCCTGTAGCTCAGGTGGCTAGAGCGCGCCCCTGATAAGGGCGAGGTCGGTGGTTCAAGTCCACCCAGGCCCACCATTCAATGACTTATCAATGACTTAGCGGAAGCACGCGAAGGTCAAGAACCGGGCGATTCTAATCGCGCGCAATCACGATAGTCGTACAGGCGCTTTCGCCTTTGGGCAGTTCGCGAGCCTGGGCCATGCGGATCTCCAACCTCCGCGTTTCTCCGCGCACTATTGGGCAATAGAAGTCAGGTTGGTGCAAGGCATTCTGGATGCGGCGCCGGCCCGCGCAGCCGCCGTGGCAAGATTCGAGGTAAGCGCAAGAGCGACACGCCTCTGGCATGGTGCGCGCCTCCACAAAAGGCGAAGTTTCCAATACTCCCTCGCGAAGTGACAGCAGGAGTAAGAGTGGCTCCCCGGGGCCAGGCCAATACACACAGGGCTGAATGGCAGCCCGCGGCGTCACCCGCACGGTACTTACCCCGCAACCGCCGGCCCTTGGCGGCAGGCCTGCCATTGCTCGAACCAGTGGCTCACCGATGGTAATCACATCGGTTTGAGCTAACAGAGTGCGAAAGCCCTCCCAATAGTCTTCGTAACTCAGGGCGTAGAGATCAGAACGCACCGCCTGGTAAACGTTGACCCGCAGGGGCGCCTGGTAGCGCTTGACTAAGTAAGCTACCTCAGCCAAGCGCAAATAATTCGCTTTCATCATGACAGCGATGAAGGTGACTGGGACTCCTAATGCCACGCACCGCGCAGCCTGATCGTGAATCAACCGCCAATTGCCGGTACCACGTTCGGCATCCTGCTCGCGCTCGGTGGGGTAATCCAGGGAGAACTCGACGTCGTGAAAGGCTCGCAACTCGTCATCGGCGAGCACGGCTGCGCTATGCCCGTTGGACGTGATCGTGAGCTTCACGGGCAGAGTTCGGAGATAAGCCAGGATTTCACGAAACTCCGGGTGCATTCCATTCTCACCGGTGCCTAGATTCACGGAGCGAACTGGCAAGCTTGCCATCACCGATCGCACCTGTTCCAGGCTCAAACGGTCGACGCGCGTCGGATCGCGGTAGCAAAACGAGCAACTCAGGTTGCATTCATTAGTTAAGCCTAGTCCCAGCGCAAATCCTCCAGACACAAGAGGTCGGCTCAAGACAGGGTTCTCAGCGGGATGGGAAGAGGATTGCATCATCGCTCCCTCTCCTGTGCTCTTGAGCGGCGAGCCACCAATTGTATGTAGCGGGCAATGGCGGCGAAATTCGGTTGAGCTCCAACATTTAGTTCTAATTCGAGCAGTAGCCGTTGCGCTTCTTCGCTTGCCAGGTCCTCGCGGTCGAGGTAGTCGAAGAACACGCGAACTCCATATTCGGCGACCACGTCCAAGCCGGCCCAGGCGAATATGCCCCGCAGATCTTTGGGGCTGAACACGCGGACAGGCTTGCCATAGAGGGAATCCACCACCGTCTCCGAAGAAAGATTAGCTTTCGCAAGTTTCCAATCGCGAGACTTAATAGCGGCCTTTAGCACTTCGCCGGCACGATTGCGTACCAGCACAGAAGCAAAGCCATCCTTCCGCAGAACGCGAGCGATTTTAGCAACTATTGTGGCAGGCTCTGCGACGTATTCCAGCAAGTTGTGGCAAAGAACGATGTCGAAAGATTCCGGCTCGAAAAGTTCTTGCAATTTGCACGCATCCGCGCGCCGGAAGGAGATTCGCTCCGCAATTCGGTTAGCTTCCGTCGCCTTCCCGGCGATCGCGAGCATTTCTTCGGAGCTGTCAAGCAGCACGACTTGAAATCCCATCTTTGCAAGCCGCACGCTCATCGAGCCGGTGCCGCCGCCCAAGTCAAGAACGCGCCGCTGGGGTGCGTTAGCGGGCAGAAACCCTCGCAAGTTTTCCCACGTTAAATCACAACGCAACCTTCCCGCGGGCGTCTTTAGATAGGACGCGTATTTGTCTGCATCCTCGAACTGTGTAGCTTCTATTGCGCGCAATTTAGGCTCACAGGCTTCTGCCGGAGACGCTGGGCTACTTACCGGATCGTCGTGTCGATTCTACTCCCTGCACCAGGGCAAGGCTCAATGGGATTGTGGTTAAGCGCTTGCGCCCCGAACGGCAATCTCATTAGACCGTTTTCCATTAGGAAAGTTACAATCCCCCGCAATCTTTCTGCTGGCTCCCTTTAGCTTCAGTTCCGAGCAAATTGCCGTCTGACCTTCGGGTGGCTTCACTTCGTATCAACTGGTCTCGTCCCCAATTTCCGGCGCAATCACCGGGCAACTGCGACATGTCTTTGGAAGAGCGATCCGCGGTTCAGCGTGCAGCCTGCAGAGTGTGAAGCGGAGCTTTATAGATTGCGGAAGGTACAGGACTGTCCGGCCTGAGCATCAACCACAGAATTCGATTGAAAAGCGCGTCGTCGCTGCGATCTGCTCCTTGCAGATCGAGTCCCTCAGACAACTGTGCTGCCGCTCCTTGCGATGGATTCATCTCCTTCATATCGGCCTGAGGCACAAGCGCGCTATAGGGTGCAAGATTCGGCGTCTCGCTGAACACGTCCGCCAGTGAACGGCTGAAATAGTCGAATTTGGACATACGTCCAAGGCCCAGAATGTCCTCGATCGCCGCCACGACGTCCGTCGTGTTGGCAAATCTGTGGATCGTGCCAGGACGGCTGTACGCAGATATTGCGAAAAACGGCGAACGGTGCGAGTCGACGTGGTCCGGACCGGCCTGCGAGTCGTCTTCCAGCACGAAAACCACCGTATCTCGCCAAAAGGGGCTTTGCGATAGAGCTTCCACAATCCTGCCCAGGGCCAGATCGTTGTCCGCCATGTAAGCCCTCGGCGAAGGATATCTAGGGCGCCCGCCGGCAGTATGATCGCTCGGCAAGTGCAATACCTCTAGGGCTGGCATCTCTCCTTTGCGCACGAAGTCGTGAAGTTCTTCGATCCAGGCGTCCGCGCGCTTTTGATCAGGAATCTTCAGATTGAATTCCGAGTAGATTGGGCTTACATCTGCGCGCAAATCGCGCTGCGTCACCGGCCATCCCTCAGGGCCATTGACCATCTCGCCGTAGTCGCGAAACCAGATTCCTTTTTTCGCCGCCAGGTTCCAAAGAAATCCGCCGATGGGCTCATCAATTTCCTCTCCGTCTATGCCTCCTCTCCGGTCGGAATACGCCGAGGGAATCAGCTTTTCGCCGAAGTCAGTCACGTACGCGGCCGTCGACCAGATGTGTCCTTGCGAGCTGACTTCCGCGTTGGTGAAAAAACGGTCGAACAGCCCAAACCGCAGCGCCAGGGCATGGTGATTCGGCGAAACGTCCTTGCCGAAGAAAACCAAGCTGGCGTCGCCATCCCCCTCTTTTACATCGCCTAGGACTTGGTCGTAGGTACGATTTTCCTTGATGATGTACACAACGTGTTTGAAGGGAGGGTATCGGCGAGCCGCACGCCGCTGATTCCATCCATTTGCTTCGGCCACACGGCGCGAGAGTTGCGCCAGCCTGGCCGCACTAAGATCATTTGGGCAAATTCGTAGGCTTCCATTCAATTGCCCGAGGTCATAGCCGAGCGGCCGCTTGATTCCCTCGCCAGGAATTGGGCCATCCGGATTCGCGTGGCTCCCATGCCCTTTTCCGCTGAGAATAATCAGCTTCTGATCGATTTCCGAAACGCCCGTCGGATACCAGTCCGTAGGAATGCGGCCAGCAGGGCGGACGGCCCCTGTTCCCGCTCGCCTGAAAGCTTGTTCGGAGATGTCAAAAACTGCGATGGCATTGTTGTCTGCTTCCGCCACATACAGTCTGGTGTCGTCCGCTGACAGCGCGAGAGCATTCGGAGTGCTTCCCTCGGTCGGGGCGCCTGGCGCGTCATCGCGAAGATATCGCAGGACTTTTCTGGCGCGGGTGTCTACTACCGCAATTTGATCTGCGCTGGCAAGCGCAACAAATAGCCTCGATCCGTCTTGATTGGCGGTCAGCGCAGAAGGCCGCGGCCCAACCACCAACCTGCCGGCATTGGAAAGCGTGCCGTCCGCCTCCGCGTGGAAAATAGAAATTGTGTTGCTGCCCCACGCCGATACATAGACTTTGCCATCCGCGGCAGCTTCCACCGCATAGGGATAGCGGTCGGTCGTAAATCTTTGCAAGACTCGCCCAGAGGAAGGTTCAATAACGGCAAGGGCGTCGCCAACATTCTCCGTAACGTACAGCAGATTTCCTTTTTTCGAAGCGGCCAGGCCTGCTGGATAGCGTGAGCCGGTCTTGTCCGCCTTCTTCTCGCCCAGCACAATTTTCTTGTCCAGTGTCGCAACGCCATTGCTCCAGGTGTACGCGTAGATCAAGTCTTCATTGCCGCCGGAAGTGTACAGTGTTTTGTCATCTGCCGAAAAAGCCACGCCATAAAATGCTGCCTCCTGTGCAATGGTTTGCGTCACGCTGCGGGTCTCTAGATCTACAATCTGAATTCCCTGTTCCCGCCAGCCGCTTAACACGACGGCCAATTTCTTCCCGGCCGGTGCCAGCGCTATGCCCAATGGCATGCTTCCCAGGCCGATAAACTCTCCTTCCGGATCAAGACGAGCTCCCGTTGCCAGAGGCACGGTATACGCTGGTGCACTCACCTGTTGTGTCCAAGCCAGTTTGAAAAAAACTAGGACGGGAAAAATGGCAAGAACTAAACGAAGCTTGATACTTGGTTTCGACAGCGCCTGCACAGTTACCTCGTGCTCGGTTTCTTGGATTCTAGTGCAACCGCGGCATCATCATAGAGTGATTGCGACGCATACATAACCTTACCGTGAGTAGTGGCGTACGGAGAGGGCAATCGGCAGTCCCACCCCCACCCAGTGCCAAACAAAATAGCAATCCAGGTAAATCAACGGCGTGTGTCTCTTGGGAGACGCGGACAGCGGCAACACGATCAAATGCATGAAGAAATAGACCAGCGCTCCATAGAGCAGGCCCATCAGCACCGCCCGGTGAACCAGGATCCCCAGTTTGCGGCTCGCCACGTAGTACACCGTTGCGGCGCCGACAGCAATGACGAAGTGCAAGAGGACCCCCAGCGCTGCCGCCGGAACGCCGCCATTGTACGATTGCGACCCGAGCACCCCGCTCGCGATGGTTTGCGGGATACGAATTGGCTTTTTCGGGCTGTAAACCAGGATGGCATACGTTAGGTCGAGAACGCCTACGATGAGCCCGCCGACGAGGATTGCGGGAAGCGGGCGGGGAGTTGCCGAGAGAGGCGTAGCCAAGGTGCTGCTCATTGCGTCTACCATCGTGAGTCTCCTGGAAAATCCACCGCCCGCCGATTCAAGGGCTTCTTGCGTTTGACCATCGCTGTTCTACAAAGGGCCAACCCCTGCGACGGCCCCTTCGCGGCTTTCAAGGGCGACCTCCGCGCGATGTTCAGCCGGCAGCGCTCCGGCGACAAGCAAGGCCGCGCCGCCATAGGCGAGTGTATCCGCAAAATAGTTCAACCCACTTCCGATGTCAGAAAGGTTGGCGAGCAGGATAGGCAGATAGACGAGCAGCACAATCGCGAAAACGAACGCTCCTACCCACCCTGCTGCCTGGCGGGCTTTCCAATTCGAGAGTAGGCACAGGCCCCCGGCAATTAGAACCGCGCCGGTTAAATAGTTCAGGAGCAAATGAGCCGGAATCCAGGAAGGTAGAAGCATTCTTAGGGGAACCACCGGCACAAACTGAGGGTGCAAAAAGTGCTCTATGCCGAAAACTATCGCCGGAATCGCAAACACGCAGCGCAAAAGGATGGTTATCCTGGCGACATGGCGTTTTGACCATTCCCCCGCTTGAGCCACGGCGTACGCCAAAGCGCCCGCACTGAAAGACAAATCCCGCAGAAGAACCGCAAAGTTGATCCTGTCTCCGGGATCTTTGAAAAAATTGGGCACGTGAATGAGCAGAACGAAGGAGAAAAGCATCGCGCTCAACAGCGTCGCAGCCAGAACAGAGTACCGCTTGGTGGCAATGCTCAGTGCCGCCGCAATATTGGCGATGCCCACGAAATACACCCAAAACATATGCCCCGGGATCCATGACGGCACTATTGCCGCGACGACCGCCGGAAAAACAAAGTGATCGGCGCCAAACACCGCCATTGGCAGCGCAAGAAACAAAGGGCCAAAAACGATTGCCCTGTCAATGCCACGCACTTCTCGCGCTTGGCCTCTGAGCCTCCGTGCCGGCCCGATGACTAGAACAGCAGCTCCAGCCAAATAGGGCCAAAGCAGTTTCCCTGGAATCAGCAGAGCTGCGACTGGTTGAACAAAAACAGCAAAAGCATTCTTCATTTCTCAGGTTGCCGGGAAAGTTCGCGGGCCGTCAGCCAAGTCATGGGCTTCGCTGGTGTCATCGGATTCCGCAAGACATTCTCACCTAAAGCCCAAGGGGATGGGACACAGCCCATCCCCTTTCAGCATCGGCTGCGTTTTGCACGCATGCCGGACTCTCTCTTTCTGGGCAACCAAACCTTAAGTAAGGCTTCCCGGGGTCAAGCCCATGCTGTCGCACACAGCTGCACCGGGCTTGCTTCCTGTTACAACGGGTGTGGTGGTCCATGAAGTCGGAGCCTAGTCGCTTTCCGCTTCCATGAGACCTGCATGGAACTGTTGCCAGCATAATGGCTTCAGAGTGGTCGGATACAATGACCACTTGCAGTAACACTCGTATAGCCACTATATTAGGCCCCTCCATGAGAAAGGTAGCCAGCGGATTCTCGCCGGTGATAACGCTTGATCGCAGGGGCCGCAAGCCTCTCTACAAGCAAGTCTACGAAGCCTTTAGTGACGCTATCGTAGATCGCAGTCTGCGTGCCGGACAGAGAGTTCCCTCCAGCCGGGCTCTTGCCTTGGAATTGGGTATCTCCCGCATTCCGTTGCTGAACGCATATTCCCAACTCCTTGCCGAGGGTTATTTCGAGGCGCGTTCGGGTTCAGGAACTTTTGTATCCAGTTCTCTGCCTGACCAGCGGATGTCTCCTGCGCAGAGCGACGGTGCTTTCATGGAGGTCCTTACCGGACAGCCTTTGGTTTCCCGGCGGGCGGCGCTTCTTCCCACCTACAAGCCGGCGCCGTGGGCGAACAAATGGGGCGCCTTCATTGTCGGCCAACAACCCTTTGAGCATTTTCCCTTTCGAGTGTGGTCCAGCTTGGTGAACCGCCACGTTCGCAACGTCCGCGTCAACTCGCTTCACTACGGCGACCCCATGGGTTCTGAGAGCTTTCGCGAAACCATTGCCGGCTATCTCCGGACCGCGCGTGCTGTGAATTGCAATGCCAGCCAGATCATGATCGTCAGTGGTTCTCAGCAAGCCTTGGAACTCTGTGCGCGGGTCCTCCTCGATCCCGGCGATGGCGTCTGGATGGAAGAACCCGGCTACTGGTTAGCGCGGCATGTCTTCACCCTGGCCGGTTGTCACCTCGTTCCTGTTCCTGTCGATGCGGAAGGCTTGAACGTCGCCGCGGGCATTAAGCGTTCCCGAAAAGCGCGAGCCGCGTTTGTCACTCCCTCCCATCAATTTCCTGTTGGCGCCACGATGAGCGCGTCCCGTCGCCTGCATTTGCTGGACTGGGCATGCACCTCAAGCTCGTGGATCATCGAAGACGACTATGACAACGAATACCGCTACGAGAGCATGCCGATCGCTTCTCTTCAGGGACTGGATCGCTGTTTCCGCGTCATTTACATCGGAACGTTTAGCAAAGCCTTGTTTCCTTCCTTGCGTCTCGGGTACGTCGTGATTCCCCCCGCCCTGGTGGACCGCTTCCTTGCAGTCCGCCATGCCATGGATGTTTATCCGCCGCACTTTTATCAGGCAGTGCTGCAAGATTTTATGGACGAAGGGCACTTTGCGCGTCACATTCGCAGAACCAGGCTGGTGTACAGCGAGCGGAGGAACGTACTCGTTGAAGCCATTCGCAGGGAGTTCGGAACAAGCGTTGAAGTATTGGGGGCGGAAGCGGGCATGCACCTTGTCGCCACGCTTCCCAAGGGGCTGCGCGACCGGTCCATTTCCAGGGCGGCGGCCCGCCGAAATCTTTGGCTTTGGCCTTTGTCTTCTTGCTATGTGGAGAAGCCCACTCGTCAAGGCCTCATCTTAGGATTCGGCAGCACCACGCCCCGGCAGATTCCCAACGCCGTGCGCCGGCTGCGGGAAGTGATTACGTCTCAATAGACACTGAATTTCTTATTCCTCAACCAAGTCCGTTTAATTTCGCTCT
>Ga0307479_10004916_pt1 | contig 12273 bp, 8 predicted proteins | sample atmos_gasesECM4C_FD_203743 | JGI IMG/M metagenome (GOLD analysis project Ga0307479, IMG submission 203743) | Hardwood forest soil microbial communities from Morgan-Monroe State Forest, Indiana, United States - atmos_gasesECM4C_515 | ecosystem: Environmental > Terrestrial > Soil > Temperate...
ACGGCCCCGTTGCGGCGGATGACCTTGTACTGCGCTAGTCGGGGATCGGTACTCACTGCAAGCGGCGAACTCGCCTCGGCGGCCGTCGGGTTGTGCGTGGGGGCAAGAGACGGCGCGACCGCAGGGCTGGCGACTTGCATGGTACGTTCTCCTGGCGAAATCTTGTCGTTGTTAGCGCTGTGCCCGCTTCAGAGAGGGAAACGCCCGTTGCGGGCGGTTCCAGCACTGGCGCGGCTCTCCGGATTTTTGGTCACCGCGGGCCCTTCGGCGCCCATAGGCTCGCCGCGGCGGTTTTTCGGGCCGTCCGGATTTCCCTTAGGAATCAAAACCTACTATATCTTGTGTTCAAGTGCTAAATCAACACTAATCATAGTAGCTTGGGGTCGCCGACGCAAGCGCTTTTTGATGCACACAAAAAGGGCCTCAAAAGCATCAGAAAATCAGCGTTCTACCTTTTGTTGCGCGATTGACACACCGTCTGTCCACCGGAAATCCACGATGTTGTCCACAGCCGGCAAGGTTTATGCGAGCCGCAAGCGCGCGAGGCGATTTGAAGGCTTGCTTTACGCGTTGTGACATTGCCGTGACACGCCATCCCGGCAGGTGCGAATTTAGATGGTCGTGGGTGCGAATTTAGACCGTCGTGGGTGCGAATTTATTCGCACGCGCCGGCCCATTTAGCCTTCTAAGCACGTCATTTCGGCCCTCCAAGCCATTCTGTCGGACGCGGACCTACAAACAATTAGGACCTGCGCCTATTGCATGTCGCCGCAAAACAACAGACCCTATGGGGTCGCGTTTTCTTGGCTGCACTTAAAAACACCATGCCAACGACCGAAGCTCCAACGAGCCGCCGCGACGGCGCAGCACTGACCCACATGAGCGGACGGCTCGCCACCGCGGCGCCTCCGCACGCATTCACCGAGCGACCACCTGCCGAGGAGCGAGCCGGCGAGCAAACGCGCCTGGGCGGACTTCTCGGCCGCCGCATGGCGGCGATTGGCGCCGCGACGCGCATTCCGTTCCGCGCGGTATTCGCCGACGGCTCAGCCTACAGCAACTGCGAGCAGCTCGGCGCTCCGCCGGCGTTCACGGTGACGTTCCGGAGCGCGCGCGCAGAGATGCGCGTGATCGCGTTCGCCCACGTGGGCCTGCTCGAATCGTACTTCGACGGCAGCGTCGACATCGATGGCGATCTCGCGCTGGCGTTCCGCGCCGCCTTCGACTCGGGCTTCGACAACGATTCGAGCCCGCTGGTCAGCCTGCGCAACCGCTGGCACGAATTCCGTTTCTCCAATGCGTCGATCTCTCAGGCGAAGAAGAACGCGCGCTTCCACTACGGCCTGGGCGAGGCGTTCTACAAGCTTTGGCTCGACCGCGTCGGCATGATGTACACCTGCGCCTACTGGAAGGAAGGAACGCGCACGGTCGAGGAAGCGCAAGTCAACAAGATGGATCACGTCTGCCGCAAGGTCGACCTCAAGCCTGGTGAGACCTTCGTCGACGTCGGCTGCGGTTGGGGCGGCCTGCTCTTCCACGCCTGGGAGCGCTACGGCGCGCTGGGCACCGGCATCAACACGACGACCGAGCAGGTGAGCGAGCTCGCGGCCGAGATCGCGCGCCGCGGCCTCACCGACAAGATCGGGCTGGTCGAATGCGACTTCCGCGAGATTCCCGGCCAGTACGACAAGCTGCTGTCGATCGGCACGCTCGAGCACGCCGGCCGCGACGAGCTGCCGGCGGTGGTCAAGGCGCACGCCGACGTGATGAAGCCCGGCGCGCTGGGCGTGATCCACTTCATCGGCCACGTCGGCCGCTTCGACACCGAGTTCTATGTCCGCAAGCACATCTTCCCGGGCGGCTGGATACCGAGCCTGGCCCAGGCGATCGAGGCGATGGAACAGAGCGGCCTCGAGGTCCTCGACGTTGAGAACCTGCGCCGTCATTACGCTCTCACGCTCGACGCGTGGGCGGAACGCTTCGACGCCCAATGGGAAACGATCCACGCGCTCGATCCGGCGCGCTTCGACGAGCGCTTCCGCCGCACCTGGCGCACGTACCTGTGGGCGTGCGCGGAGATGTTCCGCTCGAAGAACAGCCACACGCACCTGTTCCAGGTGCTGGTGAGCAAGGGCAACATCAGCAGCAGCAACTATCCGATGAGTCGCGCGTTCCTGTATCGCGACCGTCCTTGAGCAAATTCGTAGGGCCGAATTTATTCGGCCGCGGCGCGTGCGAATAAATTCGCACCTACGAAGAGCGCGGGTTTCGCCATGCTCCGGCGCGTGCGAATAAATTCGCACCTACGAAGAGCGCGGGTTTCGCCATGCTCCGGCGCGTGCGAATAAATTCGTACCTACGAAGAGCGCGGGTTTCGTAGGGCCGAATTCATTCGGCCAGCTCCCGTGACGGCGTACACCGAAAAGATCGCGCATCTGCAGGAAGAGCTCTCGACCCAACGCGGGCGGGGAGCGCAGTTCGGTCTCGCCAAATCGACGTCGAACCTGTTCCGCGATCGCGCGAAGCGGTCGCGCCCGCGAATCGATCTCAAGCATTTCAATCGCGTGGTCCACGTTGACCGCGAGGCCGGGACCGTCGAGGCGGAAGGCATGACGACGTTCGCCGACCTGGCCGACGCGACGCTCGCCCTCGGCTCGATGCCGCGCGTCGTGCCCCAGCTCAAGTCGATCACCGTCGGCGGGGCGGTCGCCGGCGTCGGCATCGAGGCGACGTCGTTCAAGTACGGGCTGGTGCACGATACGATCGCCGCGATCGAGGTCCTGACGGGCGACGGCAATATCGTGATCTGCACGGCGGACAACGAGCACCGCGACCTGTTCTACGGGTTTCCCAATTCGTACGGCACGCTCGGCTACGCGCTCAAGGTCACGCAGAAAACCGCGCGGGTCAAACCCTACGTTTCGGTGGAGCATCTCCGCTACACCGATCCTTCGGCATGCTTTGCCGACGCGAAGTCGTTCGCGGGAGACAAGGCGACCGCCTTTCTCGACGGCGTCGTGTTCGCGCCGGGCGAGCTCTACCTCTCGCGCGGCTCGTTCGTCGACACGGTGCCGTACACCAGCGATTACAGCTACGAGAAGATCTACTATCGCTCGATCCGCAATCGCGCGAGCGATTACCTGACCGTGCGCGATTACCTGTGGCGCTGGGACACCGACTGGTTCTGGTGCTCGAAGAACGTCGGCGCGCAACATCCGCTGCTGCGGCGGCTGTACGGCCGCGAGCGGCTGAACTCGATCACGTACCAGAAGATCATGCGCTGGAACAGCCGCTGGGGTCTGACGCGCGCGTTGAGCCGGCTCTCGGGCACGCGCGCCGAATCGGTGATCCAGGACGTCGACATCCCGCTCGAGCGCGCGGCGGAATTTCTCGAGTTCTTTCACGCCGAGGTCGGCATCCTGCCGGTGTGGATCTGCCCGATCAGGGCGCCTACGGCGGACGCGCGCTTTCCGCTATATCCGCTGGCGCCGGGAACGATGTACATCAACTTCGGCTTCTGGGACGTCGTGCGGGATCGCAGGGCGCGGCCGCGTGGCTACACGAACCGGAAGATCGAGCTCAAGGTCGCCGAGCTCGGCGGCATCAAGTCGCTCTATTCCGATTCGTATTACCCGCGCCACGAGTTCTGGTCGATCTTCGATCAGGACACGTATGCCGCGCTCAAGGCGAGGTACGACCCCACCGGCGCGCTGGGCGATCTGTACGACAAGACGGTGCTGCGGCGGTAGCGGCGCCTGCGAATAAATTCGCACCCACGAAAAGCACCGGGGTTCGTAGGGCCGAATTCATTCGGCCGCGGCGTGTGCGAATTAGTCGCACCCACGAAAAGCACCGGGGTTCGTAGGGCCGAATTCATTCGGCCGCGGCGTGTGCGAATAAATTCGCACCCACGAAAAGCACCGGGGTTCGTAGGGCCGAATTCATTCGGCCGCGGCGTAACCATGCCGCGGCGCGTGCGAATTAATTCGCACCTACAGCCAAATAGCGTCCCACAGCGGATAGTCGCCTATTGCCTCGACCAGCCCCGCTCGTAGCGGATTCGCGACGATATACCGAGCGACGGCACGCAAGTCCTCCTCGCTCCGGATGGCATGGTCATGGTAGCTGCGCTGCCATAGCGTGCCTGGTTGTCGGCGTTTTCCGCCGATCGCCCACGCAGACCGGGCTTTCAGTGTCTTCATTGCAGTTCCAAGATCCTGGCACTCGCCTAGCTGGAACAACCAGTGGAGATGATCTGGCATCAAAACCCAAGCGAGCGAGTTTACGACACCATGGTCGTTCAGCCGACGCATTTCCACCACGACAGCACGGCCAATGTGAAAATCGACGAAATGACATCGTCTTCCTGCCGTGACGATTGTGACAAGGTAGGTTTGATGCGGCGCTGAGTGCCGTCCCCTACGTAAGTCGGCGTAGCTCATACGCCGGAATTGTAGGTTCGACGAGGTTTTACGCGCTTAGGCCGTTTGGATGAACGCGGGCTGTGCGAATAAATTCGCACCCACGAAAAGCAGCGGTGTTCGTAGGGCCGAATTCATTCGGCCGCGGCGTGTGCGACTAAATTCGCACCCACGAAAAGCACCGGTGTACCCAGGGCCGAATTCATTCGGCCGCCGTTGGTTCAGGCCGCGCGCTTGAGCGTCGCGGCGATCGTACCGATCTCCTCCTCGGTGAGCGTCTCTTTCTGCAACAGCTGTCGCGCACCTTCCTCAAGCACGGCGCGATTCGCGGTGAGGATGCTCACGGCGCGCTCGAAGCTCGTGTCGGAAATCGCGCGCACCGAGCGGTCGATCTCGCGCGCGGTTTCTTCGCTGTACTGCCGCGCGGACTGCGGCTGTCCCGCCGGCAGGAACGGCGAAGGCGGATCCTGGTACGAGAGATTGCCGAGCTTCTCCTCCATCCCGTAGCGCATGACCATGCTGCGCGCGATGTCGGTCGCCTTGACCAGATCGTCGGCGGCGCCGGTCGAGAGATGCCCGTAGATGACGTGCTCGGCTGCGCGTCCGCCGAGGAGCACCGCCATCTTGTTCTCCAGCTCTTGGCGGGTCATCAGGAAACGATCCTCGGTGGGTCGCTGGATCGTGTAGCCGAGCGCGCCGATGCCGCGGGGAATGATCGACACCTTGTGCACCGGATCGGTCCCGGGAAGCGCCAGCGCGACCAGCGCGTGCCCCATCTCGTGGTGCGCGACGATCTCGCGCTCCTTGACATTGAGGATCCGGCTCTTCTTCTCCAGGCCCGCGACGATGCGCTCGACCGCGGCGGTGAAATCGCCGAGCGAGACCGAATCGCCGCCACGGCGCGTCGCGACCAGCGTCGCCTCGTTGACGAGATTGGCCAGATCGGCGCCGGTGAATCCCGGCGTCAACGCCGCGACCTTTTCTAGATCGGCGTCGGGCGCCAGGCTGACCTTTTTCACGTGCACCTTAAGGATCTGCACGCGGCCGAGCTTGTCGGGCCGGTCGACGAGCACCTGCCGATCGAAGCGGCCTGCGCGCAGGAGCGCCGGGTCGAGGATCTCCGGCCGATTGGTCGCCGCGATGAGGATCAGCCCCTCGCTCGGGTCGAAGCCGTCCATCTCGACCAGAAGCTGGTTCAGCGTCTGCTCCTTCTCGTCGTGACCGCCGAGGCCGTACGCGCCGCGGGCGCGGCCGAGCGCGTCGAGCTCGTCGATGAAGATGATCGCAGGCGCGCGTTTGCGCGCCTGCTCGAACAGGTCGCGCACGCGCGCGGCGCCCACGCCGACGAACATCTCGACGAACTCGGAGCCGTTGATCGAGAAAAAGGGAACGCCGGCCTCGCCCGCGACCGCGCGCGCGAGCAGTGTTTTTCCCGTTCCCGGCGGCCCGACCAGGAGCACGCCCTTCGGGATGTGGCCGCCGAGCCGCGTATAGCGCTTCGGATCCTTGAGAAAGCCGACGACTTCCTGCAGCTCCTCCTTCGCCTCGTCGACGCCCGCGACGTCCTCGAAGGTCACCTTGGTGTTGGATTCGACGTAGACCTTGGCCTTGCTCTTGCCGATGGAGAGGAAGCCTGCGCCCAGTCCGCCGCCTCCGGCCATGCGCTTGGCAAGAAAAATCCAGATCCCGAAGAAGATGAGTGCCGGCGCAACGAACGACAGGATGTCGCGCAGGAACGTGCTCTCGATGACGCCTGAGTACGTCACGTCGTATTGCGACAGCTCCTTCGCGAGATCGGGGTCGACCCGCGTGGTGACGAAGCGCGTGCGCTTGTCGGGGCGCGGATTCTTGTACGTTCCCTGGATGACGTTGTTCGAGATCGCGATATCCTTGATCTCGCCTGCCTTCAGATCCTTTTCGAACTCGCTGTACGCGACCGGCGCAACCTGCGTGGCGCTGACGTAGATATCGCGCAGCCACAGCACGCCGAGGACCGCGAAGATGACGTACCAGAGGTTGAACCAGTTTTGTTTTTGCATGGAGCGCTCCCGAGTCTGTTAGATGTGGGCGGGGGAGCCGATCTTCCAGAGCGCGGGTTACGGAAATTCGGCTACAATTCGCGCTTCTCCGAGGAGGGAGTGATGTCGATGGGTTCGAGTTCCCCTCAGCGCGGCGGTCGTGGCGCGTCCGGTACTGCGGCAGGGCATGCCCGGCGGCGGCTGGTCCTGGGATGCTGCGCCGCGCTCGCGGCGCCGTTCGTCTGCGTGCCCCGGCGCGCGTATGCTGGGGAAGCGCCGCGGACCCTTCGTTTCGAGCACACCCACACCGGCGAGCAACTCGCGCTCACCTACGCGGTGGGCGGGCGTTATCTCGATGCCGCCCTGGAAGCGATACAGCATTTTCTGCGTGACTTCCGCAACGGCGCCACGCACGCCATCGATCCGGCGCTGCTCGATCAGCTGCATCGGCTGGCCGCGCTGACCGCGACGCGCGAACCGTTCGAGGTGATCTCGGGCTATCGCTCCCCTGCAACCAACGAGATGCTGCGGCGCGAGGGGCACGGCGTCGCATCGCACAGCCTGCACCTTGAGGGACGCGCGATCGACATCCGCCTGGCCGACGTCAAGCTCGCCGATCTGCGCGATGCGGCGCTGTCGCTTCGTGCAGGCGGCGTCGGCTACTACCCTTCCGCGGACTCCGACTTCGTCCATATCGATACGGGGCGCACCCGCTTCTGGTAAGGGCCCGGGCGGCGAGAGCGGTCGGCGTTATCGCTTCCGCAGCGCAGCCTCGAGCTTGGCGTCGAGCCCGTAGATGTCGGAGGTGAAGAACTGCCGCCCGGCCGCATCCACGATCGCCGTCGTGTAGAAGAGCACGACCGGGATCGGCCGCGCGAGCGTCGCCGTGTTCGACTTGCCGGACTCCATCGCTTCGCGAATGCGCTCCGGCGTCCACTCCGGCTGATCGCGCAGCACGAACGCCGCGAGCGCGGGCGGATCTTCCACGCGGATGCAACCGTGACTGAAGTCGCGACGCGTCTGGCTGAAAAGCTGCTGCGCGGGCGTGCTGTGCAGATAGATGTCCATCGTGTTGGGCAGCACGAACTTCACCGCGCCCAGCGCGTTCTTCGCGCCCGGTCGCTGGCGCACGCGCAGCGCTCCGCTCCTGAGTCCTTCGAGCGTCTTCGCGTCGAGCGCGGTGATCGGCGCGCCCCTCCCGTCGATGGAGACGGCCTCGAATCCCTCGCTTTCCCAGTAGCCGGGATCGCGCTCGAGCCGCGGAACGGTCTCGCTGCGGAGGATCGCCGGCGGCACGTTCCAGTAGGGGCTGAACTCGATATAGCGCATCTCGCCGATGAACACCGGCGTTTCCCGCGCCTTCACCGCGCGGCCGACGATCACCGGCATGGTGAGCACGGCCGCCACGTCGTCGCGCCCATGGCCGAAGGCCCAGAGTCGGAACGAGGGGATGTTGACGGCGATCAGCGGACCGGGCTCGAGCTCGGGCAGCCAGCGCAGCCGTTCCAGCGACAGCTCGAGCTGCTGCACGCGCACGGAGATCGACGTGCCGAGCTCGGCCAGGGTATCGCGTCCGAGCACGCCGTCGGCCTGGAGTCCGTGCCGGGCCTGGAACGCGCGAACTGCGTCGACCAGCGCACCCTGGTACCGGTCGTCGGTCGGGGAATCCGCAGTCGGGGCGAGGTCGCCGACGAGGCGCAAGCGCTCGGCCAACGCACCGACGCCGGCGTAGCTCTCGCCCGGCTCGATCTTGCGCTTGCCGGCGGGCAAGGGAGGCAGAGGCGGCGCCGAGGCGGTGGCGAGGATTCGATAGCGCGCGAGCACCTCCTTGAGTCGCCGATACAGCGGAAAGGAGGGCTCCGCCGCGGCGACGGCATCGTGCCAGCGTCCCGTGGTCATGCCGCTGCGTAGCAGCGCGGGGAGATCGAGCGGCTTTTCTTCTTCGCGGAACTTGAACCCGGCCTGCTCGGGCGTGACGCGACCGCGGTGGAGGTCCGACAGAAAGCGGAAGAACGATACCGTGAGCGCGACGTCCGCACGCGCGATGCGCTCCGGCGCGCGGTCGCCCGCCTGGATCGCGCTGACTTCGGTGCCGATCCATGCGACGTCGTAGTCGGCGACGTCGAGACCATGACTTGCCGCGTCGGAGACCTCGGCGAGCATCGCGCCCGGGGCGCTGCCCGAGGGCAGCCAGAGCGGCGCATCGTCCGTCTCGCGATAGACTTCTTCGAGGGCGGGACGAAAGCGCGCGAAATCCGGATGGCGGAGCTGCGGCAGAGTCCCGCGCGCGACGAGCGCGCGGATCGCATCGCGATCGGTCGGGTTCCCGGTTTGGGCGAACGCCGCCGCTCCGGTGAACTGCAGCACCGGAACGACGATCATGAGAAACAGGATATGCGTGCTGGCTTTCGCTCGGCTTCGAGACCGGGTCTGCGCTATTGTGGCCATGAGTCCCCCTGACGCGGATCAATCCTGCCCGCGAGATGCTGCGCCGTCATTATCGGGCTCGATGCGCATAGCAGCGAGTCTTTCGGCGCGAGCGGCAATACGATTGTCATGGTACGGCGACATTTGACACCTGCGCCGCAGACCGCTCCGGGGAAGCGTTCCCCGATATCTCGACCGGATCTTCATCGCGTTGCCGGCGTCGCGCAAACCGTGCACCATACCCAGGCCACCCGACGTGGCCGCGCGAACGACGAGCGATGCCGCGCTTCTCCGCCAATCTGTCGTTTCTGTATACCGAGGTGCCGTTCCTCGAACGCTTCGCCGCGGCCGCGCATGACGGCTTCCACGCCGTCGAATTCGGATTCGGTTACGACTTTCCGGCGAAGGAGATCGCCGTGCGCCTGAAGGCGCACGGTCTCGAGCAGGTGCTCATCAACGCGCCTCCGGGCGACCTCGCCACAGGCGACCGCGGCCTCGCCGCGTTGCCCGGGCGCGAGCACGAGTTCGCGGCGAGCGTTCTGACCGCGCTTGCCTACGCGCGGACGCTCGACTGTCCGCGCGTGCACATCATGGCCGGCGTGGCGCCCGAGGCCGCGGAAGGCGAGGAGCGCGCGAGACACCGCACGACGTTCGTGCGCAATCTGCGCTTCGCCGCGCGCGAGGCGGCGGGGCAGGGCGTCACGCTCACCATCGAGCCGATCAACCCGCGCGACGTGGCGGGTTATTTCCTTACGACGCAGGCCGATGCGCACGCGATCCGCGAGGAAGCCGGCGTGCCCAACCTCAAGGTGCAGATGGACCTCTATCACGCGCAGATCGTCGAGGGAGATCTGTCGGAAAAGCTCAAGCGCTGGCTGCCGCAGATCGGCCACATCCAGATCGCGGGCGTGCCCGGACGGCACGAGCCCGACGCCGGCGAGATCAACTACCGCCACGTCTTCGCGCAGCTCGACGAATTGGGTTACGCGGGATGGGTCGGCTGCGAATACCGCCCGCGCGCCGGAACGTCGGCGGGGCTGGGGTGGATGAAGGCGCTGCTGTAGGGCCGAATTTATTGCGCCGCGGCGCGACGTCTCGTGCGAATGAATTCGCACCTACAACGCCACGCTCATCCCGCCGTCGACCATGATGATCTGCCCGCTGACGTAATCCGACGCGCTCGACGCCAGGAACACGGCGAGGCCGGCCAGCTCGTCGGGTTGGCCCCAGCGTCCTGCCGGCGTGCGTTTGCGCACCCAGGCGTTGAATTCGGCGTCGTCGATGAGCGCGCGGTTCATCTCGGTCGCGAAGTAGCCCGGTGCGATCGCGTTGACCTGGATGTTGTGCGGCGCCAGCTCGACCGCCATTCCGCGCGTGAGCTGGCGAACTCCGCCCTTGGCAGCCGTGTAAGGCACCACGCTCGGACGCGCAAGCTCGCTCATCAGCGACGCGATGTGCACGATCTTGCCGCGCTTGCGCGCGATCATGCCGGCAACGGCCGCCTGCGAGACGATGAACGGCGCAGTCAGGTTGGTCGCGATCAGCGCGTCCCAGTCCTCTTGCGGAAACTCGGCGAACGGATGCCGGCGCTGGATGCCGGCGTTGTTGAACAGAATGTCGAGGTGCCCGTGCTCGCGCTCGATCGCCGCCACGGCCTCGCGCACTGCCTTGCGGTCGGTGACGTCGAATGCCGCGGTTTCCGCGGCGAGTCCCTGCGCGTCGAGCGTCTGCGCCGCCGCGGCGAGCGTTTCCTCGTTGCGGCCGTTGAGAACGACGGTTGCGCCGGCGCGGGCCAGTCCCTGCGCGATGGCGAAGCCCAGGCCGCGATGCGCGCCCGTAACCAGCGCGACCTTGCCGGAGAGATCGAACGGTGGGTCCATTTCGAGCAGGCTTTGTGGGTCGAAACGCTCACATTGTAGGCCGCAGGAATGGGCGGGAATACCGCGCTGACGGGACGCGTTGGGCACGCAAACCCGGCCCTGTTCGCTGGACACGCCTTCATGCCAATGGTATATATGTCAATGGAATAACGAGCCCTCAGGGAGGGTCGCATGCCAAATGCCGACGGCTGTTCGGTCCTCGAAGTCGCAACGCCCCGCACCCGATGGGGAACGACCATCGTTGCTATCCACGGCGACCTGCACTCGATGATCGTCGAGCAGCAGGAAGCCAGCGAGACCGTCGATCTGGCGTTCGATGAGCAGCCCTTCAAGATTCGCATCGCCAAAAAGGACAGCCATCGCGGCGCGGCGAGCCTGCTCATCAGCAAGATGTATTCGTGGCGAGGGTACGAGTCCGCGCCGTTGCGCGCGCACCCGAACCGACTGACGCTCGTCGCGTCGGGAACCCGGCAGCATGTCGGCACGCTCAGCATCGGCTTCGACTCGCCGATCGGCATGCTCGTCGACGATCTCTACAAGCCCGAGGTCGATGCGCTTCGCAGCAGCGGCGCACGGCTCTGCGAGGCGATCAAGCTGGCGGTCGATCGGAAGGCGCGGTCGAAACGGGTTCTGGCGGCAATGTTCCACATTGCGGTCATCTACGCATATCGAGTCCGACGCGCGACGGACATGCTGATCGAGGTCAATCCGCGGCACGTCAAGTACTACGAGAATATGTTCGGCTTCGCGCAGCTGGGCGCGGAGCGGCTCAATCCCCGCGTTGATGCTCCGGCGGTGTTGCTGGGTGTTTCGCTCGAGCGGTTTCACGGAGACATACGAGCCTTTGGCGGCAAGCCTCCACACACGCAAACCGCGAAGTCGCTGTATCCCTATTTCTTCCCTCCCGACGACGAAGAGGGCATCGTGCGCCGATTTCCGATGCTGTCTTGATGCACGATTCACGTGCGGCACGTTGAGCACGACCGCATCGTCATCGTGGTCGCGCCGCACGTAATGACCTGAAAAGCCGGCATGTTCAGTTATGACGATGCGTTCTCGCGCAATCTCGGCTGGGTGACTCCCGCTGAGCAGGCGACACTGCGGGACAAGCGTGTCGCCATCGCCGGCCTTGGAGGCGTCGGCGGCAGCCATCTGCTCACGCTCGCCCGTCTTGGCATCGGGAAGTTCCACGTCGCGGACTTCGATACCTTCGACGTCGTCAATTTCAATCGTCAGGCGGGCGCGCTGGTGTCCACGCTGGGGCTTCCGAAGAGCGACGTGCTCGCCGCGATGGCGAAGGATATCAATCCCGAGCTCGAGCTCACGGTCTTCTCCAGCGGCATCGATCGCGACAACGTCGCCGAATTCCTCGCCGGCGCGGATCTGTATGTCGACGGCCTCGACTTCTTTGCTTTCGACGCGCGCGAGCTCGTCTTCGCGGAGTGCGCGCGCCGCGGGATACCCGCGACGACGGTGGCCCCGCTCGGGATGGGCGCGGCGTTGCTCAATTTCATGCCGGGCGGCATG
>Ga0307479_10004917_pt1 | contig 12270 bp, 13 predicted proteins | sample atmos_gasesECM4C_FD_203743 | JGI IMG/M metagenome (GOLD analysis project Ga0307479, IMG submission 203743) | Hardwood forest soil microbial communities from Morgan-Monroe State Forest, Indiana, United States - atmos_gasesECM4C_515 | ecosystem: Environmental > Terrestrial > Soil > Temperate...
TCAGGTCGGCACAATGATCGAATTGCCGCGTGCGGCGCTCAAAGCCGACGAAATCGCCGAGAGCGCCGAATTTTTCTCGTTCGGCACCAACGATCTCACCCAGACCGCGTTCGGCATTAGCCGCGACGATGCGGCGAGCTTTCTCGGCATTTACACCGCGAAGGGCATTTTGCCGTGCGATCCGTTCGTCTCGCTCGATCGCGACGGCGTCGGCGAACTGATCCGTATCGCCAGCGAACGCGGCCGCAAGGCACGTGGCAAGCTCAAGCTCGGCATTTGCGGCGAGCACGGCGGCGATCCGGCTTCGGTGGCGTTCTGTCATGAGGTCGGGCTCGACTACGTGTCGTGCTCGCCGTTTCGCGTGCCGATCGCGCGCCTTGCCGCCGCGCAAGCCGCACTCGGCGCGCTCGCGGCCGCGGACGCATGACTTGGCGGCTTATCCCGCGCGCGGCCATCCTGGTTAACAAACTATCAATAAGTTCGCGCTCCGCGAGGCAACCGCGTGGCGGGCACGCGCGCCGGGCAACTATCATTGCCGCTTGAGCCTGCGTGAAACCGCGGAAATCCGGCGGTTAACGCCTTCGCAACGTTAACCCGACAATAAATGGACCTGTCGCATTCGCGCCACTGCGGTGGCGCTTCCATAACCATGTGCGCGGGGCAAAGCGCGTAGTGGGCGCGCGTTGGCGTGAGGGGTAATGTCTGCGTCGCGTAGCGGGGTAACGGGCGCGTGTTGTTATGCCCGGTTTTGGTTGAGCGCGCTCTGCGCCGCTTTGATGCCGACATCGATCGGCTATCAGGACCTTGCCGCGCTGATCGGGCGCGAGCAGCAAGCTCCTACCCATTGGCATTTGATCATATCGCCGGTTCAAGCCGCAACATTCAGCTATTCGCGCCCGATCGGCAGTGCGATCCCGCAGCCGCTCGGTTTTCAGACCGTGAACTTCGATCCGCGTTCGCTCGATGCTTTTTCCTGGAAAATCGATGAGCCGATCCACGCACGGCCGGCGCGCCAGATCGAATATCCGACGGTCGAGCGCACCCACAAAGCCGATCGGCCGCCGGCGAGCGTGATCGCGCCCGCCGTCTCGGAAAATGCGCCGGGAAGGGTGCCCGCATCCGTTGCCCCCGCTCCCGCGGCCGCGCAAGTCGAACACCCGGCGGCGGCGAGTGACAATCCAGCGAATAATGCACCGGCCACACCCATTGTTGCAGCGATGGATGCGCGCAATGAGCGCGCGACAGAGCATATGGCGCTCGCTCCCGCTGCGCCTGCTACGGATTCTGCTGCGCCTGCGCTAGACGCGGCCGTGCCGCAAGCTTCGCGACCGCAAGCGCAATCCTCGCCACCGCAAACGGAGCCCGCGCCGCCGCAAACCAAAGTGGCGACGGCCGCCGATGAAGAGGACGCCGCTTTGGCCGACAAGCCGCCGGAAATTCCGGCGCCGGGCGAAACGGAATATGCATCCTCGCCTTCGCTCAGCGGCATGTCGTTCCTCGATGCCGATGCCGCCGACCGCAGCAGCGCGATCTATTTCGGCGGCGGCGCCATGGGCTCGCCGAACAAGCTGCAAAGCTGGGCACCAGGAGCGGAGCCGATTCTGGTTCCGCCATCGGCCGAGCTTGCGGCGCAATCGGCCGACTCGAACATCAAGCTCTCCGCGCTCGAAGGCCGTGACAACGACACCGGCGCAGGCGAGTCGGTCGCCGGCAAGGACGACGCGAGCCGTCTGCAGACACCGGCGCAACGGCTCGGGCTTGAAGGCAAGGCTCGCGCCAAGGCCGAGAAGTGTCTCGCCGATGCGGTTTATTTCGAAGCGCGCGGCGAAGTGCGCAAAGGCCAGGAGGCGGTGGCGCAAGTGGTGATGAACCGCGTGTTCTCAGGTTATTATCCGCATGACGTCTGCGGCGTCGTTTATCAGAACGCGCACCGCCATCTCGCCTGCCAGTTCACCTTTGCCTGCGAGGGCAAGGATCTCAGCCGCATCGACGAGCCCGATATGTGGGAGCAGGCAAAAAGCATCGCCAAGGACACGCTCGACGGCAAAATCTGGCTCGCCGAAGTGGGCCACGCCACGCATTACCACGCCTATTGGGTACATCCGAGCTGGGTGCATGAAATGACGCGCCTGTTCAAGCTCGGCGTCCACACATTTTATCGGCCGCGCAATTGGGGCGACGGCGAGGACGAACCGGTCTGGGGGAAGACTGCGCCCAGCCGCGCCGAGCGCGAGCAATAATGAGACGCCGAGCAGCAAATCCGAGGGCGCTAAAACCGATGTGAAAACGCCCCAAGCCGCCGCGCGGTGGCAGGCGCGCGGACGTGATTAAGCCCTAGCGCGTCGTTTGCCGCTCATTCCCGCGAAAGCGGGAATCCAGATAAAGATTCTGGCGCTGGGTCCCGCTTTCCCGGGGACGAGCGAATCAAACCTTCACATCGCAATATCAAGCCCGACGTCGAGGTTCTGCACCGAGTGCGTCAGTGCGCCGGAAGACAAATAATCGACGCCGGTCTCGGCGATCGCCGCGGCACTTTCGAGGGTGATGCCGCCGGAAGCTTCGATGACCAGCCGTCCCGCCACCATCTCTACCGCTTTACTCATCGCGGCGAGATCGAAATTGTCGATCAGCACGACGTCGGCAAGCCCGACATCGAGCACCTCTTTGAGCTGATCAAGCGAGTCGACCTCGATCTCGATTTTGACCAGATGCCCGGCGGCGCCTTTGGCGCGTTCGAGCACCGGCCGAATGCCGCCGGCGACCGCGATGTGGTTGTCCTTGATCAGGATCGCGTCGTCGAGACCGAAGCGATGATTGTAGCCGCCGCCGCAGCGCACCGCGTATTTCTCCAGCGCCCGCAATCCCGGCGTGGTCTTGCGCGTGCAGATGATGCGCGCCTTGGTATGCGCGATGCGGGCGACGAAAGCCGCCGTGGCGGTCGCGATGCCGGAGAGATGGCCGAGAAAATTCAGCGCCACGCGTTCGGCGCCAAGGATCGCTCGCGCATTGCCGGAGATCGTCATCAGCTTGGCGCCGCGCTGCACGCCCGCGCCGTCGCGCGCGTGCGGGGTAATCGCGATCTGTGGCGCAAGCCGCCGGAACGCCGCCGCGACCAGTGGCAATCCGGCGATCACGCCGGCCTCGCGCACCACGACCTCGGCGCGGCCGTTGAGATCTTCAGGGATGGTCGCAATCGAGGTGATGTCGCCGGCGCCGCCGAGATCTTCTTCGAGCGCGCGGGTGATCGCCGCCTCGATTTCGAGCGGTGAGAGAAAAGCATCGGCGCGCATGAGCGATGCTGGAAAAGTGGGATCGGCGGGCATTGCCATTTTCGGCTTTCGCGTTCTTGCCGCGAAATCCATAGTCACTGCCGTCAATTATGGCAAACTGCGCGGTCTCGGCCCGAGGCAGCGACGCTCCGCAGCACGGGCGGAACAGCCATGCGCGGGACGATCCGGCATCTGGCAGTTTTCGTTTTGGACATCCAGATTCAGCCTCTATGCTGCGCGGCTTTCGAATCGCAGGTTTCCGAATCTCAGGGTTCCGAATCTCAGGGTTCACTTGGGCGACATGAGCGACGCATCCAAGACCATAGGCAGTTGGCGCACGCCGGCGCTGGTGATCGGCTTCGGCAGCCTGATCGCGTTGATTGCCTTCGGCCCGCGCTCGACGCTCGGCTTTTTCTTGACCCCGCTCTCCAATTCCAATCACTGGGGCCGGGACGTATTCGCGTTTGCGCTCGCTTTGCAGAACCTGTTGTGGGGCGTTGGCCAGCCGCTCGGCGGCATCATCGCCGACCGCTTTGGCAGCGTGAAGGTACTGTGTGGCGGCGCGCTTTTATATGCCGCCGGCCTTGTACTGATGGCACACGCGACCAGCGCGCCCATGCTCGACGTGTCGGCAGGCGTGCTGATCGGCTTCGGTCTTGCCGGCTGTTCGTTCCCGGTGGTGCTGGCGGCGCTCGGCAAGATCGTGCCGCTGCAATATCGGTCAATCGCTTTCGGTTTCGGCACCGCGGCGGGCTCGTTCGGACAATTTCTTTATTCGCCGGTCGCGGTGGCGCTGATGGACGCGTTCGGCTGGCAACAGACGCTTGTGATCTTCGCGGTCAGCTTGCTTGCGGTACTGCCGCTGTCGTTCGCGCTAGCGACGCCTCCGGACGCCGCGCCTGCGGGAGAAACGCAGTCACTGCGTCAGGCTTTGGGCGAAGCCTTCGTACATCGCTCCTATGTGCTCTTGGTGCTCGGCTTCTTCACTTGCGGCTTTCAGCTGCAATTCATCACCGTGCACTTGCCGTCTTATCTGGTCGATCGTGGATTATCGGCGCAGGTCGGCGGCTGGACCATCGCCACGATCGGGCTGTTCAACATCGTCGGCTCGGTCACCGCGGGCTGGCTCGGCGACCGCATGCCGAAGCGCTACTTGTTGTCTGTCATCTATTTCATCCGCGCCGCGGCGATCCTGGCGTTTATTTCATTCCCGGTCACGCCGGTCACTTGTCTCATGTTCGGCGCCTCCATGGGCCTGATGTGGCTCTCCACCGTGCCGCCGACCAACGGCATCATCGCCTTGATGTTCGGTACGCGCTGGCTGGCGACGCTGGCCGGCTTCGCCTTTTTCAGCCACCAGGTGGGCGGCTTCCTCGGCGTCTGGCTCGGTGGCCTCGTGTTCGACCGCACCGGCTCGTACAATATGGTGTGGTGGCTGGCGATCCTGTTTGGCGTGCTCTCGGCGCTGATCAATATGCCGATCGAGGAGAAGCCGGTCGCGCGCGTCGCCGCCGTGCCGGCCTAGTAGCCTCATGGCCGGACTTGTCCCGGCCATCTCTGTCTTGCAAACTCATAACCGATTAAGACGTGGATGCCCGGTAGATCATCGGGCTTGACGGGTCATCGCATGGCGACCTTCAAAGCGATCGTCATCGACAAAGCCGACATCGGCCAGACGGTGCGGCTCACTGATTTCGATGAAAAAGATCTGATGGACGGCGACGTCACCGTTCGTATCGAATGGTCGACGGTTAATTACAAGGACGGCCTTGCCATCACCGGCAAGGCACCGGTCGTGCGCCGCTTTCCGATGATCGCAGGGGTTGATTTCGCCGGCACCGTGGAGACCTCCGACCATGCGAAATGGAAACCGGGCGACCAGGTCATCCTCAACGGCTGGGGGCTCGGCGAAACGCATCTTGGCGCCTATGCCGAGAAGGCGCGCGTCAAAGGCGATTGGCTGATCCGGCGGCCGGCCGGCATCAGCGCGCGCGATGCCATGGCGATCGGCACCGCCGGCTGTACCGCGATGCTGGCGGTCATGGCGCTGGAGCGCGCCGGCATCGATCCGTCGCGGGGGCCGGTCATCGTGACCGGCGCCGCCGGCGGCGTCGGCTCGGTTGCGGTCGCGCTTCTTGCCAAGCTCGGCTATCCCGTCGCCGCTTCGACCGGACGCCCGGAGGAGGCGGCTTATCTCAAAGACCTAGGCGCCAGCGACATCATCAGCCGCAATGAGCTGACCGGGTCGCCGCGTCCGCTCGCCAAAGAGCGCTGGGCGGGCGGCATCGACGCGGTCGGCTCGACCACGCTTGCCAATGTGCTGTCGATGACCCGCTATGGCGGCGCGGTCGCAGCCTGTGGGCTGGCCGGCGGCATGGATCTGCCGACCACCGTCGCGCCCTTCATCCTGCGCGGGGTTTCGCTCATCGGCATTGATTCCGTCATGTGTCCGCTGCCGCTCCGGGAAGCGGCGTGGCGGCGGCTCGAGGCCGACCTCGCCCGCGAAAAGATCGCGGCCATGGCGAACGAAATCGGGCTTGATGACGTTATCGCCGCGGGCCGCCGTATCGTCGAGGGCAAGGTGCGCGGACGTATCGTGGTGAAAATCAGGTAAACGATCTGGCTTGTTTGCTCATTTCGGCCATGATGTGGGGCTCTGCTATGGTAAGGGGACGGTTAAGAAATATTGTTAAGACTGTCCTAGTCGTCGGGGTGGAGTCGTCGATGTCGGGGCGCTGGTCGCTTGTTTGTGCGTCGGTTTTGACGGCCGGCCTGTTGGGTTTAGGGCAGGGGATTGCCGAGGAGCTCGGACCCGAGCAGGCGCGCGCCTTCGTCGTCGGCAAGCTATTCGCCTATACCTGTTTCGAGGGCACGTCCGGGATGGGACGAATCTATTCCGACGGCTCCGTGGTCGGCACCATCAAAATTCATGGTCAGGGCCAGACCCGCTTTGCGGCGCTGCCGGCCGGCACGATCCGCGTCGACGGCGGGTCAATGTGCGCGCATCTGGCGGGCCTGCCGTTCACGCCGTGCTTTCGGGTCGAGAAGATCGATTACCGCAGTTTCCGCGGCTCGCTTTCCGGCTTGAGCTTCGCCTATTGCGACTTTTACCAGCGTAATCCGCGCAGTCACCTGGTCAACAGCAGCCTCGAGCAGTCGACCACCGCGGAGACTCCGGTTGCCAATGTGCGGCCGGCGCTGCGGCCGTCGCTGCCGCAATAGCCCGGCGAGCACCCTCACTCCAAATCGAGCCGGAACGGCGTCGCTTCGGCGGTCAAATCGCCGCGCCCGATTTCTTCAATAGCCGCGATCATGCGGCCGTCGCGGCCCAGCAACCGATCGGCGAGCGAGACGATGCGCGCATTCGGCGTCGCGGTCGGCGACGCGCGCCGTAGCGCCTGCGCGATGCTTGCTTCGTCACGCGCAGGATTGAGCGCGCAGACGGTCGCATAGGCGCTCGCCGTCGAGCGGCTGATGCCCATGTAGCAGTGCACGACCAGCGGCGCGCGCCGATCCCATTGGCGCACGAAATTGAAGAGATCGGTGATGTGTTCTTCCGCCGGCACGATATAGCCGTCGAGCGGGGCGGAAATGTCGTGCAAGCGCAGCCAGAGGTGATTTTTCGCCACGATGCACGACGGCCGCGCCACGCGCGCTTCGTCGCCGATCAGCGACACAACATGGCGCGCACCGGTCTGTTCGACCGTTTCTTCAAGCCGGGCCAGGGAGCAAACGTGAATCATCGTCGGAAAATCGTCGCCTTTTACATAGGAATTGGAGTGCCTCATTCATAGGGGATTCGCAATTGGCGCGAGCGGGAGAGGGAGCGACCGCTATTGCCGAGCGAGCCGGTTGAATCGTTCGAGATAACGCGCCTGCGCGGTCTCGGCAGGCCACGGCTTGAGGTAATCGCGTTCCATGCCTGCGGAGAATTTCGGCGGCCGGCCAAAGAACCGCCGCGCTTCAGCGGCGTCGAAGCCGGCAAGCCGGGTCGCTTCAAGAAACGCCGCTTGCCGGTCGGCAGCCTTGATCAGCGCCTCGATCGGCGGCGGCGTGATGGCGGGGAGCCCGAAGCGCAGGTGGATGGCGCTTAAGAGCCGCCGCTCGATCGCCTTGTAGGCGTCGCCGATCACCGCCTTGAACGGCGAGATCATGTCGCCAATGACGTATTCGGGCGCGTCATGAAGCAGGATCGCGAGCCGGCAGCGGTTATCGAGTCGCGGCGATCGGGCCCGCGCCAGCGCTTCGACGAACAGGCAATGCTGTGCCACCGAGTAGATATGCGCGCCGCTGGTCTGGCCATTCCAGCGCGCGACGCGGGCGAGCCCATGAGCGATGTCTTCGATTTCGATGTCGAGCGGGGAGGGATCGAGCAAGTCCAAGCGCCGCCCCGAGAGCATGCGCTGCCAGGCGCGCGGCATGCCAACGGCGCGCACGCCGCGCTTGTCCGTCGGCCCGCCGGCGCCATGCGCCATGCCATGAGGGCCGGCACGGCTCCGCGGCAAAGACGGCGACACGCTAGCCGCCACGTTTCTGCACCGCCAAGTTTTGTACCCCCTGATGGCGATAGCAGCTGACGAGATGATCGTTGACCATGCCGACCGCCTGCATGAAGGCATAGACGATGGTCGGCCCACAAAACTTGAAACCGCGTTGCGTCAGTTCCTTCGACATCGCGCGCGAGATCGCGGTTTCGGCCGGCACCTGACGGACGCTGCGAAAGCGATTGACCTTGGGACGGCCGTCCATGAAGTCCCACAACAGCTTGGAAAAGCCCGGCCCCTTCTCCATCACCTCGAGCCAGGCGCGCGCCGAGAGCACCGTGCCTTCGATCTTGGCGCGGTTGCGAACGATACCGGCATCGCCCATCAGCCGCTCGATCTTCGCGCTGCGATAACGCGCGATCTTTTCCGGATCGAAGTTGTCGAAGGCGCGGCGGAAATTCTCGCGTTTGCGCAGGATCGTGATCCAGGACAAGCCGGCCTGGAAACCGTCGAGCACGAGCTTTTCGTAAAGCACGCGATCGTCATATTCCGGCACGCCCCATTCCTCATCGTGATAGGCGATATAGAGCGGGTCCTGCTTGGGCCACGGACAGCGCGAGAGTTTATCGGCAGCGGCTCGATCGTTCATTCGGCGGCCTTGATCTCGTCCGGAGACGAAAAGCGCGCCCAATCCGGCTTGATGAGGCGAATGGGAATGCCGCCCGCCGCAAGCGCGGCCGGTCCGGCCTCCGCCACCCGGTCGAGGCGGATAAGTGCGATGCCGCGGCCGCGCGCGGCCGAGCCCATGGTGCCGACCTGGCGCTCGCCGGCGGTGATCGGGATGCCGTTTTCCGGCGTGGCGCCGTCGTAGCGGAGCGCCACCGCGCGGGTGCGTGCGATGCCGCGATGCTCGATGCGGGACACCACTTCCTGGCCGATATAGCAGCCTTTGGCGAAATCGACGCCGCCGAGCTGATCCATGTCGGCTTCATGCGGAAAAGCGTCGCCGTAAGCGAAATCAAGCCCGCCGCGCGGCACGGCAAGCGCGATGCGGTGCGCCTCATAGTCCTCCGCACTCACGAGTTCGGCGCCGAGTTCGCTCGCCGCTGCGGCGGCGCGATGCGGCGGAAGCATCACGCGCGATCCGAGCGCCGGGAGGCGCGGATCGGCATAGGCCAAGCCTTGCTTGGTCGTGGCCTGTTTTGTTGTGCCCTGGCCATCCCAGACCGCGAGCACGCCGAGAATTTCACTGAGATCCTCAATCAGGACTTTGGCGCGCAGCTTGTACAGATTGAGCTTCTCGACCAGCGTGACCGCCAAAGCGCGCGGAATATCAAGAAAAAAACCGCCGCCTTCGGCTTGCGGCGCTTCGGTCACGAAGAAATCGGCAACGATCTTTCCTTGCGGCGTAAGCAGCGCGCAGAACCGCGCCGTTCCCGGCGCTACGCCAAGCGTATCGGCGGTGACGAGCCCGTGCAGGAATTTGCGGGCGTCGTTGCCGATCACTTTGATAACCCCGCGGTCGGGGAGGAGGACGGCTTTCATGGGCTATGACTATGCGCGCGACGAGGAGATCGCAAGCGGCCGGTCCACTACGCCCCCTCACTTCGTCACCACCGGGCATAGCCGTTCGCAGAGCGGCGTCGCTTCGCTTGCCTATGCTGGGGTGGTCCATGCTGACTTGCGGTTAGCAAAGTGGTGAGGCCGAACGAGCGGAGCCGCCGCATGAATTGCCGGGTCAAGCCCGGCAATGACGCAACAGATTAGCGGGATAGATCTGTGACCGGCTTACTGGCGCGATAGCTTGACGGAAAATTCGCCATTGCGGATGCGCTGGCCGAGATTGTCGGCATAACGGGCGGTGGGCTCCTCGCCGTAGGTCGCGATCAGTTCGGCGAAAGCAAGAAACAGCGCGGTCTGAGCCAGGCAATCGCCTTCGATGCCGTCGAGAACGGCCTCACCCCAAGCGTCCTGAAGATAGCCGAGCGCCAGGCGTTTCTGGTCGCTATCGGCGAGGGCGCCGCGAGGCGCGATATTTGGTGTTGCTGTCGTCATCCCCGTCGCGTCGCCTTCCGGCCTTCCCTCGGACCTAACAAGATCACGTTAGCAGGCCATGGGGGGCCTTTGTGGCCGAACCTCAGGGCAGGGTTAATGCCGATAATCATTGGAAAACTGCGCGGTCCCCACCACGATCCTCCCCTTTCTGAGGGGAGGAAATACGCGCGGCTATTCTCTTCCTTCCCCTGCAAGGTGAGGATTGGGGCGCGGGCAGTCTTGACGGGAGCCAGCAGCGAAAGGCGCCGACGCGTTAATTCGCGTAGCGTGCGGTGATGTCGCGGGCGATCTTGGCGCCTTCTTCCAGGTAACGGGCGATGACGATATCGGCGGCGGGGGTGCAGCTGCGGTAAGTCTGCTGAAAGCCGCGATAGCCGCGATTGAAACTCGCGACCATCTGCTCGCGGCGGGTTCCGCTCGGCGCTTCGGCATCGATCAGCGCTTGCGCCTCGGTGCGCCATTTCTGGCCTTCGTTGCTGTTGCAAATGCCGCGCAGGAAATGCAGGGCGCCGAGAATTTCCGACAACCGTTGCAAATCGCGATCATAAGGCGCCGGCATGTCTTCCACGGCCGGGCCGGGCGGACCCGGTGCTTGCGCCGGGGGCTTGGGCGTGGACGGCGCCGACGGCCGTGGGGCCTGCCGGTATGGCGAGCCCCAGCCGCCACCCCAGCTATTGCCCCAACCATTGTTGCCCCAGAATTGCGCCTGCGCCGGTGCGCTGCCGAGGCACAGCGTGAGCGCAACGGTGGCTGGGACCATGCGAAATAGCGGCATAGACGGCAACATAATGCAGACCAAGCGCACGGCAAGCCTCATGCGGGGCTCATCATCTTGCCGATGCGCGCGCGAGCGCGACGCGTTCGGCGGCCGCGGCAACGATTTCGACCAGCCCCTCGGTCGTTTTCAGGCCGGCAAGCTCGTCGGGTTTTAACCAATGCGCTTCGGCGAGTTCGTCGCTCAGCGCAATCTCGCCGCCGACCCAGCGCGCCGCAAAGGGAAGAATGACGAAATGGCGTTCGACGCGTTCGGCGGCGTCGCGCGCGATCGCCTCGCGAAAGCCGACGAGCCCAATCGGCGCGATCGCAAGTCCGGTTTCCTCGCGCACTTCGCGGATCACCGCCTGTTCCAGGGTCTCGCCGAGTTCGACGCCGCCGCCCGGCAGCGTGTACAGGCCGTGTGCCGGCGGACGCCCCCGGCGCACGATCAGCACCCGGCCATCGCGGAATATCGCCGCGCTCACCGCCAGATAGGGCCGCGTTGGATAAGTCCGCGCGTTGTCGGCGTTGCTCATTAAACTTTTGCCCGGTCCGTCTTATATCAGGGCGGCAACCAAGGGAATTCTTGGCTCAGCCAAACAGGAAGACGCGCGCGATCATGTGCGGACGTTACGTTATTTTCTCCACGCCAGAGGCGATTCGGGCGCTGTTCCGCTATGGCGAGCAACCGAATTTTCCGCCGCGCTACAATATCGCGCCGACCCAGCCGCTCCCGGTCGTGCGGCTCGCCGACGGCAAGCGGTCGTTGGCGCTGATGCGCTGGGGTCTGTTGCCATCCTGGGTCGAGGAGCCGAAGACGTTCCCGCTTCTCATCAATGCCCGCGGCGAATCCGTGCTCGACAAACCGGCGTTCCGCAACGCCATGCGGCGGCGGCGTTGTTTGATCCCGACCGACGGCTTCTATGAATGGCAAACGGGCGCACCGAGTGGCCCGAAGCAGCCCTATTTTGTGCGCGCCAGGCGCAGCGAGGACGGCGCGCCGCCGCCGCCGCTTGCTTTCGCGGGCTTGTGGGAGACCTGGACCGGCCCCAATGGCGAAGAGCTCGACACTGCCGCAATCGTCACGACCGACGCCAATCGCACTTTGTCGGCCATCCATCCCCGCATGCCGGCGTTCGTCGCGCCGGCAGATTTCGATCGCTGGCTCGATTGCGATGCCGTGCCGGCCGAGGAGGCGGCCACGCTGATCAAGCCGGCGGACGACGCGCTGCTTGAGGTTTATCCGATTTCGCCGGCCGTCAATCGCGTGGCCAACGATTCCGAGTCGCTGATCGCGCCGCTGCCGGCGCAGGACGCCGCCGCACAAGCCGCGCCGGCGCAACCGCCGAAACCGAGCAAGATCAAAAAATCGGACGACCAGCCGACGCTGTTTTAGAATTCTCCCACGTGTCCCGGGCGCAGCGCGGCATGAAATGATGCGCTGCTGACCTGGGACCTTAACGCACTCCGAGTGTGGAACGATCCCGGATCTGCGTTGCACCAACAAAAGCGCGTTCACGCGCGTAGACGCGCCTTTGCGCGCTGCTGCACCGCGTCCGGGAAAAGCTCGCCTCACGGCAGCCGGTGCGGATATCCGATATCCGCCGCGGCGCGATGGTCGCTGGCCAGATACTCGAGTAGCTTTTTGCGCTCTCGACGGCGGCTGTGCCAAGCGGCGATTGCGCGAAACATGGCGCGAATGGATT
>Ga0307479_10004919_pt1 | contig 12269 bp, 10 predicted proteins | sample atmos_gasesECM4C_FD_203743 | JGI IMG/M metagenome (GOLD analysis project Ga0307479, IMG submission 203743) | Hardwood forest soil microbial communities from Morgan-Monroe State Forest, Indiana, United States - atmos_gasesECM4C_515 | ecosystem: Environmental > Terrestrial > Soil > Temperate...
GGAATACAGACTTCGCTTGAGAACCGAAAGCGCCTTGCTACGGGTGCCGAGCCCTTGGCAGTGTCGGGCGCCGAAGACCTCGTAAACGCCAGCCGCCGCCGGCTGGAACTCTGGAGACTCACTGCACAGCAGCTTGACGAGATCGCATCGTCGGCGAGGCCGCAGATCGAAGTTCCAATTTACTCGACAGTCAGCGGCATAGTGACGGAGCGCAAAGTTACGCAAGGGCAATAGGTAAACGCCGGAGAAGTCCTCTTTACCGTCGCCGACTTGAGCACGATTTGGGTAAAGGCAGATGTGTACCAGCCTGATTTGCCTTCCGTGCACTCCGGCCAGTCCGTTGAGATCACTTCCGACTCGCCGGGCACCACGCTATACGGGCGAGTCGGATTTCTCGATACTTCTGTAAACCCTCAGACCCGCACTGCCTCAGCTCGCATTGAGCTTCCGAACCCCGGTATGCGATTACGCCCCGGCATGTTCGTGCAGGTTAAGTTTGCCGCACCCGCAGGACACGACGTTCTAGCTATACCGCGCTCTGCCGTTCTCGATACGGGTATGGCAAGTTCGTCTACGTGGCTAAAGGCAATGGGGAATTCGAAGGACGGCAAGTGCAGCTCGGTCCAGCAGGCACTGATGATTACCCAGTGCTCGCGGGCCTTAAAGAGGGCGAACGGATCGTCAGCCAAGGCAGTTTCCTGATCGACTCCCAGACTCGAATCACAGATGGTATGACCGGGATGTTTGGCGGATCGAAGGAATTCGACCATGGGCAGGCCGACCAAGGTCAGGCACAAGCGCCCGCTGTTCCTCAGATTAAGTTCACCTTCCGTATCACTTCCTCATTGAAAACCGGGGGTACCGACCTCCCGCTTACGAGCGAGAGCTTTGACACGCGAGCGGAAGCGGATCCGTACTTCACCAAGTCGCCGGCCGCCGAGTGGAGATCGCAAAGCCTCTACAAGAAGCCGGAAGATTTCGTCTTTCCTTCCGAAGAGACTGCACACAGCAAGCCGCTGGATCTAGCCTCAGTGTTAAGCAAGAAGATTCAGCCTGCATTCAGACGAATCTGAATCACGGGTGTGGGCTGGCACACTTTTCGGCACTCGATTGAAACCATGCTGGCGGAGATGGGCAAGCATCAGCTCACGATCCGCCACTACTTGCGGCAGAGCAACCTCCATGTCACGAACGAGTACCTGCAGGCGACTTCGAGGACCAAACGGTTGGCACGGGACAAATTGGTCGACGTTATTCTGCCGGCGGGTATTTTGCCGAAGACAAACCTAATCCAATGAATGCTAAGTGTGAGCGTTTTCGGATGGGAACATTCTCGTCCGGCGCTTATCGTCCCCTAAAATCCCCTGATTTGCTGGACGTTAGGATCGCAAGTGCTTAAAAAGAATGGCGGGGACGACGGGACTCGAACCCGCGGCCTCTGCCGTGACAGGGCAGCGTTCTAACCAACTGAACTACGTCCCCACTCGCCAAATCAACGAGATGCGCAATCGCCAGTGTTTATACGGCCTTGCACCATTTGCATAAACTGCACAGATTGCCCAAAGCGACCCGAATTGCTTGTATTCCGGTCCGAACCGCCCATAAACCGCCCATAAGGTTCGGCCACTTCCCCGCTCTTTTGCATGCGCAAAACACCTTCTGCGGGCTGCGGCGGGCGATCCAGAGTTCTACCAACCCGGGCAAAACCACTAGCAAAACTTTCGCAAATCTTTGTCACAGAAATATCCTAACAGCTTCTTGCAGAACACGAAAGACCACCTTCATTTTCCGGGTTGGACTGCACGAGACTATCAAATTCAGCCGCAACGCTGATACCAGTCGTTTCTGCGACCGAGCAGCGACCTCTGCCTTGTCGCACAATGGTCCAGCCCGCTGCTAACGCTAGGTACATGCGTTCAATGGTTTTCGACGCTTTTTTGAAGGGTGTCGTACGGGAATATTCTGCGACCACACGGTCTCTTCAGTACTCCATCAAAGAAACAGCTTTGGCTCTCCGCGGACGGAAGCGGCACCTTGCTGCTGCTTGTTGCTTGTGGACACTTGAAAGTCAAGAAGTCTCCCCCGCGCCAGGGAGATGGCGATTGCCGGGGCTGCATAAAAGATAGACATCGAAAGAGAGGGCTTATTCCGATGACAGCAGACAAATTATCAGTGGAAGTGGCAATTAATTCATGGCGACTCATTTTGGAGAGAGTTAACAAGACATTTTCAAACCTCCAGGACGATCAACTCTTGAAACAAGTGGCGCCGGGAAGAAATCGTCTCATCTATCTATGGGGACACCTCACCGCCATTCACGATGCCATGTTCCCAATTCTCGGTCTAGGAGAGCGACTGCACCCTGAACTCGATGCAGTTTTCGTCTCCAGTCCTGACAAGGCAGGGGCACCGTTGCCCCTTGTGCGAGAGCTGAGAGAATATTGGGACGAAGTGAACGGCAAACTACTTACGCAATTTGCAAGTCTTTCCGAGGAGGAATGGTTGCAGCGGCACAATGCAGTGTCCGAGGAAGACTATGCCAAAGATCCGACCCGGAACCGATTAGCTGTTCTGCTGAATCGAACCAACCACATGTCCTACCACTTGGGGCAGGCAACTCTGGCTCTCAAATGACGGAACCTAGTTCGTCCCGTTCTCATCTGGATCCTTGGCTAGCAGCTTTGGAGCTTCGCCGGCGCCCTTTCGCATATGAACGACCACTCCACCTTCCTCAAAGTGAACTTCATCCATTAGCGCTTTCATTACGTGGATGCCGCGCCCGTGAACTGATGTGATGTTTTCTGGAGCGGTAGGGTCCGCGACACTATTAGTGTCAAATCCGTGTCCCTCGTCCTTTACAGCGATAGATACTTCGTCAGGGTCACAGCGACAGATAACATGGACGTGTTTTCGACGATCCTCATGATTTCCGTGAACGATGGCGTTTGCCAGGGCTTCCCGCAACGCGATTTCAACGTCGCTCACCCCTTCGGGAACACAGCCGGTATTCCTGAGCAAGAGCATCAGTTTGTCCACGAAGGGAGAAATCGCAGTCACTTCGCTTGGCAACGAGCACTCCAGAGCGATGTGCGGGCCACGGTAATCATGCGCTATCGTCATTTAGAAACCACCCTGGCGATTGAAATACCCCTCTCTATAACTGAGGCAATTGCGAAACATCCCATCCTCCGCCCATGGCTTTGATCAAGAGAACGTTCGCTTCGAGGCGTCGTCGCAGAATGTCGATGTCGTTTCTCTCGTTCGTCAACGCTGTGGTTTGTGAAGTGACCACTTGCAGGTACGTGTCAACGCCCCCGGCATAGCGGTTCTGAAACAGCTTGAGCGAATCTTCCGCGGCACTGGTGGCCTGTTGTTGTTGCATCGATTCAGTGCTGAGGACCCGCAGAACTACCAAGTTATCCTCGACTTGCTGGAACGCATCGAGGATAGTTTGCCGATAGCCAGCCACAGCGGCGTCATATCCTGCGCGGGCTGATTCATTGGTCGCCCGGCGTCGTCCAGCGTCGAAAAGGGTCTCTGACAGTTGCGGCCCAACAGCCCAGAAACGGCTAGGCCAAGTGAGCCAATTCAAAATCGAAGAGCCCTCTAGGCCCGCACTCGCGGCCAGATTAAGTGTCGGATAATAAGCAGCCTTGGCAATGCCGATTTGTTCGTTGGCGGATGCCATGCGGCGTTCCGCCGCAGCAATATCTGGACGACGCTCAAGAAGCCGCGCTGGCAATGTAACGGGAATGGTCGGCAGCACGGGCGCCACAAGGTTTAGCGGAGAAACATCAAGATGGAATGCCGCCGGAGGTTTTCCGATAAGAATCGCCAGAGCGTGCTCGTACTGCGCGCGTTGAACAGTAATATCAGACGCCAGCACTTTGGCATCTTCAAGCTGTGTCTTCGCCTGTGCCACATCCGATTTCGGCGCTGCCCCGCCCTCGAAGCGGTTTTGCGTCAATCGCAACGCTTCGGTATAGGCCTTCACGGTATCGTTCAGAAGTCTTTCCTGGGCGTCGGCGCTCCGAACCTCGAAGTAGTCGATCGCAACTTCGGCATGGAGGCTCAAACGAGCCGTTTGCAGGTCAGATACGCTTGCCTGGGCCTGCTGCTTGGCAGCCGCTACGCTGCGACGAACACGCCCCCACAGGTCGATCTCATACGACAGATCAAGAGGAAGAATGAAATCTCCGCTGCCATTGTTGACTGAGCTGGACGGAAAATACGGTTTGTTAGCGGAAGCTCGAATGTCGGAGATGCTGGGAGAACTTCCGATGGTCGGCGCTTGTGAGGCGCGATTGAAGCGAATCGCTGCTCGCGCTTGACGTAGATTTGCCTCGGCAATCTTCAGGTCTTGGTTCGACGAGTCCACCTGGTCTTCGATCTCGTTCAACGTTGCGTCGCCATAGAGCTCCCACCACTTTCCACGCATAAGATCGTCATCTGGTTGTGCGACCTTCCATCCATCTCCTTCTTTCGTCTCCTGTGTCTCTTCAAAGTTCGGCGTCACCGGAACCGTAGGTTTGACGTACCGCGGACCAACCATGCAGCCGGACATGAGAAATCCAACGGCACTCACGAGAACAATGCCAAAGCGTCTCATTGTCTTGCTCCATTGGCGTTCTTAGCGACCAGCTGTACAGCGGCTCCATTTGCAAGCGAGTCGGACGGGTTCACAATCACCGTATCGCGTGCTGATACTCCCGAGATCACCTCGACCGTGCTGCCATAGTCCTGCCCGATTGAGATAGGTGTGAGTTCGACATGACCGTTGCGAACAACTCCTACCCGCAATCCCTCGGCGCGGAAGAGCAAGGCGTTTGACGGGATGGTGACCGAGCCGGGATGGGGTGGAACGCGGAGATGCACAAACGCATAGGCACCGGGCAGCAGGCGACCTGTTGGATTGTCAACGTCTACCTCAACATTGAGTGTGCGGGAGGTCGCATCAATCGCATCGGCGTTGCGCGCGATAGTGCCCGTCAACGTTTCGCCCGGAAGTGCATCAAGCGTGAGCTTTGCCGGTTCTCCCGTCTTCACAAATGCGGCGTAGATCTCGGGCACGGCGACGTAGACCCGCAGCGTATGAATGGCTGCTATATGAAAAAGCTCCTTCGGGCCCGAATTGTCGCCGGCCTGCACTAGCGCCCCGATGTCCGTGTTGCGGGCTGTCACCACACCATCAAAGGGGGCGGTAACGCGCTCAAAGGCTTGGAGTTGTTCTAAGCGTTCGACGTTGGCTTTAGCTGAATTCAGCAGAGCCTGTTTGGAGTGGAGATCGCTGACCGCCTGGTCCGTTTCCTGATGCGAAACAGAATCCGTCTCCAGCAGATGCTGCCAGCGCGCCGCCGTGATGTTCGCCAACTGGAGATTCGCTTCGGCATTTTCCAGATCGGCCCGTGCCTGTTGCAGTTGTTGGTCAAGTTCCGGGGTTTCAATCGTCGCGAGAAGTTGGCCCTTTCTTATGCGTGCGCCGATGTCTACGTACCAGCGCTTAACGTAGCCGCTGGTCCGCGCGTAGATGGGAGTGTCATTGAAGGCTGACGTACTCCCAGGCAGCGCGATCTCATCCGCGTCTGCACTCGCTTTTGGAAAGACCACATCGACATAAGGAAGGGCGGATGCCTTCGCGCTTTCGCGTAGTCTGGTTTCAGCCTTAAGCCGGGAGTGCAATCCGGAGGCAATCGCTAAGGCAGCACAGGCGGTAACAATCGCGGCAATCGCGATTGCACGCCTGCTGAATGCGCGTCCAGGGTTATTCGGAACTGGATCGTTCCGAACCGGTTCCGTTGCGACCTCAAGATTCTTGTTTTCAATTGGTGTCATGGTTAGAACCTTTCCATTCTGCGTGGGACTGATCTTGAACACTCTTGAATAGTTCCAATGCATCATTCGACTTGCGTCGATGGAACACAGCGAAGACAGATGGGACGAAAACCAGGGTTGCTACGGTCGCGCAAAGCAGCCCTCCGATGACCGCGCGTCCCAGAGGTGCGTTTTGCTCTCCTCCCTCGCCGACACCTAGCGCCATCGGCACCATGCCGATCATCATGGCTAGCGCTGTCATGATGACCGGACGGAAACGGGTGACGCCAGCTTCGATCGCGGCCTTAACTGAGTCGCCATGGATTTGTAGCCTTTCCTTCGCGAATGAAATCACGAGAATGCTGTTAGCCGTCGCAACCCCGACGCACATCAGAGCGCCCATCAGCGCCGGAACACTCAGGGTTGTGTGCGTGAAAAAGAGAAACAGAACGATGCCGGCCATAGCAGCCGGCAGCGCTGTAATAATGATGAAGGGATCGAGCCAAGACTGGAAATTCACGACGATCAGCATGTAGACAAGTACAATGGCGAAGCCCAGTCCAATGATTAAACCCAGATACGAACTGCGCATCGTTTCCACCTGACCGCGAATCGTAATAAACGTTCCCCGTGGCAGTGATTTTCGATTGGCATCGACGATACGTTGCACGTCCCGGCTTACCGCTCCGAGATCGCGGTCCTGAACCGCCCCGTAAATATCGACTACACGACGTATGTTGTAATGCGAGACGATGGCCATTTCGCGTGAGCGCTGCATCGAAGCCACGTCGGCCAGAATTTCCGGATTGGCTTTGCTTCCGCCCGCGATGGGAATGTTCTGGACATCTTTTACAGTTTGAAGGCGATACTGCGGTGTCTGCGCGACCAGGTTGTAACTCACGCCGTTGTTCCAGTTGACAAAGAACATCGGGGTTATCTGGAAGCTCCCGCTAAGAGAATTCAGAACGCTTGAAGCCACGTCCCGCTCCGTGTAGCCCGCCTCCGCTGCCTTGGTTCTATCCACGTTTATTTCGAGGGTCGGATAGTCGAGTGGCTGCTGGATATGCAAGTCCGTAAGACCCGACACCTGATGCAATTCGGTCAGCATCCTTTCAGCGATTTCGTGGCTAGCCTGCACATTCGCGCCTTCGATTTGCACGTCAATGGGCGCAGGCAGTCCGAAGTTCAGGATCTGGGTCACGATGTCTGCTGGAAGAAAATAGAAACTCACACCGGGAAACTCCCGCGGCAGCTCTTCGCGTAGCTCGCGGACGTACTCAGCCGTCGCCCCGTGATTCTTGCGGAGGGAGACGAGCACATCGACATCGTTCGCGCCAATAACCCCCGACGTCGCATGCATCGTATTCAGCGGGCTGTACGGCAATCCGATGTTGTCGAGAATGTTGTCCAGCTCTGCGGGCGGAACCTTCTCGCGGATTGCGTCTTCGACCAAATCCGATAGGCGCGCCGTCTCCTCGATGCGGGAGCCTGTCTTCGCACGAATGTGGAGGATGAATTGGCCCGCATCAGACTGCGGGAAAAAGTCCTGGCCTAGCCATGGGACCAAAAGAAAAGCACACATGCAAATCCCGAGAAACGCTGGAATGAAAACCTGTCGGGCTTCGACACATCGCGTCAGGGCACTTCGATAAGAGTTACGAAGCCGTTCGAAGCCATTCTCGAATTTCTTCTGAAAACGCACGAACAGGTTCTGCGATTCCCCGCGACCCTCATTGAGTTTGAGCATGTACATCACCAGCGTTGGCACCAGCGTCCTCGAAAGAATGTAGGAAGCGAGCATCGCAAAGACCACCGCCTCTGCCAGTGGAACGAACAGGTATCGTGCTACTCCGCCAAGCAGAAATAACGGCATAAAGACGATGCAGATGCACAATGTCGAGACGAGCGCCGGCACGGCGATCTGCTGGGCGCCGTCCAGAATAGCCTGCCGAACCTCGGTCTCATGGCCTTCTTCGAGGATGCGGTTGATGTTTTCGATCTCAACCGTCGCGTCGTCCACCAAAATTCCAACCGCCAATGCCAACCCTCCCAGCGTCATGATGTTGATCGTCTCGTGAAGAAAACTAAGGACCAGAATCGAACTCAGGATCGACAACGGAATGGAGATGGCGATGATAACCGTGCTTCGCCAACTGCCGATGAAGAGAAGAATCATGAGGCCTGTAAGCGCCGCGGCAATGACCGCTTCGCGAACTACGCCGCTGATCGCGCTCCGCACAAACAGGGACTGGTCGGCGAGGGGAGTAGTTTTCAACTGCGGCGGCAACGTCAGCGCGGCTCGGGGCAAAACCTTTCGAATTCCAGCCACAACATCCAGAGTCGATGCGGTTCCAGCCTTGAGAACGCTGACTAGCACGCCGCGATGGCCATCCTGTCGTACCACATTGGTTTGAAGGCCAAACCCGTCGCTTACCCGCGCTACGTCCCTCAGGTAGATCGTTTTGGCTCCTACCTGCTTGATGGGAAGATCACCTAGCTCCGTGACCGTCCGAGGTGTGACGTTCACGCGAACGTCCAACTCGCTTTCGGCGATCTTTGCCGTGCCGGACGGCAAGATAAGGTTTTGCGCATTCACCGAATTCAAAACCTCGCTGGGCGAGACGTTTTTGGCCTGCATCAGGTTTTGATCCATGTTGATCATGACCTGCCGCGGCTTGCCGCCGTACGGTAAGGGAATGACGGCGCCCGGCACCGTAATGAGCTGAGTGCGCAAGAAGTTGAGCGAGAGATCGTTAAGCTGCTGTTCCGACATTCCGGGGCCGGAGACACCTATCTGAAGGACCGGGACACTAGAAGCGCAGAAGTTGATGATCTCAGGCGGTTGCGTGGCTGGAGGAAGAAGCCGCAGAATGAAGCCGGAAAGTGCTACCACCTGCGAGTTCGCGCGATCCACGCTGGCGCCAGGTTGAAGATAGATCTTTATGACGGCAGTGCCGTTATACGTCGTCGATTCGATATGCTCGATGTTGTCTACAAGTGTCGTGAGGCCCTTCTCGAAAGGAGTGGTCAGTCGGGTTTCCAGATCCTCAGGATTTAGCCCGGTGTAAGTCCAGGCGACAGAAATGACCGGGATGTCGATATTCGGAAAGATGTCAGTGGGAGTCCGAAGAATGACGGCAGGGCTCAGTAAAAGAATGAGGATCGCAAGGACAACGAACGTATACGGGCGATTAAGAGCTAAGCGGACTATCCACATAGACGTATCTCTGCTTGGCTACGGCGCTCAGCGGAAGATTCGACGCAGCCGCGCATGCCTCCAGTTCCCTCCGACGGTCTCTGAAACCTAAACGACGATTCTTACCGTCCCTCGTTTCGATCTCGTTCATGTTCGATGCACGTGAGACCGATCGGTCTCATATTTCTTGCGCCCTGCTTTTTATGGCCGTGCCTTGATCTCGAAGCCCTGCAGACCAGGTATGAATAAATAGGTTTGCCAAAGCCGCATCGCAAAAATCCGAGATCAGTTGGGCTCAGGCCATCTGTGCCCTGCCTCGGTCAGCTCAGCTCACCGCAGCCCAACTCCGGGACGGCGTCCAATTGTTTTTCTGGAGTGTCAGGCTGGAATCGAGGAGGCAAAGAATTCCGCAGGCATAAATCATGCGATGTACGAAATCTTTGCCCCATCGAATCCATTACGGATGCCGCTTAAGCTTATCTTCCAGCGGCAGTCGTTGTTTCTTTGTCATTCGCTGCTACCAAGGCGCCGGTTGCTGCCGTTTCGATGAGATGAGCGACCGCTTGTGGTTGCGAGACATACACCGCGTGGCTGCTTTTGACTTCAACGACCGTTGCACCGGCGCGCTTCGACATCAGCCGCTGCGCATCGGGCGGAAGCATCCTATCCTCGGTCGTTAGCAGGTACCAGCTGGGTTTCGCCTTCCATGCCGCTTCGCTGATGGTGCCTCCCAGCGCGTTCAGACCCCACGGCACTTGCGAGTCGGCCATGAATGCGGCCTCTTCCGGGCTTACGTCGCCGGCGAAAGACGCAGGGAATTTCGCCTTGTCGAGCAGCAGAAAGCCATCCACAGGCGGAAGGAGCGGCGGTACAGGCGCGCCAGGAGGCGGATCCTTAATCAGCGAGGATACAGATTCGCCTTTGTCGAGCGCGAAGGCAGCGATATAAACCAGCCCCGCCACCTTCGGGTCGTTGCCGGCTTCGGTGATGACAGCGCCGCCATACGAGTGCCCGACGAGTATCACGGGCCCGTTCTGAGCGGCGATCGCACGTTTGGTAACCGCCACGTCGTCTGCCAGAGAGATGGTCGGATTCTGGACGATGGTGACCGTGTAGCCGTCCTTCTTCAGGGTGTTGTAGACGCGCTGCCACCCAGACCCATCCACAAAGCCGCCGTGGACGAGAACGATGTTCTTCACAACTGTCGTTGATTTTGTTTGTGCCACAGTGTTTTCTCCCATGCTTAAAATGATTGTCATGATCGCCAACGCACCGTAGATGATTCGTGTTTTGACGCCCATTGCCATTGCGTTATTCTTCATGTGATATCCTCCGTTCCATCGATTGCTAAGCCTAAAAGTCGTTTTTGTTTGAAGCGTTTGATATATCGCGTCATCACTTCCGCAACGTTCACTTCGTGAAAACATTGCCGAACATCGGGAGGCCGCTCTTTGATTGTTCACGGGACGCTTCATCCTGGATCACATCCCAGTGCTCGACGAGAATGCTGTCCTTGATGCGGAGAATGTCCGCAGCAATCCAGTTCACGGGCAGGCCGAAATCTGAAAATCGTCCGTGCACGATTACGAAGTCTCCATCAGCGACGATCGTTCCCGGCTCATACTTGAGCGTCGGCGGAAGACTTTTGATGAGATTGAAAAGACCCCCACGACCGGGCGCGATATGAGCGCTATGTTGAACGTACTCAGGAGACCAATAGCGTTCGGCCGCTACATAGTCCCGTTTGTTGAAGAGAGTGTCAAAAGCATCAAGGACGAGTGCCTTGTTCTTTTCCTGTTTAGTTCGACTCATTCAATTCCCCTAATTGATAAGTGATCGCGTTCGTTCCCCTTCATTCCCAGCACTTTCGTGACTCTGCGCTCAGTCGGCACATGATCACGCTGATCGATCAGATCTGGGCTCTTCCGCCGTCAACGAACAGTTCAATTCCCGTGACGAAACTGGAGTCATCCGAGGCCAGAAACAGCGCCGCCTTCGCAACTTCGTCGGGTTCCCCCATCCGTCCCATCGGGATGGTGGAGACAATCCGCGCAATCACCTCTGGAGATTGCCGACTCGCCAGTGGCGTATTGATCGGACCCGGACTAACAACGTTTGAACGGATACGACGGTCGTTCAGATCTGTAGTCCAGGTTCGCACCAAAGAGCGGATTGCAGCTTTACTCGCGGCGTAGACGCCGAAGGCGGCAGTACCCTTAACACCAGCGACGGAGCCGTTGAGAATGATGGAGCCACCATCCTTGAGGAGTGGTAAGGCCTTTTGCACCGTAAACAATGTTCCCCGCACATTGATGTTGAATACCTTGTCGAAGTGCTCTTCGGTGATAGAGCCAAAGGGAACAAATTCGCCAACGCCGGCGTTTGCGAAAACAATATCGATTCGCCCCTTTACCTTAGAGATGGTCTCGTAAAGGCGATCAAGGTCAGCCAATTGGGCGACGTCTCCCTGAACTCCAGAAACGTTGTTGCCGACTGCTTTTACGGCTTCGTCGAGTTCCTTTTGGCGACGGCCCGTGATAAAGACGAAGGCGCCCTCTTTGACGAAAAGTTTTGCCGTAGCCAACCCAATCCCTTCGGTGCCGCCTGTGATGAGAGCGATCTTATCTTTAAGCTTGTTGGACATTGTTTTTCTCCGTTGACCTACTTGGGCGGCTGGCGATAAGACTATGTTCCTCGCTTTATTACCGTGTCAGTGGTTGGATGCTGATGAGACCGTTCGGTCGCATAAGTTTCCATTCTTGTTACGACTCTGAGGACTTGGAGCTTCATGACACGGCCTACTCGGTGTCGAGCCACTTCCGAATATTTGAGACGGTATCCTCGAAGAATGTTTTGTAAAGACCCTGCGTTCCGTAGGCGACATGCGGCGTCGCCAGTACGTTGTCCAGCGTTCGAAACGGGTGATTCGGCGGCAGCGGCTCAACGTCAAATACGTCGATCGCCGCACCTGCGATTTGCTTGTTCTTCAACACGCTGACCAAAGCTTGCTCTTCGACGATCGGGCCGCGCGACGCATTGATCAACCAGGCCGTTGGCTTCATTCTCTCCAACTCTGCGGCCCCTACCAGGCCGCGTGTACGGCTGCTCAACACCAAATGGATCGTCAGGATATCGGCCCGCTCGAACAACTGGTCCTTGGAAACCAAGATTGCGCCCGCGGCATTGGCGGACTCGGGCGTCATGTTCTGGCTCCAGGCAATCAGCTTCATTCCAAAAGCGGTCCCGATCCGCGCGACCTGTG
>Ga0307479_10004920_pt1 | contig 12268 bp, 7 predicted proteins | sample atmos_gasesECM4C_FD_203743 | JGI IMG/M metagenome (GOLD analysis project Ga0307479, IMG submission 203743) | Hardwood forest soil microbial communities from Morgan-Monroe State Forest, Indiana, United States - atmos_gasesECM4C_515 | ecosystem: Environmental > Terrestrial > Soil > Temperate...
CTAGATGTAAACGCTAAAGATAAGATTTGGAATTGGACGAACGGGAACAAGTCTGTGGGGTCAGAGATGTGGGGTGCTGTGGGGTTGACTACTAGAAATCCGGGTTCTTAGCGCGCTTGGCGTTGCGCTTTTCGCTCGAACGGGCCTGGTCGATTTTCTTTATGGCAGCTTTGATGTGTTCGTACGCCGTTTTCCGGTCGATCCCCATTCGGCTCGCAACTTCGGTCAGCTTCAACCCGTACTCGACTCTAAGCCTAAACGCCAGTTCTTGCTTTTCTGTCAAGTTGCACATGAACTGCGAGTAGCGTGACAAATCAGTCTTACGAACGAGTCCTTCAGTACCCTTCAGGCCAGCGGCTTGGGAAGCTGGGGACTGTTGGTTTTGGCCGGGTGGAATTGAGGCTACCGACCAGCGGCCCGTCAATCTACGCAACTGTTGTTCAAATACTCCAGCGACCAAACTTTGGATTTGCTCGACCGTGCTGAGTGACGGTAAAGCAGCCGCTTGCGCAGGATTATTCTGATCGAAGGCTTGTTTTCTGAGTGGCTGCGGCAGAGCTTGCAAGATACGGTCTGGCAGCAACGTCACCACATTATGCATCTCCACTACCCACGCCGGTGCGTCAGCGGGAACCAAGTTGGCCGTGCTGTAGAACGCTCGCGACTCTAAGTCATCTAGACATGGTGATTCTTCGTAACGTCCCACAAGTGTCTCATCAATCATCGATAGAACCTCTCGATGTGCCAGCAACACAAAACCCGCGCTTCGTTGAGCGAGCGTCGCATCAGGAACATCGAACAATTTGAGCAAATCAGGGTTATCCGCGAGTGATCGGATCAGTATGCGAAGTTCGGCGTGCCACAAGTCTGCCAACAATTCCGAGCGGGCAAACCAGAAGGGGACAGGATCTAAAGAGTACTCATCGTCGGGAAACATTTTTGCGTAATCTTATCGGACCTACTCCCACTGTGCATGCAGAATCACGTAGTTTTGCCAACCGCCAGACTACGGTTCAGAAGGGGTTAGCCGATGCCCACTTGATGACAGCGCCTTCGAGAACATCGAGTCCGTCTCTGAGGGATCGATAAAAAGGTCCCCTGGTGTCCGCGGGCAAGCAACTGGCCGCAGCTATGAACGCTCGACGTGACCAGGGACCAAAATCTCCTAGACTTCGCTTTCGTGCCTGGAACCAGTGCTGCTTGTGAGCTCGTCCAAGAGCCAAGATCAGTTCTCGCTGACTCTCTGCGTCCAAAAAGATCTTATAGAGCCTCTCGAAACTTTCTTGATTATCAAACTCCTCTCCGTGAGTGAACAGACTAAGCAAACACATGCGTTCGTAATTACCTATTGAAGGCCTACGAACTGCGGCAATAACCTCTTCTCCGATTCTTGTCCGCACTTCTTGACTACTCTGTCTGAGCGACTCGAGATAACGGACGACAGAATCAATGACGTGATGTAACTTGCGGAGATTTGCAAGCACCACGTCGGCGGCATCTTCGATACGAAGCTGTCGCAGACGGTAAAGAAGAAAGTTCAGAATAACTGGATCCCCTCGTTCGCGAGTAATCTGCTCTTTCAGGACATGTACCAAATTCAGCTTATTAACTTCCTCTTTCGTCTCCGGCGGCAAATCGTCAAATTCAATCTCTTCTTCGTATTCATTCTCCCATCCAGCATCCTCAAGGAGTTGGTGTAGTCTTGAACTCAGACTTTCAACTTCTGTGCGCTCGCCGCTCATTGCAAATCTCTCAATATATTTCGCCTTTTTGACCAAAAGCGTTTTCATCGGCTGGAGTGTTAACCCATGGCCTTCAAATAAATTTATGGCGAGCTGTTCCAGGGCTTGTCTCGCATCACCTTCAGATTTGCAAAAAATGCGAATGTCATCCGAGTACCTCGCGTAAGGGCGCCCTTCGCCAGCTAAGGCGTTGTCAATATCACTGATCGTTGCTTCCGCCAAAATGCGTGAGCCAGCCAGCCCTACGGGTAACCCGTAAGACACGAACGCATTCCAGTTGCTCAGCATCCGAAGAATACAGTAGGCATTCGGTGACCTTCCGGTGGCTTTGTCAAGAACTCGTTCAAGCGGGTGAATGTAGATATGAGGAAAAAAGTCCGCAATATCCGCTACTACGACCCACTTGCAACCCGACATTTGTGCGAGCTCTAAACACCTCTCGTTGAAATCATTCCATCGGAATCCGGGATCATACATCTGACCGTCTGGTCGCATGTCAAAGCGCCAGCTGAATACCGTCCTCTGATTTTTGGGAACCCGGACGGCTTCTAGGCGCGGTCCCAGGTCGTGTAAGAGCGCAGTGAAGAGTAGGTATTCGAGTGGATCAAGCTGAGTTACGTATCGGAAAGAATAAAGGCTCTTCCTAGCAAGAAAACGGCGTTGCGGGCGCGAAGACCACTTCGTTAGATCTTGTTGCATCAGCCATTGTTTTATTTCGGTCCAGTCATGCCGAATCGCCTGATATTCGAAAGTGTGGGGTAGATACACCGTATCGCCGAAGCTCTCGACATGTTTGAGAGCCCAATCCAGAGCGTCCGCTGAAGCGTAGGTTGGTGACGTGGGAGCGGGCCAATTTGCCATTTGTGTGGGGGGCATCTTAGCAATAACTGCCCACCGCTGCTCGTGCCCTAAAATGCCATTGGCGGCAATCAGTCACAGGCCCGTTGCAAATTCGGTTGCAAATTGCGCGGGAGCAACGAGCCCGAACGACGCCGAATCAGCAGAAACGGGTCTGGCCCTATAAATAGATAGGGAGAGCCGGACTCCTGAATTCGTAAACCGCATGTCGAGTCAGACCAAATGGTTCGAGTCTAGTTAGGGCGTTGTGAGCCGCGCGAGAATTTCCCAATGTCTCGCATGCGGCCGCCGTCGCCCTCTGCGAATGTTCGCAGCGTATGACGCACACACGTTGAGCGCCGACATTATGGTTGGAATGGTCACACCAGCTAGACGTGGCTGAATCTCGTTGCGATAGACTTCGTCACTAATCTTCGGCTGGCCCGATTGTTCCCACGCAAGTTGAGCGTTAGCATTGCGACGCTGCGTTTCAGTCCTGTGAGCTTGAGCTTCGAGACTTTGCGCAGCAATTCGCCCACGCTTCGCACTCTTAATGAGCTCATCTCTCGCGACAATGACGCCACAGGATGAGCAAAAGTTCTTGCCGTAGATGATCGGCGCACCGCAACCCAGGCAGATACGAGGCGGCTTCGGTGATTCGCGGGGAGGAACGTCCATCGAAACACCTTTAGCTTCGCGCTTGTGATTCTGAGTTAACCGAGTAGCAGGTAGCCGTGGGCGTGCTCTCTTGCTCGTGGGAGACCAAAGCTCATGCGCAACCCATTCGGCGATTGGCGCAACGGCCCGGCCCCACGTTCGCGCAGTTTCAGACAGCCGAACCGCAAACGATCCCATGAGGCGGCAATTGCCGTCGCGCTGCTCGAAAAACCACTCTCGGCGCAGCGGCTCGTGCGTTAGCCACTCCAAGAGGTAGGCGTCGACCTGTGGCCTGACTGGTTCCATGAGATCGCAGGCCAAGCTGTCACGGGCATCCGTGTCAACGTGCAAGAGTCCGATTCCTGGATCGAGGCCCATTGTGGCGGCTGCGAGACGCGTTTCAGATTCAAGCAGCGCATACAAGTAGTTCAGCATGGCGTTGGGTGGATTGACTGCAAGGCGAGGCGAGCCGGTTAGCGGCGAGACGCGGGTTCCAAATGTGCGCCAATGATCGGGCACTCGCCGAAGATCGTTCTTCGGGTATGTGATCTGCACTGCGCGCCATGCGGACCAATAAGCTAGTGCTGCCTGCGCTTCAAGCAAGCGAATCGCTGGAATTGTCTCGGCCGTGGTCAATGCGTCGCGAGCCGAAGCAATAATCCGCGCGGCATGTGAGTCGCGCAAGAGATTGGCGACTCGCTCCTGTCCGGCCAGCTTTTGGGTTATCAATTCTCGCGCAATCGGCAAGGCGACCCCAGACTGACCGGCGAGAGACTGAGCACGTCGCAGCCGAGCATCCGAAGAGCGAACAGGCCCCGTCGTTGCAAACACCGAGCCGTCGCGTTCGAGCACAACGAATGCGGCGTCCTGATCGGCGAGCCAGCGCAGCGCTGCGAGCGAAACAAATCCGTCAGAACCGATTACGACTAGACGGCGAAGTCCATGGCCAACACGGGGAAGCCGGGCTTCTTGGCGGTCGCTGCCAATCCCGTCCTTAAGGACCAGATGGCCGCGATTTACGGATACTGTGATTCCGTAACCGTAGAGGGTTATGACACCATGCCGCGGAGTGAGTAAATTGCGGGATTGCGGGAGTTGAGCTACGGTTGCTGAAGCTGCCATTGGAGTTACACGCTCCTTTGGTGGTTAGGGCTTGTCGTCTGCTGAAACAGACGGCAGGCCCGCATTGTCCAACCCTATTGTACTGCAGAGTGCATCACATTTGATACGTTGGTTTGCTTTTGTACTGCTTATTGCAGTACACTGGCGCGCATATGAAATCCAAGACGGAAGTGCTGCAAATCAGGATTACGGATACAGAGAAGGAAGGCTTCGAATTAGCTGCGGCCCTAGCGGGCATCTCGCTTTCGTCGTGGGTAAGAGAACGTCTGAGACTGACGGCGATCCGCGAACTGGAAAGTGCTGGGCGACGAGTTCCTTTTGTGCCCACCATTCCTCTGGGAGGTTCCAATGCGCGATAGATCCCACATCGATTTTCAGCACATTGGAATTGCTGAGGTTTTGAGGCGCTATAGACTCCAGGTACCCGCGAATCAGCGTGAATACTCCTGGGAGGACGTAGAAGTTAAGACTCTCTTTGAAGATCTACAGAAAGCCATTGCCGATACAGAGTCTGAATATTTCCTCGGAACTGTCGTTACGATCCCCCATGACGACTCTGCTTTACAGGTTGTCGACGGGCAACAAAGACTAGCGACGACCGCTCTTCTGTTAACCCAAATACGAAACTATCTTTGGGAAACTGAAAAGCTAATTGCCGAGCGTATTGACAATGTATTTCTGTCAGAGATCGACGCCCGGAAACGCGAGCGGATTCCCAAGCTAACCCTCAACATAGATGACAACCAATATTTCCAAGCTGTCATACGCGGGGATGGTAGCACGACTCCTTCGCAGCATTCACATCGGCTGATAAACGCGGCTTTTGACGAAGCGGGGAGACGAGTACAACAAATAGTCGCGGGCTTTGACAAGAAAGATCACGGCGATGCGCTAAATACGTGGGTTGAATTCCTTGAACAAAATGCGCGCGTGATTCTATTGACCGTTCCTACAGGCGCAAACGCCTACAAGATGTTTGAAACACTTAATGATCGCGGGCAGAAGACATCTCAAGCAGATCTGGTGAAGAATTATCTCTTTGGTCAGTCAGGCAACCGGATCAACGAAGCTCAACAGAAATGGGCGCGAATGCGCAATAGCTTGGAATCTCTTAACGAAGATGAGGACATCACAGTTACATTTCTGCGGCAAGCAATGATCGTAATCCGGGGACACCTTAGAGAAAGCGATGTTTATGAAGCAGTACAAAAACGCGCAAAAGGATCGCAATCTTCTGTACAGTTTCTTTCGTCGCTGGACAACCTCGCCGCGATATATGTGTCACTTTTTAATCCAGAGCATGAAAGGTGGAATTCGTATCCTGATGCGATCCGCAGAGCAATCCAAGCTCTTAATCTGTTGAACATCCGAACAATCCGGCCCTTAATGCTCGGCATAGCCTCTCAATTTCAACCGCAAGAGGCTAGTAATGCATTCAGGTTTTTAATCTCCTTGGGTGTTAGGCTCCTTATCGCATCGAGCACTAGCAGAGGGTCGGTTGAAGAACCCCTAGCAAACGCCGGTCACAAAGTGTTCTCGGGAGCTATATCTAATGTCACACGGCTAAAGAAAGAATTGGCCGACATTCTTCCGGCTGATGTTGAGTTTCGAACCGCATTTGAGACCGCTACCGTGTCTAAGGCAGCTCTCGCCCGGTATTATCTGCGATCTCTGGAAATGGCCGCAAAGAATGAAGCGACTCCGTGGTTCATACCAAATGACGATAAACAAACCATTAATCTTGAGCACGTATTGCCGGAAAGTCCTGAGGGAAACTGGCCGCAATTTGACGAGGAGACAGCGAGATTCTATACCAAACGAATTGGCAATCTGGCTCTACTTCTTGCGAAGAGCAATTCAGACCTAAAGAGTGCTGATTTTATTGTGAAAAAGAAGATTTACAAAACTAGTCCTTACGAATTAACGCGACAAATCGCCGACGCGAGCTCTTGGGGGCCCGAACAAATTACAAAGCGGCAGAAAGGATTAGCAGAATTTGCGGTGAAGGCTTGGCCGCTCTAAACTCCCACGGTCTTGTCAGGTAGGGCTATCGTTTGCTAGCTACGCCACAAGCCTTATTTCGCCGGAAACTGATGCTTTGGTTGCACCCGCCCCGTCGTGCAAACCCCTTGCACGAAACGAAGAACACCTATATGAAGTTAGGCCCGGTTTTGGTTCTTTAATCGTTGACACGAAAGAGGGCGGAAGAGAGAAATGTCTGATGTACCAACCGATTTGCACCCGGAGACGAAGAAGGGCCACCGCGCCAGGAAATCACAGCTCCGGGTTGTGTTCGATTCCGACACTCTGTTCGTAGTCGGGTCGGCCAGCGATCTGGTTCGCCAGGAAGTAGCCAATCTCATTTCTGACGCCAGATACCCAGATTTGGATATTTTCTGGTATCTCCCCGAAATCGGCCGGCATGAGAGACAGTATCAGATGCAGGCGGAGGCCCTCAAGTTTCGGTCAGCTATCGACAAAATAGAGCGACTATTGGGCCATAACCTTGCCCTCACGGACGAGGTTTTGCTGCAACATGTAAAAACGAGAATTGAGGAAAAAGAAAAGGAGTTGCGTCTGCAGGAAATCAAGCTGGAGCACGGTTTGGTTGACTGGCCCAAGCTAATCCACGCGGCTGCGTATCGGAACCCACCGTTCGAGGCTGGTTCGAAAGAAAAGGGTTTTCGCGATGCGCTTGTAGCTGAGTCATTTCTGCAGCTTCTCGCCACTTCTCCTAAAACGCCCAGTCTTTGTAGGGTAGTCCTAGTGACTGCGGATAACTTATTGACGCAAGCGGTTAAGGAACGAATTACAGATTCGCCCAACGCAAGTGTTCTAGCCACGGTTGAGGAATTGAAGGGGCTGATCAACACGATCGTGTCAAATGCGGGGGAAGAGTTCATCGCCCAACTTAAGCCGAAAGCGGCAAAGTTATTCTTTGTTTCTAGCGATGAAAAGGAAACGGTTTTCTATAAGGAGAAAATCGACGACCGTCTAGAGGAAAAGTTCAAATCCGAACTGCAAGCAAAACCCGAGGGTACGAGTTATCGCAAAAATGGGACGTGGTTAATAGACAAACCAAACTTTTCCAGAAAGGAGGGTCGGCGTATCTTCTGGACGTCGCGGATCGAAATCGAAATGGAGGCTGGAACTATAAGGTACGAGGAACCCAAAAACGTCACTTATCTGGCAGGTCTGCTGGAACCTCAGGTAATAGCGCCAACACAGAGAAGCGGGTATCTGGCAGGTCTGCTGGAACCCCAGGTGATAGCGCCAACAGAAAGAAGTGTGAGTTACAACGTAATAACGCAAAAACTGCCGACCGTTACGTATAAATTATATGAATCCGAAAAGACAGTGATGTCTCACAAGGGAAGGGACAAGTTCGAAGTGTTGTGGAGCACGGAGGTGACGATGTCCAAGGAGCTTAAAAAGCCCATCATCGAGGATCTCGTACACGTCGAACTCAGCTGCCAACCGATTTCGTGAGAGGAATCTCCCTCCGGGGGAGGAATCCTAAGGCGAAGGGAACGGAAAAAAGGGGCGGGGGGGGGCGAGACAATCCAGGCGAAAGGCTGGGCGGGAGAAATATTTCAACCCTGTTTTATAGGAATTTAAAAAAATGAAAATATTCCAAAAAACTCGGTGACGCTTTCGAAAATTTCTAAAATTCACCAGGTCCCTGGGTCCAAGCGATTTTTTCTTTGCTGGAGAAACTTAAAAAAAAACGGCTGGCAGGCCAAGGGAGAGGGGAAAAAAAAGAGGGGGTGGTCCCTTTTTCGCGTCCGTATCCGCTAACCCATCAAGTGACTCGGGGGGTATATGGGGACACCCCCCTAAAGTTGGTCCACCCCCCTTTTGCGCCAGGAAAAAAGCCGCATACGCGTAGAATTCGCTCGCATTCGCTCACGAAAAAAAAGGGGCAGCCGCGAGAAGGTGTCAAGGAAAGCGAGATTTAGCCTCGAATGGAATAGGCGATCGATCTAGGCTATTGCAAGAGCACTCTCCGTATTTTGACCCTATGTGCGGGTATTACAGAGCGCGACGAAACCGGAGGCATGGGTTGACTCTCACCAGGTTACTGAGTGGATCATCGGAGATCATCAGCAGATCGAGGCCATCAGCCTGGCCGGTTTTACACTTAGAACGCGGGCCAAGGCGACGACGGTGATTAGGCTGATGTTACATTCACCGCGTTCCACCATTCCGACGTAATTCCGGTGCAGTCCCACCAATTCTGCCAATTCTTCTTGGGAGAGGTTGCGCTTCAATCGAAGTCTACGTAGCTCGGCTCCGAAAAGAAGCAGCGCACCACCGATATTTGGGTCATTGTCGTCATCCCTCGGGCGTGCGACTGTACGTCGGGCTTTTTGGGTTCTCGCCCATACATCCAAAGTTTTTAATCTGCCAGCATGGGTCATGGCTCGTAGCGCCTAATTACTTGAGCCAAGAGATTCAAGCTCTCTCTTACGCACCACAAACTACATACTCGGCAAGTCTGCGAAGCCGGTTCTCAGTTGCCTCGTGGTTCGAGCAAAGGCTGCAGGAGCCGTCGCCTTTGAAACTGGCTAGGGCTCCTGCGGATCACGAGTTTAGAATTCAAGCCGCAGCGCAAACTGGATTTGCCGTTGGTTATCCTTCAGCTGTCTGCGAACCTGGCCCCCGTTCGCCGGTTCCGAGAACGGGGTATGGTCGACCGCATTACCATCGAATACTGTGGTGTTCAGATGATCGCCGCTGAAGTTTGTATGGTTCAGGATGTTAAAGAATTCCGCGCGGAACTCCAGCATCCCGCCTTCTCCCAGGAACCCTAGCTTTGTCTGTTTGACCACCGAAAAGTCCCAATTCCTTTCGGGCGGCCCGCTCAGGATATTGCGCCCGGCCGTGCCCAACTGGCCAATCGTGTCTGAACAATTTGTTAACCCAGGCCCAGTACAGTTCGGCTGCATCGAGAACATGGCCGGGTTGAACCACTGGTTGGGATTGCCAGTGATCACGGTATTGGGATTGTAGACGATTGGCGTGTAGGCACACGGATTAGTATCGGGGCCAGTCACTGCTTGCGTCGGCGTGGAGGTGCAAGGATAGGCGGCCAGCAATGCCGGCGTATTGATATTGAGCCGTTCGCCTTGTTGGCCCTGTGCGACGCCGGAATTCGAGCGATTGTTACCGATAATCGGCGTGAATGGCTGCCCGCTCTGGATGCTCACGATGCTGCTCATGAACCAGCCGTTGAGCGCCTTCGCCGCAAAGCCATTCCCTGCCATGCGGTTCGGGAAGTGATAGAGCGCGTTGAATTCCCAGTTGTTGGGGATATTAAAGCAGGCCGGGCCCTTGTCTACCTGTGGGTTCAGCGGATAAACGCCCAGCAGGCCACCTGAAACGATGCAATCTTGTATGTTAGCCTGGCCCTGCGTTTCATCGGTCACCCGGCTGTGTGTGTAGGCGGCGTCGAATTGCAACCCATGGCTGGTCCGTTTTTGCACGACAACCTGCAAGGCGTTGTAACGAGAACTTGCGAATGTACCGATGTTAAGATCGCTGCCGAAGTTCGGGTTCAAGTTGTGGTAGTTGGGTGAGCTGCCATCCCAGAACGGCACCTGGCCGTTGACGCACAGGCTGGCAGGATCGCCGCAGGGACCAAAAGACGTCGGGACAATCGGATTGCCGTCGCGAATCGTGGCCAGGTGAACTCCGTGGTTGCCTACGTATGCCACCCCCAGCACCATGCTCCAGGGCAACTGCTGCTGAACGCTTGCGTTGTACTGGATCATGTACGGGCTCAAGTAGTTGTAGTCCATGAATGTAGGGGTGAGGGCTCCAGGGGTGCTTGGTTGGTAGAAGTTTCGTACTTGATCGGGGATGGGCAATGGAAACCCGGCGCCCGCTGGGTACAACACCGGGTTGGCTGCTGTCAGGGTGGCCTCCCAACTCGATATGGTGGGGACACCTGGCGATGCTTGAGGGTTAACATCGACCAATCCCGCATACGGCGCACCTCCGTTCGCGGTGCCTCCGAGGACCGATCCGATGTTCCCTATGTCGTAGTAGATTCCGGCGCCGCCACGGATTGCGGTCTTTCCGTTTCCAAAGAGGTCATACGCAACTCCGACGCGCGGACTGACGTCACGCAACGTGTTGTTCTTGATGATGGGGCCAAAAGTAACCGGGTCGGCATAATCGTTGATTATCCTGGATTCCTTGTGTTGCAACTCGCGCGGCGTAGTCATGAATTCATAGCGCAGGCCCAGGTTCACCGTGAGCCGTGATGTGGCCCGCCAATCATCCTGCCCATAGAACCCGGCCGTGTTGTAGATGAAAAAGCGGTTCTCATTGGCAAAGGTGGGCGCAAACTCTACTTGGGTTGGTATGCCCTGCAAGAAATCAGATAATTGATTGTATTGGAGCTGCCCGTTAAAGGAATTGGTGTCCTGGCTTCCGTTATTGAACCGGTTCAGCAGTATGCCAAACTTGAAGGCATGTTTCCCATGAGTCCAGTTCACGTCGTTGCTTATAGTGTAGATGTTCTGGACGCTGAACGTTGAGGGGGCAGCGTTGACCGACCCGAACTCGCTATAGATGCCGCCGCCGGCCCCGCTCAGGTCGACTACGCCGGTGGAAAAACCCGGCACGAGTTCCGGACCTAATCCGTTATTTTGGGTAAGGCCGCTGTTATTTATGTTCGTGCTGCTGCGGGTACGGCTGAAGGAAAACCGCGCCGTATTGAGCACCGTGGGCGAGAAGGTGTGGTTCTCGGCGAGCGTAATCCACTGGTTTCGCGCGGTCGCCAAGTTGCGGAAATACTTGTAGTCCTGTTGGGATTGATCGAGAGCGGCGTTGTCCACGGTATAGCGGGCAAAGAAAGTGTCATTGGTAGAGAAAGTCTGGTCCACACGGATCTGGCCATAGTTCTCCCCGACAGTGTCATGGTCGTTGAAGACCTGAGCGGGCGGATTGCCGGCCACCGGGTCGAACACTGACCCTGGGTCGGGCAGCGGTACGATCGCCAGGAAAGGAGCAGTATATTGACTTAGCGTCACTCCGCCATTCGCGGTTAACCCGGGGTCAGAATTGATACTGAGGTCCGGACAATTCGCCACCGAGATAAACGCGCCCGCGCCGTAGGGGTTCGCTGCGGTAATGGCCGATGCCGGCGGGTGACATCCTGCTGAGGGCACTGTGTTGTTGACCGGGACTCCCAGGCTTTGCCGAATTCCTTCGTAGACGGCGTAGAAGAACGTCTTGTCTTTCTTGATGGGGCCACCAAATGCTCCCCCGAATTGGTTTTTTCGAAGCGGCGGGACGGGGGCGCCCCCTCCCCGATTAAAGAAGTCATTAGCATCTAGCGCCGAATTGCGGAAGTAATCAAAGGCGTCGCCGTGGAACTGGTTCGTTCCGTTCTTGCTGACGGCTACCATCTGACTGCCCATCGCCATACCGTATTCAGCCTGGAAGGTGCCGGTAACGACTTTATACTCCTTGATGCCATCCACACCCAGAGCGTCACCGGAATCGCCCGCAGTGGGGCCGCGGCCCGTGCTGTTCTGCAGGATGGCCCCGTCCAGCGTAAAATTATTGGAGCGCGGCGGAGCGCCGTTCACGCTGAAGCTGGTGCCACCAGACGAGTTACGTTGGTTCTTGTCTTGGTTGACGCCTGGCTGATAGAGAGCCAGGTCAATATAGTTCCTGCCGTTCAGCGGCAGTTCTGCCATCTTCGTCTCGTTGACGGTGCCCCCCAGCGTGGAGTCCTGCGTATTCACCAAAGGTATTTCGCTGCTGACGGTGACTTGCTGGGTGGTGGCACCCACTTGCAGGGCAAAGTTAATTACACCCGTCTGCGTGACCTCAAGAGTCAGGCCCGTTCGGTTCTCCGTCCTGAACCCGGCAGCTTCCGCTCTCATTTCATAGTG
>Ga0307479_10004921_pt1 | contig 12268 bp, 10 predicted proteins | sample atmos_gasesECM4C_FD_203743 | JGI IMG/M metagenome (GOLD analysis project Ga0307479, IMG submission 203743) | Hardwood forest soil microbial communities from Morgan-Monroe State Forest, Indiana, United States - atmos_gasesECM4C_515 | ecosystem: Environmental > Terrestrial > Soil > Temperate...
GGTGTAAGGGAACGGCCTTTGATTCGACAGGGCCCGTTGTGGGCGCGTGGCTTCTAGGACTGGGGTTCAGCACTATGTTCTGGTGTAAGGGAACGGCCTTTGATTCGACAGTCCCGGAAGAAGGAGTGGGGGGCTTAAAGTTGGGGTTTGGCGGCACTTCTGGGCGCTTTTGAACTGAAGGTGTTTCGACAATCGAAGGATCGATCTCGCCCGGGCGCGCGTATCCTCTGCGGGAGTCGTATGAGACAGAATTGCCCATGGGGGTAGGCTACAACGCCAAGGGCACCGCGTCACTTGTACCAAAGTTCAGATTAAGGACAGGGATCAAGAGTGCTCAAGAGTCTCGTCTACAAGGGTATCCGGCAGTGGATGGCGCCAATGTAACTGACGGGGAGAGTCATTCCCCTCCGACGCACCCCGAGTGGCGCCGAATACTACCTTCCGCGGCGGCTCCACCGCCGTGCAGGGTCTTTCTGCCAAGCTGTTATGTCAAGATAACTGTTTTCTTGGAAACGGGTACCACCGATAGCGGCAGGGTCCTGCCAGGGCGATCAGGGCCTTAACCTTGTCCTGATGCAAGTAGATGGGCAGAAGCGCTCACAGCTTGGCGATATCCCCTACCATTTGGCTGAGCAATTCCTCCATCCGACGAAACTCAGGAAGCGCCCCATCGTGACTTTTCCCGGGCTTGGTGTATGTTTGCTTGTCCTGCTTCGTGACAGACGCGGGCCAGTGATGGGAGATGGGGATACCTTGGTCCGAGTACGCCGTCGCACGCAGAAGAGTTGACGACTGATTGTGCGGCGCCTTTTCCGCTGAAACGGAAGTGATGGTCGTCGTCACCATTCGCTCGTAGGTATAGTGCCACGTAGAACCATAGCTTGTCGTAAAGCTCCCCTTTGCGCTGACTGGAGTCGTTTCCCCGGGGGCAGAAATCTTCGTCAATGAATCGTTTCCCGCAACATCCTGAGCTGCTGTGTAGAAAACGACCAGATAATTCCGCGCCCCGGGCATAAGTGAGTCCGAAAAACAGATTCCGGGAAACCTCTTCTGATTCTTTTCATACCACTGCGACGCCCATTCCGGAATTGCCAGGAATAGTTTTTCCTGATCCATACTCCCCAATGAAACGTTTTTGATGCAGGTTGACACCTGCCCTTCTTTGAATACACTGTCCTCTTCCGTAGTATTCGCCACGGCCTGCGGTGGAGGATTCGTGGCAGGTGGCCGTGAAACGGCAAATGCTTCAACCCTCAACGGCCGCTCTGGCTCAGGCTCCAGCGCCTCTTCCCTCGCAGCTGGGACCAGGCTTGCTGCGGTCTGTTCTTTTGCCGGAGTCCTTTGCGCTGATGTAACTGTTTCTGTCTGTGCCGAGGCTTTACCCTCGGGAGCGCTGGCAGATGCTACCACCATAGCCGGCAAATTTGTTTCGAGTTTCACCGCGGGCTCGCGGAATGACTCGGCAGCTGCCGGGCTTGCTTCCTGCTTTACCGCGTTCGTCTGCTTTTGTGGAACAGCAATTACTTCGTTCTTCGCCGTCGGCAGTGCCTCTGCAGGAGCCGATAAAACCGTTGCAGGAGCTGCGGCAATTATTTCTGCCTTCCGCACAGCCGCTGGTGCCTCCGCCGCCGGGGGTACTTGCGTACTTCCGGCGGGTTGGAGTTCAGCAACTGGCGCCGGGGTTGTCGTTCTATGAGGTAGAGTCGCCACGCGCTCAACTTCACCCGTAGGCTCTAAGTTGCCTTCTTCGGACTTGGTTGTTGTTCGCGTCCCAGCTTTCTTGCGATACGCCCGCGCGATTTCTCCGAGGCTTTTCTCGGGGATCATCTCAAAGAACGCAGACTTTGGGGCCCCACCCGCTGCAGAATCGCTCGCCGCAGACCCTGGAGCCGCTCCTGGTGTTGGCACCGTGCCCACAGTGCTTGCTCCTGCTTTGTCCTTGGATCGGAGAGTTTCTGGCTCAATAATGCCCAAGAGGGCCGGAGATCTTTCCGCTGGTTTTCCCGGAGCTGGCGTGGACGCCACCGAATTCGTCGGCTTCCTTACCTTGCATACCAACCCGTTTACCAGGGCTTCGTCCGCTCCAACAAAATTTCCGGCAACCTCTAGTGTGTGGCAGTCTGAAAACTGCTGGTTCTGGGCATAAACTAGGGAGGGAACCAGCGCTGCAAACGCGGCCACAATTGGTAAGCATTTCATCGTGTGACCTCCCCGTAATAGATAGCGTCCTGTGGTACACCCACCCGTGTCAACTGACAGGAGGGACAAAGGTTACCTGCTCCTTCGGACAGGCCTTCTTAAACTCCGTGCTGTGGATGCATACGGGGCTGCGTGAATAGAATCATCCCATCCGGTCTTCGCGGTTAGGTCTCCCTATGAGACAAATCAGTAGGAGATCTGGGAATTCCGCTACGAACGGCTAAGTCGCTAAGGTTTAGCCTGAAAGACGAAATCAACCTTGATTGATTGGCCATCCGCGATAGTAATTTCCTGGCTCTTTGTGCCGTACGTCTCATGCCAAGCAGTAATTGTGTATTTTCCCCGGGGGAGATCAGGCAGCGCGAATTCGCCGTCCCCGCCCGTTACCGCAAAATGGCTGGTCCCTAGGACGACAAAATAGGCGTGCATCCAAGCATGAATATTGCACTTGACCGTGATGAACTCTTGCTTATCGTAAGAATAGGAAAAGGGAGGAGTTGCCGCTGGCTGCATCTTGTTCCATTCGCGATTGATTTGCGCCATTGGGTGAATGTTGTGGGACCAGGGGTCACTGTTTGAAATGTTCACATCTTGCCCCACTCGAAACGCGAGCACATGCGTGGTGTAACGGCAATTTTGCTGGTCGAAGCTCACCGGCGTCGCAGGCACGGGAGAGAAGTCCGAAGCGCCGTCAGAGATATAAACGACCACGTTTTGGAGAGTATTTCCGGGGCCGGTGACAACCTTTTCGGTCATGAGCGGCTTGGAATACAGCTTCGCGCATTCCGGTTGTTTGGACATGTTAATAGGTTCAGGCTTTGCCGGAGTTCCCGTGTAAGTCACTTTTCCGGATATGATCCCACGCCCGGGGCCGGCTCCAGTGGTGACTGCAATGCACAAAACGGATAGGGCTGCCATACAAAGTCGTTCCAGCCGCATTCGTTGTATCTCCCTTCCTGGCTAGTGACTGCAAGAAAACTTAGAGGGCCCCTGCGTCGTTTTCTATGCGTTATAAGGTTTCGCGGGCCGATTACTGCAGTCGAAAAAACGCGGAAGGCACTCCATTTCCTAGGTTTAATTTTCTGACATCTTGGTGTTCCAAAATGGTATTGCCGACGGGCAGTTGTCCAATACGTCAAGCGAGGGGTGCCCGGGCATTAATTCTTACGCGTGGACAACTCTCAGTTAATGAGTTCAAACCGTTGAAGAGTCGCACCGGAACGCAATTGAACGGTTGGAGAAGGTCTTGCGGTAGGGACGTCGGTTGACGGTTAAACCTCAAGTTTGGACAAGAGAATTTAAGCTACCAGCGAGGCCTTTCGCAAAATCTTCTGTAAACTATTCAAAAAGAATGGGTTACAGGCTGGCCGTCTCAGAAGGCTCTTTGACGCTGAGCAATAAGTCAATCGCGTTTTCGTGCGTAAATTTCGTCTGGTCCAACTTTGGCGGCGGCCTGACGACCCTGCCAGTTGCGCAGAGCGCCCGACGGGACTTATATGGGAAGTCCAGTGCGAGACCCTCGAAGAACGCCGATATATATGTGCGTCGGCCGACTTGGCCAGACGCATGCTGGTAGTGAGCAGACTGAGAAGGTGCATGTCGTTGGCTAGCGCTGCCACATTTCGCCAGGGAATCTACAAGAGTCGCGGCGTTCGCCGCATTGCGCAGTGGCTCGATGCCATACCTAACCCGCCACTCGGGGTCGAGATCGGTGTGGAACGACTGGGCGCGGTTCGGTGGGCGCATGACGGATCTGTTGATGACGTTGTCATTGAGCCGCTTCCGCCGGGGACCATTGTGCCCTCCGCCATCGAGACGAATCTAGTGAATGCTGACGCACTTCGCACGGCCTTCTCCAACGTCTTCAGGCGACTTCGGGCAAAGGATGAAGACCTTGCGATGCTCTTACCGGACCCAGTGATTCGCGTCTTTGTGCAGCATTTCGAGGAGTTTCCCCGCTCCCCGCAAGAGGCGCTTCCTATGCTCCGCTGGAAGCTGAAGAAGAGCGTCCCGTTTGGAGTTGACGAGACGGTGCTTTCTTACATGCGTCAGGCCCCGCGGGAAGGTGGCGTGGACGTCCTCACAGCATTCGCCAGGCTAGGTATCGTCCGTGAATACGAAGAACTCGCTGAATCTGTAGGACTTCGCCCCGGCGTCATTCTCAGTTCATCGCTCGCAGCCGTTGCCTTGCTCGAGGAGCACAACGTGACGATGCTGGCGCGCGTCTCAGATACGGTCCTAACGACCGCCATCGTGCGTGATGGCGTACTGCGTGGCTATCGCTGCACGGAGCTTCCCGTCCGTGGCTGCGATCTGACCCCGCAGATGCTCCTTGAAGAGATTTTCCCAGCGGCCGTTTATTATCGGGATATCTGGCACGAAGGCATCCAGTCGATAAAGGTGGCCGGGCTCAGTGCCCGCCTGCCAGAGTTTGTCGAGCTTCTTCAGAGCGAGTTTCAGTGTCCCGTGAAGTCACTCCTGCAATCTGCCCTTTCGGATGGGCGCATTCCAGAAGATGCGAAGACCCTGGCCGAGAGCGATCTGGAAGGCCTGAGTGGGTGGATGATGAATCGTGGATAGCTTCTTCTGGAATTTTGCGAGGCGCTTTAGAAAATGCAAATAAGGCTAAATTTAGCAACCAAACGGCTCGAAACTCACCGCCGATTCCTCCTGTTTTCAAGCGCCATAGGGGTGCTTGGGGCTATCCTTTTCGTGGTCTTAGGCTGGCACCTGAATTCCTTGCGAAAGACGGATGCGACGTTCCGCTCGCAAATCGCCAGCTCCCTCCATCAAATCGATACGCTGACCACGGAACGACACGAGTTGGAACGATTCTTTTCGGAGCCCAGCAACGCCAAGCTCCACGACCGGGCGACATTTGTCAACACGATCCTGGACGCGCGCAGCTTCAACTGGACGCGTATGTTCATGGATCTCGAGAGGGTCTTGCCTGGCGGCGTGCGTGTATTGAGCATCGAGCCCAAACAGATGAACGGTCAAGCCGCCGTCAAGCTCACCGTAGGTGCTGCGAGTGAGGAGGAGAAACAAAAATTCCTGCGGGCATTGGAGCAGTCCGGCACGTTTTCGCATTTGCAGCTCACCAACGTTCATGCGCCCCTTCAGGAATCAAACGGAGATCAGGTGATCCTGGAACTTACGGTTATTTATTCGAGGGCATAATGAAGCTCGATTTTCAACGGCGGAAGACTATCATAATTGCCGGACTAGTTTTCTTGCTTGGGGCCGATGCCGTCATGGCGATTTGTTCCATACGTATGGCCTCTTCCAGGCGCTCGCCACAACAGGAACTGGCCGGACAGACCACACAACTCAAGCTATTGCAAGCTGACGTCGAGCGGGCTCGCAATATCAAGAAAGATGCCCCGGCTGCTAAGCGAGACTGTGACGAGTTTGAGAATTCGCTTCCGCCCGTTGGAACAGGCTACTCTTTTGTTTCTTCCGAACTCGCTGAAATTGGCCGCAAAGCCGGGTTGCAAATCAGCTCGCTCAGCTTTCATCAACATGACCTTGAAGGACGCGGCCTCGCCGAGGTCGCTGTTGATGCCACCGTCGCGGGCGATTACAAGAGCGTGGTCCGCTTTTTGAATGGTTTGCAGCGTTCGGAGAATAATTACGCTGTCGACAATCTTACCCTGACAGGGGAATCTGCCGGAAGAACTCCTTCTGGTACTTTGAAGGTTGATTTGCATTTGAAGGCATATTTCAAGGCCGGATCTTGAAGAAAAAAGGCAAAATCGAAAGAACCCTCCTCGCCGTTCTGCTGCTCGTCGCAGGAACTATTTGGTATTACTACGCCCATCCTGAATTGGGGTCTGCGCGTGCAGCTTCGGTTCTAGTCGACTACAAACCGATGGGCATCGAGAGCCCTCGGATTCACCGTGATCGCGTTCAGGCTGCCCGGGATACTGAATACGGATCAACAATCCGTGATATCTTCAGCCGCGAGCTGCCTCCTCCTCCCCCTCCTGCCGAGATTGTTCGGGTCCCCAAGCCAGGAGACACGGATTACGTGCCGCCGGTACCTCCCCCTCCACCGCCACCGGAGCTTCCCCTTAAGTTTTTTGGTTCTGGCACCGTCATGGAAGGTTCAAGCCGTTGCGCCTTCCTTAGCAATGGGGACTCAGTTTACGTTGCTGCAGAAGGCGACACGCTGCTTGGTCGCTATCGCATTATCAAAATCGGTCACGCAAATCTTGAGTTTGAGGAAATTAGCACTGGCCGACATGGCCTCGCTCATCTCGAAGATCAAGGGTCTGCTTTGTGACGTAGTTGCGTAAGCCGGGTATGGACCAAGCTTTCTATTTCGTTGAATACGCTCAAGCCGACCCGTCTCGGGTTGGGATTCGGGCTGAAAGTCAAGTCGCCGCGCCGGATATGAACTAATGACACGAGTCATGAGTGGTGATCGCGCCCAAACCAGCAAAACAAATGCGCTTCAGGCCTGCGAAACGCGACGGGCAGCCGGCTGATTTTCCGGCTGGTGTGCGAATTGGTTTCCGTTTGGCCGAGTTAGCTAGGGGGATCATGTAGCCTTAGAATCTTTGATGCTGGCGCTCCGCCCGGCTTGCGAGTCTTGCTGATTAACATCGATATGGGCCACCCTCATTGTTCTCTCGATTCATTAACCTACTTTCTGAGGTCAGCTGATCATATTGTTCAATGCGTGTGCAAAGACGTAAGTCAGGATCCTCACCACAATCGAAAGTGCCCTCCGCTTGCTCCAAACATCAAGGCAATTGACCCGGTGGCCATAGTACAAAAAGAGCCAGCATGCTCCCCGGCAATTGAATGCCAAGCCTCCAAGCTACGGGTTTGACGCCGCCCGGAAAGCTTCAGGCGGGTCCAGAAAGCAGTGCTTCCAGAAATTGTCGCGAGAGAGTTCCTTCCCGGCCATCTGCCGTATATCCTCCAACGTCGCCCCGATGATGCCACCGTCGGCGGAATCAAAAATCAGCACGACGCCCCGAATTTCCGGCTCAGACTCGGGAGGATCTGCCAAAAATCGCTGGAACAGGGACGCTGCAAACTTGAGCTTCGCGGAGGCCGTCGTTTCCTTCGAGTCCTGCGAAACTGCCTGGATGGTATAAATCTTCACCCGTTTACCCCGTAAGGTCTCCCAGCTACCTGGAAAAGTGGCAGTTTCTTCCCGTTCTACGCGGAAAGCGTCGAACTTTTGATTCGCAGAGTTCCCATTTGGTGATTTCAACTTGGCGGCAATAAACTCCGGCAGATCCAGGCTGCTTCGGCGGATGTACCCGCGCGACAGCCCGGAAATCTGCACGTGAATCCATTCACCCTCGGCATCGAGGAACTCGAATTCGTCATTGGCTGCGGCTGTAAACAGGGAATGAGAACCGACTGCCGGCCGCGCCAGCACCGGTGTATCATTCTTCTTCACCGCTACGAGATTCACAGGATGAGCCTGGTTGTGCTGGATTTCCTGCAAGCTTTGCAGTTCCGCGTTTAGCTGCTGCATGCGCTTTTCTTCGGCTTCGCGTTGCACGCGCAGTGCGGCCACTTCATCACTCTCTGGCCCACCCGAGGCCGTTCCGGAGGACGCTGTCGCGCCCGGGACAGAAGGTCTGGTTGACGGAATGGGATTGCCCGGTAAACCAGATGAGGCGTCTAGCTTTGGCTTGGGAGCTTGCACATACGATCGTGTGGGGGAGGCGGTTGGCTTCCCTCCAAGCTTCTCTCCAAGCCGATCCAGCAGGTCCAGTTCAAGCCGTCCATTCGACGGCAGGATCTGATAGCCGGACTTCGCAGGATCCGCATCGGCATACCATGCGGTGATTTTTGCGATGACCCGAACGATGGTGCCACCGGGCGCGGCCGGGAGAAGGTCGATTGAAAACTGGTAGTACGCGCGCTCGAAGCGATTGAGAGGTTGATCAGCAGTGGCGACGAAACCATCCACCACCGGTAGCTTTTGGCCTGCGTATGCCTGCATTTCCTTCAATGCTTTGTCGACATCCTGTTTTGAATTGGCAAAGGTAGCGGCATACGGAACGGCCTGTGCGGTGGCCAGACGAGGGATCGAAATGCAGAGGGTGAGAAATACCAATGAGATGAGAACACGCAGCTTTTGGAAACAGAATCTTGCCCTTTTCACGGAAGAAGTTCCAGTTGGTCCAAAGGGAGCCACCCGCGTAGGCCGGTGGGCGTTTCGACACCATACCAGTGGGGCGTTACAATTACTATGACAACTTCGGTATAGGCAGTCAGATTGGCAACGTTGGCGGCGGAGCCAAATGGTGCCGCTTTCAAGTTGGCTCCTGGCACCTTAACGCGTCTCTCCACTTCGTGCCGCAAAGAAGTGACACGCTGTTCGAGATCTCTTACAGAAGACTGTGCGGCAGCCAGGAGAGCTGCTTCATCTTCGCGCTGGCGGATAAAGGTTTGTCTAGCGAGATCCATACTCTCGCGACGCTGCTTAGCGTCGGCCGCCCCTTGCTCAGCAAACTGAATTGCCTGAAGATGATCCTGAATGACTCTGTATTCGCTCGATTCGATGGTACCGTCTGACCGGTGTACAGCGCGATGTGCCGTCTCGACGAAAATCGCGTCAATACGCAAGCGCGTGCGCTCGGGGCTAACACTCGTGACCACATAACGAACCGCGATCGTCCCTCGATCTGCACTCTCATGAAAATGCCGCGGAGCAATCGCATCGGGGCGAATCTTATAGAAAACCTTGCCTCCATCTTTCCATGGCTCGAAAAGCGGGGTCGACGGCACCATAATCGCTCCGGTAAGCGCGGATTCCCTGTCGAATACTTGCGTCCCATGGATGGTTTGATCATGCAAAACTTCTTGTAGGGCCTGAAGAACGTCTTCAATTGATGCCGCGAATTCAGTGATAAAACCCGGATTAGGCGCGGCATGATCCTTCCCGGCGTGCAGGCGCGTAGTTCCGGAAAGCAGGCAGAGGATTGTGATGGTCAACCCTGTAGCCGATCTCTTGAAGAAGGATTGAAGGCTGATCGGCAGGAATTTCCGCTCCGTATCTCGTAAGTCAGTTTGCATGTTCGCCCGAAGTCAAAAAGTCTGTCAGTCGTGCATCAACATCACAGCCAGGGATCTCAGTTCAGGTGGCAGATTCTTTCGTACTCTGAGCGACCGAAGGATGTCAATCACGAAAATGGCCAATACCCGATTGTCTTCTATTAGAAGGTCAAGAAGCTAAGGCGGCAGGCCCGGACGGACCCATTAGCTTGCCAAACGAAGACCTAGTACTTACGCAGGCCTAGTCTCATGTGGGACGACATCTCTAGAATAGAGGGAGAGTTTAGTCCCCAGTTCGACCCTAATCGAACAAATTAGCCTCGAAAAAAGAGGATGTAAAGTCTTTGTAAACTGCTATTCCGCGCTCACGCGAAGTTGCCTAATAGCAAAGAATTGCGCGTGATTCCGGATATGGTGCGAATGGATGGACCCGTACCTGGCAAGTCGTCAATCGTCCCGGTTGAATCTCGAACCGTAGGTGTCCGAGTCCTTTGCTTTTGGAGAGTGAGACGGAAGGAAACACAAACCTCTTACTAGCAGTTAGAGATGAGGTTCGGGGTGTAGAGACACCCCGAACCGGATGCGAAGCGCACTTTGCAGAGAGCGCTTGCCCCAGCCTTCTCCCCTGAAGGGTGGCATGCAGCGTTCGCTGCGCCATTGGATCAGGGGAGGAAGCCTTATGGTCAGTATAGCGCCGGCCCAATTTTCGCTGCCAGCCTTTTTGCCCTTCCTCATTTTGCTACCAGCAACTTCTCCCTTCCTCCGGACCATGTGTCCGGCAACGAGTGGCTTCCGCCTCCAACTTCCTCACACAAGTCGTTCAAGCGGATTTGAACACTCGAAACGCGTCCAAAGTTGTCCCAATTTTCGATGTGTCACTCGGTAGAGAGGAGGTTTGCGGGCGGAAGCATGGGCCAAGCGACTCTTCGTGGATGTGAGAGAGAACTCCAAGAGACGGAACTCACGGCCGGTGATTCTTGAACGAGGAGAAAAACGGAAATACAAGAGGATCGCTCTGGAGGATCTATGACTAAGAAAGCAAAAAAAATATCAGCGTACATCTCCCTAGTTGTCATTCCGTTTGGGGTCGCAACAGTGGGACTAGCAGGCAAAGCAAGTCATGCGAAGCAGGTCAGTACCGTTGATGCGACCCAAGAAACAGACGCTGCTTTTCGGGATGGCTTCTATCTGGGCAGACTCGACGCCCAAGATGCGCGAAAAGCACGGCCGAGCCTCGGCCGCTGGAATGACGCCAGGGATCGCGCTTCTTTCCTTGCTGGCTATCAACAAGGTTATGAACGGGCGCGAGCCGCGAAAACTGCCAGTTATAGCCATTAGGTGCTGGCAGTCGTCGGGGCAGGGGAATTGCCCGTTGTGTCTATGACAAGAATGTTCTGACTGCAAGAAAGGAGTTTTTAAAATGAAGTCAAGATACCTTTGCGGAGTATTGGCTGGTATCGCCGCACTATTTTCCTCCGGGCATGAGGCTGCACGCGGCGGTTCTTCGACGCCCGATGGTCCGGCAGCCGGGACTACCGTAGTTAAGGGCTTCGTGAAGGTAGCAGGCACGATGCCCCTGGCAGCGCGTTTAAATATGAATGCCGATCCGAGTTGCGCCAAGCTTCATCCCACCGGTCTGACAGCTGAGGACATCGTTGTGGGAGCAGATGGCAGTTTGCAGAATGTTGTTGTGTTCATCTCCGAAGGGCTTGGTGATCGCACGTACGACCTGCCCCAGCAACCGGTAGTGATCGAGCAGAAGGGCTGCGTCTACCAGCCTCACTTGGTGGCAGTGCGCACGAACCAAGAGTTGGACGTGGTGAACAACGATGCCCTAACGCACAACCTTCATCCTGTGCCGGCTAACAATCGCGAATGGAACAAGGCGCAAGCTCCGGGGACGCGCGTGGACATGACTTTCGCGCGCGAAGAGATCGCAATCCCCATGAAGTGTAATGTGCATCCGTGGATGCGGACTTACATCGCGGTCTTCAAGCATCCTTATTTTGCGGTGACTGGGAAGGGGGGCAGATTTGAACTGAACAACCTCCCGCCCGGCAACTACACGATCCAGGCATGGCATGAGAAGCTCGGCACGTCTACACAGAAAATCTCAGTGGGCCCAGGCTTGACCAAGGAATTAGAGTTCATATTCAAGTCTCCGGCGGGCCACTAGGAGCGCACGAATGTTACATCTTGAGTTACCTTCCTCGCGCTTTCGGCGGCATCTGGAAGGTTTGCTGTCGGAGTGCTGTATAACTTGGTTCTGAGGAGGCCGTATGTCCTTGTGTCGTCCTGACGCTCTGAAGAGACACGTGCGAGGGCTGGCAACCACGCTGGTCCGTGGTTTTCTCCTTGCTCTTTTTGTCCTCGCGGATTGTCATTCAGCTTCCGGGATTCCGGCTTTTGCCAGGAAGTACGGGATGCCGTGCTCATCCTGCCATGAAGCGTGGCCCAAGCTCAGCCCCTTCGGACAAGCATTTAAGGACAATGGCTATCAGATGGGGAACGATCGCGACGCCCCCATTTTCCAGCAGCCAGCCTACTGGCCGGTGACATTCCGCATCACGCCCATCTGGCATCGTGAAAGTCTGGGCCGTGTTGGCGTGGACGGCCCAGGTGGTACCACTGTCGAGCAACGCATCACCACGCACGGTTTCGACTGGAGCGGGCTGGACTTCCATACTGGCGGAACTTTGGCAAAAAATGTTTCATTCTATGTCTTGCCATCGTCGGATAACACAGGAGCCTTCCACTTCGAATCCGTATGGGCCCGGCTCGACAACCTTCTGGGCAGCACCTGGCTGAATATCAAACTCGGAAAATTTGAGCTCGATAATCTGCACTCGGAAAAGCGCATCTTGACGCTGTCCAATCTGGGGGGAACGTATCAGAACTACCATTTCCAACCGCCGGGCGAAACCACCTACCGGGCAGGGATTGGTGATAACCAAGTGGGTGTGGAATGGATGGGTCACTCAAAGGACGACCGCACGCGCGTGTCGGCGGCGCTCTTGAATTCCAACGACGGCCAGCCAAGCTT
>Ga0307479_10004922_pt1 | contig 12263 bp, 9 predicted proteins | sample atmos_gasesECM4C_FD_203743 | JGI IMG/M metagenome (GOLD analysis project Ga0307479, IMG submission 203743) | Hardwood forest soil microbial communities from Morgan-Monroe State Forest, Indiana, United States - atmos_gasesECM4C_515 | ecosystem: Environmental > Terrestrial > Soil > Temperate...
CACTGGTCATCAGCGGCGTGCAATTTTTTTCCATGGGATTGCTCGGCGAAATCATTGCGCGCACCTACTATGAATCGCAGAACAAGCCGATTTATGCGTTGCGCGAAGTGAAGAGCCATCGCAAGGAAATGGGCGATTCGACGGAATCGACGCGGCCTTCCGGCAATCCGGAACGCTGACCCCCTCCCTCATCCAAAAGCTACCAACACCGCCAGTCTCGCCGAGTAGGGCGCAGCATGCTGCACCCCTACAACCGGCCAACGATCCAGTCGCTACTTTCGTGGTGCCACTCTGTCATCAATGGGAGATTAGGAACTAGGAGTGACGCGCGATGCGGCGGTATTCACCACGGAAATAAAGCAACGGCTCGCCTTCGTGCACTTCCGCGTCGTGCACTTCCCCGACAAAAATCGTGTGGTCACCCGCAACGTGCGACGCGATCAAGTGGCAGCCCATCTGAAGAAGCGTGCTCTTGATAACGGGGGCGCCGCCGCGTGTCTCCCGAAAATGGATGCCCAGGCGCTGTTCCGCTTCGCTGCTATGTTCGCGTTTTGCGAAGTATTCGGAAATGGCTTCCTGCCCTGCTTTGAGGACACTGACACCGAAACGTTTTTTCTTTTCAAGAAGATGCAGCATTTTCGCGCGATGGTCAACGCAGACGAGAATCAGCATGGGATCGAGCGAGACGGACGTGAAGGAGTTGGCGGTCATGCCATGAATCTTGCCGGGCTCGCGCTCAACGGTAACCACGGTGACGCCGGTGGAGAAATGGCCGAGGGCTTTGCGGAATTCGGATTGCGAAAGTGGCGGAGTTGGCATCTGGCAAGTTTTTGAAGATACCATACTGGGTGCGGGAAAAGCGAAGTCGTGGAAACGAGTCGGATCTGATGCGGCGGCGATTTAAAGAAACAGCAGGGTTCGAAACGAGGTGAGAAGCGATGGCGCGAAAGATCGCGATTCTGGGTGGAACGGGAGCGGAAGGCTCCGGGCTGGCGTTTCGAATGGCTAAGGCTAGAGAGCACATCCTGATCGGCTCGCGCGAAGCGGCTCGTGCACAAGAGACCGCAAAAGTTTTGCGAGAACGAATTGGCGGCGGTGCGCAGATCGAGGGGATGGACAATTCTTCCGCAGCCGCCGCGTGTGATGTCGCGGTGTTGACGGTTCCCTTCTCCGGCGTGGTGGCGCTGCTCAAACAATTGAAGACCGTGTGGAAGCCAGGAACGGTTGTGATCGATACAACTGTTCCCTTGGCGGCGACGATTGGCGGCGCTGCGACGCGCGTGCTAGGGGTTTGGCAAGGTTCAGCGGCCGAACAGACGAAAGAGCTTTTGCCAGCGAGCGTGAGTCTAGCGGCGGCGTTCCAGAATCTCGGCGCGGAAACCCTAGCGGGTGATGACCCGGTCGATTGCGACGTTCTGGTTTGCAGCGATGATGAGAAAGCGAAGCAGGTGGCGTCGGAATTAGTTGGCAAAATTCCCGGCGCGCGGGCGTTGAATGGAGGAAAACTGGAGAACGCGCGAATCGTCGAATCGCTGACGGCACTGTTGATTGGATTGAACATGCGTTACAAAGTTCACAGCGCGGGAATTCGATTCACCGGGCTCCCCGTGAAATGACACTTCTTCCTGGGCGGGCGCGAAGGGCTTCCGTTTCAAATAACTTTGCCCTTCGCCTAGACGGTCCTGGGGTGTATGATGCTTTCACATCATCAGGTCTAGCCGGCGGCAGGAGCCGACTATGTTTGCTCACATCCCAGCCCATCTCGTTTTCACACAGATTCTTCTTTGTGGCGTTTTTCTGTGCGAACCTGTATTGCCTCAAGAACCATCCCCAGGACTTGCGAGCCTGGCCACGCCGCCCGCCCGGGCGCCAGATTCCCGCTGGCTGCCCCCTGGAGTCGACGAAAATATTCCATCGGTCGAGCCTGAGTCAGCTTGCAATCTCGATGAAGTGCTGCAAAAGGCTGGGCAAAGGATCGGGGAATTCGTGAAAAACGTGGAACGATTCACAGCCACGGAATCCCTGCTGCATGAAACCATCAATAAATCGGGAGGAGTTTCCGGAACGGAAAAACGGCGTTACAACTACATGGTCACGATGGAGGAAATCCGGCCTGAACTTTTCGACGTCGAAGAATATCGGGGCGGCGGTCCGAGTTCTGAGGAGGCTCCGGGAGGCTTCCTGACAAAGGGATTGCCCGCGCTCGTGCTTATTTTCCATCCGTACTATTCGGGGAGCTTTTCAATGAAATGCGAAGGGCTCGCAAGCTGGAACGGAAAACGGGCATGGCAGATTTATTTTCGGCAGAGAGCGGATAAACCAAACAAAATTCGTTCCTACAGAATCGGCATAAACGGCCGCTCTCACCCAATCGCTTTGAAAGGCCGAGCTTGGTTTGTTGCGGACAGCTATCAAATCGTGGGCCTTCAGACGGACTTAATCGATGCCCTTCCTGACCTCCGGCTCACGGTTGACCACGCGAACATCGAGTATGGTCCGGTACATTTCACCAGCCGGGGAGTGGACATGTGGCTTCCAAAAACGGCCGAACTGTATTGCGATCCGAAAGGAAAACGAATTCACCGGCGATTGAGTTTCAGTAACTACTTGCTCTTCGCCGTGGACGAAAAGCAAAGAATATCGTCACCGGATATCAGCCCTTAATCTCCTCCAGGGCCGAGAAGACAGCCGTCGTAGGGATTCGTCTTACAGGTTTACCTCTGTAATAGAGCGGTCAAAAAGACAATCGACAAATCTCACTCTTCGCACGCCAATGAGCTATTTGCTCATGAGTACCATTGCGGGCTGACAAGACATCTGTTGAAGTCAAACCTTGGGCATTCCGACAGGGAGGATCGCTCGTGAGATTAGACTTCGGCGGTGTCGACTCAGCTAAAAGTCTCTCGGGTAAGCGATTCTGGGCTTCCCTGCTTGTCTCGTGTTTGTTGACGCAACTCAGTTTTGCGCGACAAAAACTCGATGAACTACTGGTATACGGAGACAACTTTGCGTTTAGCGTGAAGGAACCCCTCGGCTGGAAAGGTGATACGAAGGGCGCTGCGGAATTTGAATCAAATGTGGTGTTCCGGGAAATCGGACGTAGCCCGGAGGAAGTTTCCGGAATGATCCGAATACGGGTTAACAACAAGGAAGACGAAAATACCCAGGCCGACATTAAAGAGGACATGCGCGTTTACCGGGAGCGATACCCTGAAGTTCAGTTCAAAGATCTTTCCATTACAAATCCACGGTACCGATGTCTGGCAAAAGTATTCTATGTCCCAGGGTCGTTTTATGAGTACATCGCCTACGTGAACCCTGGGCCGGGGAAGCCGCTCCTTTTCTCGGTCGCCATGAATTCACAAAAAGTGGAGGCCACCGCGAAAGAACTGGGAGCCTATGAGTCGGCGGTGGAATCACTGACGCTATTGAAACCTTGAGCGGCCCTTTCTTTAGTTTACGGCCTCCTACCTAACGGCTCACGGAGCTGGCGGGAGCGACTTTCGTCACGCAAATTGAAGAGTCGCACTAGAGCGCAAGCAGGGCGCCGGCGAGTTTGCGCTTCTGCGGGAGCGTTTTCATGACGGTGGGCATGATCGCGACTTTCATCCCGAGAGCGAAGATGGCGGCGGATTGGGAATTGTCGGCAGGGTCGATTACGAATGTGCCGGTGAAGTCAGCGTAGAGTTTTGCCACGCCGAGCGCGGAAGAATCGTGGCCGAGCTGGGCAAGCATTTTGTCGGAAGGGCCTTTTAGGGATTTGCCACCGACGATGGGGCAGACGGCGACGACTTTTTCTTTGCGAGCGCGGAGTTCGTCGCGGATTTGCGGGACGCCTAGGATTGGGCCGATGCTAATCAGAGGATTGCTGGGGCAGATTAGGATACGGTCGGCTTCGCGGATGGCTTCCAGGACTCCGGGAGCGGGCTTGGCGGATTCCGCGCCCGCGAAACGGATTCCCTTCACTACTGGCTCGCCGCGGCGCTTTACTAAATATTCCTGGAAATGGAGTTCGCCTTCGTTCGAATCGATGATTGTGGGGATCGGATCGTCGGACATGGGGAGGATATGGGATTTTACGCCTAGCGCGATTCGAATGGAGTCGGCGGCCTGCGAGAGAGTTTTTCCTTCGGCTAACAGGGCGGTGCGGTGGATGTGGGTGGCCAAGTCGCGGTCGCCAAGATTGAACCAGTTGGGCCGGCCATAGGCCGCTAGATGCTTCAGGGCGAGGAAAGTTTCGGCGCGCAGGCCCCAGCCTTTTTTTGGATCGACTACTCCTACCAACGTGTAAGTGACTATGTCCAGGTCTGGAGAAATTCTCAGGCCGTGGAGGACTATGTCGTCTCCGGTGTTGACGATGATCGTCAACAGAGTTGGGTCCATTACCTCGTAGAGGCCCAGAAGGAGTTTTGAGGCGCCTACGCCTCCGGCTAGAGCGGTGATTTTCAGTTTTGGTTTTGCGGGCATAAGAGATTCGGATGTGGGCGGCGACGTTGCCGGTATGACGGATTGCGCCACATAGGGGCGCAGCATGCTGCGCCCCTACAAAGCATATCCGTCCGCGCCTGCCAGCGCTGCGGCTCGATCGCGGACAAGTGGCGAAAGAAATTCTCCTCGACCGACTAACTCTGGATAGAGTGCAAGACGTTCGCGCAGAACGAAACCGCGGCTCTCGGTCTCGGCTTTCAGCCTAGTGATTTGGGGCCAGGCGGCTTCAGGGTTAATGAAATCCTTGGTGATGGGGGAAATGCCGCCCCAGTCGTTGATGCCGCCTTCGAGGAGGCGAGGGAAATCGTCGTAGCTGAGGTTTGGCGGGGCTTGGATGTTCATTTGCGGTCCGAGAATCAGGCGAGCGAGCGCGATGGTGCGAAGCATGTCATCGAGTGACGGCTCGGGGTGGTGGGCCATGGGGATTTCGGGTTTGGCGCGGAAATTCTGGATGATGACTTCCTGGATGTGGCCGTATTTTTCGTGGAGCGCGCGCATGGCTAGGAGCGAATCGATGCGCTCTTCCATGGTTTCGCCGATGCCAATGAGGATGCCGGTGGTGAAGGCGACGGAGAGTTTGCCGGCTTCTTCCATGGTGCGGAGGCGGAGGGCGGGCACTTTATCAGGAGCGTTGGCGTGTGCGAGGCCGTCGCGCATCAGGCGGGGGCTGACGTTTTCGAGCATGAGGCCGACGCTGGCGTTGGAGTTTTTCAGGCGCTGGAGGGCGGAGCGGTCCATGACACCGGGATTGGCGTGGGGGAGCAGGCCGGTTTTTTCGAGGACGAGTTCGCACATGGCGGCTAGATAGTCCAGTGTTCGCGAGTGGCCCTGGCTGCGGAGGAATTCGCGGGCTTCGGGGAAAATCCTTTCGGGTTGATCGCCGAGGCTGAAAAGGGCTTCCTTGCAGCCGGCCTGGCGGGCGCGTTCGGCTAGGGCGAGAACTTCGTCCGGGGTCATGAAGTGGGCGCCGGGCTGGCCGGGGTTCTTGCGGAAGGTACAGTAACTGCAGTAGTCGCGGCAGAGGGTGGTGAGCGGGATGAAGACTTTTTTCGAGAAGCTGACGACGTTGCCTTTGCCTTGGGCGCGGAGTTCGGTGGCGGCGCTCAGTAGGTCGGCTAGAGGAGAATGCGCGGCTTGATGGAAAGCTTCTTCGCGGGCCAAAGGATGGAGTGTGGTTTGCATTGGTAAGCGAGATATAGGTACGAGGGGAATTTAACACAGAGCGCGCAGAGTACACAGAGGGCGCAGATAGGAAAAGATTAACGAAATAGATCTTCGTTGGCGGGGCGGATGATGCCGGCGGCGGGTTCCGCGGAAGGCTTGTAGCGATAGCCGCGAATGAGCACGACGGGAAAGCCTTCGGCCTTGGCCATCAGGAGGCCGGCAGCGGCGGCTAACTCGTCGGCTACGGCGAGCACGGTGGCGGTCAAAGGCTTGCCGTCCCGATCGCGTGTGCCGCGCAAATCATGGAGGACCGGCACGCCGGACGCGCCGATGGCGACATTGGTCAAGCCGAGGCGCCAAGGCCGGCCGAAGGTGTCGCTGATGATGACGGCGATGCGCTTTCGTGTTCGTCTGCGGAGCGCGGCGGCAAGATTTTTCGCGGACCGGTCGGGATCGCGGGGGAGCAGTGTGACGGCATCGTCGCCAGGGATGTTCGAATGATCGACGCCTGCATTGGCGCACACGTAGCCGTGGCGAGTCTCGGCGATCAGCACGGGATCGGTACGGACGAGGCGGCGGGATTCTTGCAAGATTACTTCGACGAGCCGGGCGTCTTTCTTTTGGCGCTCAGCGATGGCTTGGGCTTGCGGCGAAGGCCCGATCGTTGACAGGTGGACGACCGCTCCTTCAGCTTTCGAAACAATTTTCTGCGCGACGACGAGGATGTCGCCATTTTCAAAATGGATGCGCGCTTTGCGGGCAGCGCTTGTGATTTGTTCGGAGAGATTGTCGCCCCGGCGAATCTCGGGCAATCCGGGCAGGCGAATGAGGCTGACACCGGGTTTGGCAGTGGGAGCATTCTTCAAGGCCGAGCGGGGTTGGCGGCGTTTGGCCATGGGCGCGGAATGGAAATCTTACGCGAGCCGCGAATACGTTTCACCTGCGAAAAACGGGACGCATGAAAAGCGAAACGGGCGTCCCGATCTGCTCGGGACGCCCGTTTGGAGTACTCGATTGAAAGCGACGGCTAGCCGTGTTGGGGAGGCTTCTTCTCGTCCTTCTGCGGCTTGTTGGGCGGCGGCGCTTGCTTTTGGCGTTCCTGCTGCTGTCTTTGCTGTAATTTCTGCTGTTCCTGGTCGTGTTTCTGCTCGAGCTGTTGGAGTTGCTGCTCGTGCTTCTGATTGAGCTGCTGTTGCCGGGCTTCGTCGGCCCTCTGCTGGTCGGCCTTTTGGCGCTGCTGAATCTGCTGCTGCTCGACCCTCTGGCGCTCCTGGTCTTGTTTCTGGCGGAGTTGTTCCAGTTGCTGCTGATGCTTCTGATCGAGCTGCGGATTCACGTTGTTCGAGCTGTACGAGTTAGCCGGACGAGACGAAGGCGGACGATCATTGTAGCCTTTCGAATTGCCCGGATTGCCGGGAGCGTTTCCGCTGTTGGCCGGTGCGTTCACATTCCGGCTTCCGGGGTTCGCCGGGGAGGTAGGGGTAATCGAGGGCGGGCGATTGGTGTTGTTCCGCGCGTTGCCCTGGCTGTTCTGCGTGTTGTTCTGGTTATTTTGTACATTGCCGGAGGGCCGATTCGACTGAACGTTTCGCGGCGTGGCGGGTTGGGCAGGCGGAGCGATTTTGACGTTTGCACGGGCCTGTTGTGAGTTCTCGGCCTGCACTTGGCGAAGTTGAGAGATGGCCGGCGGCCTGCCGCCATTGGCTTGAACGGCCTGCTGCTGCTTGGCGAAGGAAACGGGCGGGGGCGGCGGAGCGGTCTTCGCCACAACGGCGCGGCTGAAGGATGCGGCCGGGGGTTTGACGGAGCCGGAGGCGCCAGCGCCGAGAACGCTATGCTGCTGGGGAGCGACACTCGGCGTCATCGGAGCGACGGGAGCGGAAGCCACTTCGCGCGCATCCACTTTCACCATGTTGCGGCTGACGGGTTGAGCGGACGTGAAAGCCTGATGGGACGTGGCGGTAACGGCGTTGGGAGCGGTCTGATTCTGATACTTGATGTTGGTCACGTTCACGGTCTTATTGACGTAGACGTTGTTGTAGACGCTGGTGATGCTGGTCTGGTTGATGACCGTGGTGTTGGTAACGTTGACGTTTCGAACGTAGCGCTCGCTGACGTGATAAGACGGGCAGTAGACGTCGCGCGGGCCAAGCGGGAACCACGCCACGCCGACTCCACCGCCACCACCGATTCCGATGCCAACGCTGAAGCGCGGCCCGCCAACCCAGGCAACGAGAGCGGGGGCGTAAACCGGGCGGACATAAACGACGCCGACTACGGCAACGGGGCGCGGCGGACAGGGCACCCAACCCCAGACGCCGGCGACAACCACCCAGCGTCCATAGTGGAAGGGAGCAAATCCCCAAGGTTCATCGTCAACCCAGGTCCAACCCCAGGGCGAAATCCAAGCCCAGTGGCCGTAGCGATAGGGAGCCCAGCCGACGACGGTGGTGTGAGGAAACCAAACGGTGCCGTATTCGGGCACGGGACGCCAGCCGCCGTTGTCGTCAAGATCTTCGTAGCCGATGACATCGTTGGAGACGTAGCGCGAGGAAGTAGAGTGGTCTTCGCGGCGGTCGCGGTCACCGCACCAGTGGTCGAAGTCGTCATCGTCATTGCCGAACCTCTGGATGTCAGCGTCGAGCTGCTCGGTGCCGGCAAAAGTGCCGGATTCCCTGGCATGAACCGTATAAGCAGAGCCGCCGCCAGTGACTTCACCTTCGCCATCGCGAACAGTCACGAGGGTAGTATCGCCGGCTTCATTCACGTTGATCTTGTAATTGCCGGGACGAAGAATTGAAAAAGCGAGATTGGGAGTATCGATTTCGAAGGCTTCGTCCTGTTCGAGGCGGCGAACGCGCACGTTGAGGGTGCCTTCGGTAAGGCGAACCTGGGCCATGTGGTCGTCCAGGTTCAAAAAGGAAAAACCAGTGTTGTTGGAAAGGCGGATCGCGGCAGAGCCGAGGTGAAGCTCGGCGCGGGAGTCGTTATCGGTCCAAAGCTTGTCGCCGGTGGTAAGCGGACGGTTGACGACCGCGGAAACCCAGTCATCGGTGCCACTGGGGTTGAACGAAACGTTCCCGTGAGCGTAGCTGAGGCGCGCGACGCGGCTTGGCGGATCCTCGTCATCGTCGGCTGCGGCGCGTTGCGGCGCGAAGAGAGCCACCGCCAGCGCGATGCTGACGAGGCTCGCAAACTTGAGCAGGTGCTTTCTCATGTCGAAATCTCTCCTGAAACTTGCGCGGCCAGCATGCGCTTGCGCCGCGTCATTTGACATTCCGTGGGAAATAGCCAGGGTTACTCTAAACACTAGCACTTCGCCGATAGAGGGCATTCGCCGCGCAATTTCCCCATGTCGAAACAGCAAATGCCGGTGACGAAATGCTTCATCTCATCTAACACCGAACGGGCGGGAGAGTTGTGTGGGCGCGAATGCCGAGCAATTGGAAACACGGAAGATGCGAGGCTACGAGGATTTCATTTGCAGGTGATCGTGAAAAACAAACAGCCCGTCCGGAAAATCTGGACGGGCCGTGAAATTCACAAAGAGATTAACGGTGGCCGTGAGAACCAGAGCTTCCGCCGCCACCACCGCTACTGTGGCTGCCACCACCGCCGCCACCGCCGCTACTATGGCTGCCACCACCTCCGCTACTGCCGTGGCTTGGTGCGGAGTAGGAACGCGACGGAGCCGAATAGCTGTGGCTCGGTGAGGAATAACTTCGCGGCGCCGAATTAGAGCGCGTAGAAGGCGGACTGTAAGAGCGGGGCTGCGAGTAGCCGCGATTCCCGTTGTTCGGCGGGTTGCCATATGTGCGCTGCGGCGCGCTGTAGGTTCGCTGCGGCGGCTGGTAAGAGCGGCCGTTGTTGTAGTTGGGCGTCGAAGACCGTGAGGCCTGGCCGCTAACGGCTCCCGACTGCGAATTTCCGCGTGCCCACGGCGGACGATTTGTATCTTGAAGTCGAGCTGTTTGCGCGGGCGCATTCGTGGGGCGATTCGAGCTTCCGAAACCTGCCGGCCCGCGGCCGCGATCCGTGGCATTGCCTTGCGCTTCCCAAGTGCGTGTGCTGTTGCCGGCGCGCTGTGACGCCGTGTTATTGCCCGCAGTGGGAGCTGATTGACGGTTCTGGTTGGTCGACGAAGAAGACGGTCGATTCTGCGACAGTTCCCGCTGCCGGGAAGTCGTGCCGGAAGTGCTGGGCGTATTGCCGCCTGGGCGAGCATTCGCCGTACGGCTCGCCGGGGTGTTGACAGGCGAGTTGCTAATACGGCCGGCGGTAAGGCTGCGAGGGTTCACGGTATGAACAGGGGCGTGTGAAGCGGCCCGAGCAGGGGCGGTGCGGGCAACAACGGCACGATTCTGGACAGAGGCCGGCGGCGTGGCTACATGCGACCTGATGTTTGCCGCGCCGAGCGCGCTGCGCGGCGTCGGCTTGATCCCGACCGAGTTGGTCACTCGCGCGCCCTTCAACGAAGCGGCCGTAAGATGCCCGGCGCCGCGGTTGACGGCCTGGCCGTTGATAAACGCATTGCGGCTCACACTGGTCACGGCGCGCACGTTGTGCGCGTTCACGAAATTGACGTTGCGAATGTTCGTATTGAAGACATTCCGGTTGCGGATAAACGTATTGCGTTCGTTGATTCTCTCAAAGAACTCGTGGCGGCAGTGGAACCACGGGAAGAATGGCTCGCCGAAGCCCAGCGGGAACCAGCCAACGCCGAAACCAAAGCCTCCGCCAAAGAAACCGACAAAGGCCGGCCCATAGATCGGAGGACCAAAGACGGGGCCCGGGCACCAGCCCCAGCCGCCCGCGAAATAGTTCCAACGGCCATAGTGATAGGGAGCAAAACCCCAAGGCGAATAGTCGACCCAAGTCCAGCCCCAAGGGCCGACATAGTTCCAGTAACCATCGCTGTAAGGAGCCCAGTCAGGGCCAACATCATTGGGATACCAGACATGGCCATATTCCGGTTCATCCTGCCAGGTACCGTGGTCATCGAGATCACTGTAGCCAGGCATATCGCGGGAAACGTAATTTCCAGAAACGGAGTTGTCTTGCTTCAGGTCGCGGTCGGCGGCCCAGCTGTCGAGGCCGTCGGGACCGGGAGCCTTGCTAATGCTGGAATCAATGTTGTCTGCGCCGGTGAATTCTGCGCGTTCGCCTGCATTGACCGGATAGGTTTTGCCGCCGGCGGTCACTTCGCCTTCGCCGCGAATCACTGTCACGCGAGAGGCGTCGCCAGTTTCATTCACGTCGATGCGAAACGCTCCGGCTTGCTTCACAGTGAAAGCCAGATTCGGAGCGTCCACTTCGCAAAGATCGCCTTCGCGCAATTCGATGACGCGGAAATTGACGCTGCCTTCCGCAAGGCGCACCTGCGTGATGCCTTGATCGAGGTTGAGGAAAGAAAGAGCGGTCATGCTGCCAAGATGGATGGCGACGGCGCCGGTTTGCAATTCGGCGCGGGAATCCTTGTCGACCCACATTTTATCGCCAGTGGTCATCGGGCGGTTTAGCGCGGCGCTGCCCCAATCGCCTTGGCCGCCGGGCTGCAAGGAAACAGAACCTTCAACGAAGCTGATACGCGCGACGCGCGTGGGTGGATCCTTTTCGGATTGCGCTCCGGGCGCTTCTGACGGTGGTGGAGGTGGCGCATCCTGGGCGCGCGCCATGGGCACGAACAAACTCAGTAGACCGGCGAAATAAAGAAGCATGCTCAGGGTGCTTCTACCGGCAAATGTCATGGTCTTCATGACGAATCCCCTGTCCTCGGTCTGGACGTGGGCCCCGCTCTGGCCCTCTGATAGTAGGACGGTCTAGCCGATGGGAGCGTAACACCTTATTCATATTAATGCTCCCAGTAGGTAGAACACCGCAATGGGAAAGAAGTTGCCCTCCGGGTACTTTCGGTCCACGCGCCACGGGTAAGCGGCGACACTAACCTCTTTATTTGTAGTAAGTTGTGTGATATCTGTACCCTTGGCCGGGTACTTCTGAAGGCCCTACTTCAGGGCGGAATAGAGAGCCTGCTTCCAGCGGCTTTTCTCGATGGTCCAGTAGACCTTGGCTTTCTTGCCGTGGCGCAAAACCGACGCCCAAACCGCTCGATTGCGCTCATTGCCGGCCACGTTGAGGCGATCCACTACGGTCATGCCCAAAGTGAGTTCGCTGGAAGTCTCCACGTCCACGTAGTGCTCGCTTTGTTCGGTGACGATCATCGGATCAAGGGCGATGGACATCGCCACGGGGTCCGGCAACGAAATTCCGTGTTCGCCGGTCTGCTCGAAGTATGCTTCTTGAGCGCGGCTGTTGCATTCTATGGCGAAACGCGCCTGCGGCGTGCCAAAGCTCAGCACATGCTTGATGTCCTCCGGGTTCAAGGCGGCATCGCCACGGCAGAGGTGCCAGCCCACCAACTCGATAGGAAGCCCGCTGTGCAGCACGATTCGGGCGGCCTCGGGGTCACACCAGATGTTGTACTCGGCAGCGGGTGTCACGTTTCCTTCGCAACATGGAGCACCGCCCATGATCACGCAGCGTGAGACATTTGCGGCGATGGCGGGATTTAGTTGGAGAGCCAGGGCAAGATTTGTCAATGGTCCGAGAGT
>Ga0307479_10004923_pt1 | contig 12261 bp, 12 predicted proteins | sample atmos_gasesECM4C_FD_203743 | JGI IMG/M metagenome (GOLD analysis project Ga0307479, IMG submission 203743) | Hardwood forest soil microbial communities from Morgan-Monroe State Forest, Indiana, United States - atmos_gasesECM4C_515 | ecosystem: Environmental > Terrestrial > Soil > Temperate...
CCGCCGCGCACGTGAGCTGGATCCGCAACGGCGAGGCGGGCCTCGAGTTCCGCCGGCCGCAGCCCAGCGAGCGCGCGGCCATTGCCGCTCTCGTCGAGCAGGCGCGACAGAAGCTCGCTTCCGCATACGAGGTCTCCCACCCTGCTGCCTGCAAGTGTGTGGAAGGCCACGCCGTGCTCGAACCGCCCATGCCGCGATCGGTCTACCGGCAGGTGCAATCTGGGTGACGCATGCGCTCCGTGGACGAGAATACCGAGCCGTACCAGGTCTTGCTCTCCTCGGGAGTCAGGCGGCAGATGGTGCCCCTCACGCCGGAGGTCTGCCACCGCATCCACACCAAGCTGGGGCAGCTGGCCGAGCTGTCCGCGCTGACGCTCGGCTACGTGCAGTCGCTTCCGCAGCGCGCGGTGCTCAACGCCGAGGAGCAAGGGTTCTCCATCCGCTACGAGATCGACGACGCCAACCGCACGCTGACGGCGATCGAGATCGTCGGGCGGCAAGCAGAATCGGGCGGCTGATCCAGGCTATAGTGGCGCGTGTTCTCGCCGCGCCTCACGCACGTGCTCACGCGCCAGGACCTGGCGCTCCTGCTCGCGCCCACCTACGCCGCTTCCGACTCCGTCGATTTCGACGAGGCGCACGAGCGCATGCAGCGGGCGGTGTCGAGCCCGCGCATCGCCGACGTGCTCTACGACGGCCTCTCCGCCGCCCTCGAGGAGCGCAAGAGCCCGCGCACCACGGTGGACGAGCTGATCGACAATCTCTCCGCCGGCGTGCAGAAGCGGCGCTCGCGCATCAAGCCGGCCCGGCTCACGCCGGCCATCTCGGCGGTGATGGTGCTCTTGAACCTGGAGCTGGGCCACGCGCCGGAGATGATGCGCGGCGCGCTCGACAACCCCAAGGGCAAGGCGCTGTTGCAAGAGGGCCTGCGCGAGCTGGGCGCGCACTTCGTCTCCGGGCTCATCAAGTAGCGCGCCGCGGCTGGACGGCGGCCCCGCGTTTGTCGACAATGACGGAATGCCTGTCTTCAGCGACCCTGCCACTGTGAAGCCGCCGCGCTCCGTCCACGGATGGCTCGACGCCGCCGAGGCCGAAGCGAAGCACATCGCCGCCAAGGCCGAGGACGCCGGCGCCGAGGCCATCGGCTACGCCGAGCTGGCCGGCTTCCGCTATCCCGTCACCGCCTATCAATTCAAGGTGACCGAAACGCTGACGCGCGGCTCGCGGCTCGACGAGGCGGGGCTCGCCGATCTGAAGCAGCGCGGCTTTCGCGGCGTGGTCAACCTCTGCAAGGAGTATGACGACACCGACAAGGTCCGCGCGGCGGGCCTTGTGCCGCTGCACCTGCCCATCCTCGACAACACCGCGCCGCCGGAAGCGATGATGAAGCAGTTCCTCGACTTCGCCAACGACCCCAAGACGCAGCCGACCTACGTGCACTGCGAGGCAGGCAAGGGCCGCACCGGCTGCGCGGTGGCCTGCTACCGGATGGGCATCCAGGGCTGGACCGCGGACCAGGCGGTCGAGGACGGGAAGAAGTTCGGCTTGCAGCTCGAGTCGCAGATCACCTGGCTGACCGACAAGTTCTATACCGACCTGATGGCGGGCCGGGTCCTGCCCTATCCGCTCCGCGGCGTGGGCGAGCGGCCGGCCGACAAGCCGCCGGATCCCGAGGATTGGACTCCGCCCGCGAAGGGCGAGTGGACGCTGGATGCGCACGGCCAGAAGTGCGACCCGGTCAACGTCTACGCGCTGGGCGCTTTCGAGACGCTGGAGAAAGCTCTGCTCGGCGCGGGCTGGACGCAAGCCGCGGCCAACAACACCGCCGACAATGCCAAGTACGCGGGCGGCTTCGTGGAGTGGATCGGCATCAAGGCCGAGGACGCCGCCGCCGCGCTGCTCGACCGCGTGCCCGGCGCGCACGTCGACGAGATGCAGGTGCCCGACGACGACGAGAAGGTCATCGCCTCGATGCCGGTGTCGCAGCAGACGCTTTCGGGCAAGCCCTTCCGCCAGGCCTACGAGTTCGCCAACAACCCCGTGGGCGGGCGGCACCACGTCCGCATCTTCGACCTCGGGCTCGTCGACGGCAGCGGCCGCGCGGTGTTCGCCATCGCCGCCACGCAGGACGTGGGCATCATGTTCGACCCCAAGCGCCCCGAGCAGGGCTTCATGAACCACCGCGTGGCGCAGGACACCGACGTCGAGCGCGACTTCCTCTCCAAGGCGCTCGAAGAGGCCGGCGCCCAGCTCGAGGAGCAGGGGCCCATCGACTACGGCGCGAAGAACCAGTACGGGTACGGCCCCGGCGACTCCAAGCTCGCGGTCGCCACACTGGGATAGCTTTTCCGCATGCGACCCGACGAGTACGTGAGCCATGACGGGCTCGGCCTGGCCGAGCTCGTCCGCCGCGGAGAAGTGCGGCCGGTGGAGCTGGTCGAGGCGGCCGTCGCGCGCATCGAGGAGTCGAACGGAAAGATCAACGCCGTGGTGCAGAAGCGCTACGACCGCGCGCGGCAGCAGGCCGGGTCGGTCAAGCCTTCGGGCGCGTTCGGCGGCGTTCCGTTCCTGCTCAAGGACCTGCTCGCCAGCGAGGCGGGCGTCCCCACCTCGCATTGCTGCCGCTTCTTCGAGGGCACCGTGCTCGATCACGACAGCGAGCTGGTGGCGCGCCACAAGCGCGCGGGGCTGCTCATCCTGGGCAAGACCAACGCGGCCGAGCTGGGCATCCTGCCCGTCACCGAGCCCGAGCTGTGGGGGCCGGCGCGCAATCCCTGGGCGCTCGATCGGACGTGCGGCGGATCGTCGGGAGGCTCGGCCGCGGCGGTGGCGGCGGGGTTCGTCCCGGTGGCGCACGCCAGCGACGGCGGAGGGTCCATCCGCATCCCCGCCTCCTGCTGCGGATTGTTTGGGCTCAAACCAACTCGCGGGCGCAATCCCTTCGGCCCCGACTACGGCGAGGGCTGGCACGGCATCGCGCAGGAGCACTGCGTCTCGCGCTCGGTGCGCGACAGCGCGGCGCTCCTCGACGCCACCGCCGGCCCCGACCTGGGCGCCCCCTACGCTGCGCCGCCTCCTTTGCGCCCGTTCCTGGAGGAAGTCGCGCGCGAGCCGGGAAAGCTGCGCATCGCGTTCACGGCCAGGTCGCTCCTGGGCCGCGAGGTCCATCCCGACTGCGTCGCCTCGGTGAAGTCGGCGGCGCAGCTCTGCGAGAAGCTCGGGCACTTCGTCGAGGAGGGCGCGCCGCCCATCGATCGCTTCGAGACCATCCACGCGTACCTGGTGGTGGGCACGGCCGAGACCGCCGCCGCCATCGACGACGGCGCCCGCTGGCTCGGGCGCGAGCCGGATCCGTCGCAGTTCGAGCAGGTCACCTGGTTCTTCGGACAGGTGGGGCGCGCGCACAGCGCGGCCGAGCTGGCCTCGGCGGTGCACGTGATGCACGCGGCCGGCCGCACGGTGGCGCGCTGGTTCGAGAAGTACGATCTGTTGCTCACGCCCACGCTGGCGGCGCCGCCGGTGCTTGTTGGCGAGCTGGGCCTGAAGCCGCTGGAGAAGCTGGGCCTGCGCGCGCTGCGATTCGCGCCCTCGCGGCTTGCGCTGCGCACGGCGCTGAACGCGCTGGCGGAGCGCGCCTTCGAGTGGGCGGCGTTCACGCCGGTTGCGAATCTGACCGGGCAGCCGGCGATGAGCGTGCCGCTCTTCTGGAATGCGGCCGGGGTTCCCATCGGCGCGCACTTCATGGCCCGGTCCAACGAGGAGCCGACGCTTTTCCGCGTGGCCGCGCAGCTGGAGCAGGCGCAGCCGTGGTTCGCGCGGCGGCCGGCGTTATAGTCGGGTCATGGCGCGCTTGCTCTTGCTGGCGTCGGTGTTGTGCGGCTGCGCCGCCAGCACGCTGGCCGGCGCGACCACCGTCACCGGCGCGGCGCTGGCCACCTCGGCCATCCAGCGCAAGGCCGGCGGTTGCTATTCGATCTGCACCGCCGACACCACGTGCAATCCGAACACCGGCTTGTGCGAGAAGATGCCGTGCGGAGGCCGGTGCGGCCCCGACGAGCATTGCGAGTCGTCGTTTGCGGAGAGCCGCTGCACTCCGGGCGCGGCCTCCGACGTGGCCACCAAGGCGCCGGGAACGCAGAAGTCGCTCCCGGTGCCGCCGCCTCCTCCGTCGATCTCCGGCGGCCCGCCGCAGGTGGTGCCGGCCGCTGAGCAGAACCCGCCCTCGAGCAAGTGAGGGGCGCGGCTCAGCCACAACCGGTTGCGATTGCCAGCGCCGAGCAGACCTCGCGCATCCGTTCGGGCGGCAGTCGGCCAAGCCGGCGAATCAGCCTGGTGCGGTCCACGCATTGGACGTGATCGAGGCTGACGGCCGAGTCGTGATCCAGCCCCTCGGCCGCGCCGATGACGACCTGGCTAGGCAGGTCGCGGATCGTCGAGGTGACCGGGGCGACCATCACTGTGGCCAGTACCTCGATGGCTTCGTCTCGGCTCAGGATGACCACCGGCCTTCGCTTGTCAGGCGCCTTGAAGCGATAGGTCCACACTTCGCCCCGGGCTATGACTCTGGCCACGTTCCCTCGTCAGCCCAGTCATCCAGCTCCGGCGTCCCCCTCTTCGCGTACGCGCGGCGATAGGCCTCCGCGATTGCGCCGCGCCGCTTGCGGCGCAGGTACTCGTACGCGGCCCTGCGCAAGACGAGCGAGCGGCCGTCGCGCTTGACCTCCGGGTCGGCGTCGAGCTGTTTCAGGAGGCGCTCGTCAAAAGTCACCTGGATGGGCTTCATGTTGGCAAACAATATACATAGATCATGTTGGCAGCAAGCGATGCTTCCGCAAGAATTCAACCATGGCCAGCAGCGTGCGCTCGGGCTGGTCGCGGTGAGGGGAGTGGCCGCACTGCGGGAGCAGCAAGGTCTCGACGGGGCCGCGCGCTTGGGCGGCGATGGCTTCGAGCTGCTTGCCGGTGCCGTATTCGTCCTCTTCGCCCTGGATCAATAGTATCGGTACTTCAATGTGACTGAGTGAGTTCTCGATATTCCATTTGCGGAATTCAGGATCGAGCCAGGGTCCGTTCCAGCCCCAGAATGCCGCGTCCGGGTCCTTGTGCCAGCGGGCCAGGCGCTCCTTGAGCTGCGGATACTGATCGCGCATCCTGGCAATGCTCTGCAATCCACTCTCCTCGGCAAAGACGTGAGGCGCTTCCAGGATCAGCGCGCGCGCCGCGCCGCCGTTGCCTTTATAAAGGATTGCTATGGATGCTCCATCGCTATGGCCGACCAGTATGGGCTCCGCGATCCCTGCTTCTTTCAATATCTCCGGCAATAGCTCCGCCTCGTCGTGCATGTAACTGATCGGCCGCGGCAACGGGGCGGGATCGGATTGCCCATATCCGGCGCGGCTATGGACGAAAGCGCCCAGACCCGTGGCGTGGGAAAGTCTCTCGGGGAAGTCCCGCCATGACTTCAGGGAGCCGAGCCCTTCGTGGAGGAACACCAGCGTCGGGCCTTGCGCCGGCCCGAAGCGCTCCGCTTCGATGTGTCTGCCCCGGATCTTCAAGCTGTCTTGACCTGCGCGGCTTTCTGCAGCCCCAGCTCCTCGACGGAGATCTCGCGCATCTTGAATTTCTGGATCTTGCCGGTCACCGTCATGGGGAATGAGTCGACGAACTTCCAATAGCGGGGAATCTTGTAGGTCGCTATCTTGCCCCGGCAGTAGTCGACGAGCCCGCCCTCGTCGGCTCTTGCGCCGGGCTTCAATTTCACCCAGGCCATCACGTCCTCGACGTACTTCTCGCTCGGTACGCCGATGACCTGCACCTCGCTCACCGCCGGATGGCCGTAGAGGTATTCCTCGATCTCGCGCGGATAGATGTTCTCGCCGCCGCGGATGATCATGTCCTTGATGCGCCCGACGATGTTGAGGTAGCCCTCCGCGTCCATGGTGGCCAGGTCGCCGGTGTGCATCCAGCGCGCGGGATCGATGGCCGCGCGGGTGGCGGTCTCGTTGTTCCAGTATCCGAGCATCACCACGTAGCCGCGGGTGCAGAGCTCGCCCTTCTCGCCGCGCGGGACCACCGCGCCGGTCTGCGGATCGACGATCTTCACCTCCACGTGCGGGTGCACGCGGCCCACGGTGCTGACGCGCTTGTCCAGCGGATCGTCGGTCGAGCTCTGCGTCGATACCGGCGAGGTCTCGGTCATGCCATAGCAAATCGTGACTTCGGGCATGTGAAGATGGGATTGAACTTTCTTCATGATCTCCACCGGGCAGGGCGAGCCGGCCATGATTCCGGTGCGCAGCGTGGCCACATCGAATTCCTCGAAGCGCGGATGCTCGAGCACGCCGATGAACATGGTGGGCACGCCATAGAGCGCGGTGCAGCGCTCGGCCTGCACCGTCTCCAGCACTGCCAGCGGATCGAAGGCCTCGCCGGGAATCACCATGCAGGCGCCGTGAGTGCTGCAGGCCAGATTGCCCAGCACCATTCCGAAGCAATGATAGAAGGGCACCGGAATGCAGACGCGATCTCTTTCGGAATACTTCAATGTCTCGCCGATGAAATAGCCGTTGTTGAGGATGTTGTGGTGCGACAGCGTCGCGCCCTTGGGAAAGCCGGTGGTGCCCGAGGTGTACTGGATGTTGATCGCCTCGTCGGGATCGAGCGACGCCTCGCGCTGTGCGAGCTGGGTAGGGTCGATTTCCCTGGAGCCCGCGAGCAATGACTCCCAGCCCTGCTCGAGTTGGATGGCCTCGCGCAGCTGCGGGCATCGGGGCCGCACCTCTTGCACCATTCCCGCGAAGTCCGAGGCGCGGAACGCGCGCGCATAGACGAGCAATGAGGTTCCCGATTGCTGCAATGAGTATTCCAGCTCGCTGGTCTTGTACGCGGGATTGATATTGACCAGCACCGCGCCGATTGCCGCCGTCGCATATTGCAGGATCACCCATTCGAACCGATTGGGCGACCAGACGCCGACCCGATCGCCCTTGCGCACGCCGCGCGCCATCAGTCCGCGCGCGCACAGCCGCACCTGCTCGAGCAGCTCGCGCCAGCTGAGCCGCACCCGCTGCTCCCGCCCCACCAACGCCTCGCTCGCCCCGAAGCGCTGCGCGGTCCTGGCCAGGTTCTCCCCAATGGTCTCGAACAGCAACGGAACCGGGCTAGCGCCATGAACGTAGGAGCGCTCAGGCATATCAACCTCCAGACCCAAACCCCAACCCGCAACCCACTGTAAAGCGCGAACCCCAGCCCCGCACCTGCACCTGGACCTGGCCCGCGAGCCGCGAAGACGGCGAGCTCCCTCAAGCCGGCCACGCCCTCGCGAGTATCTCCTCGACCCGAGCTCCCCCAGGCATCGTCCCGAACGCATACCCATGCTTCCCCCCCAACCGCGTCCCGCAAAACGCATCCGCCACCGCCGCCGGCGCATGCCGCACCATGAGCGCCCCCTGCAGCGCCAGCGCGATCCCCTCCACCAGCCGCCGCGCCTCCGCCTCCGCCGGCTGCACCAGCGCCGCCTCCACCCCGTCGAGCGCCGCATCGAGCCGCCTGTCCCCTCCGCGCGCGCTCCGCAGCTCGGCCACCAGCGCATCGCGCGCTTGCGGCTCCTTCTGCAGCGCGCGCAGCACGTCGAGGCAGATGACGTTGCCCGAGCCTTCCCAGATGGAGTTGAGCGGCGCCTCGCGGTAGATGCGCGGCATCATCGACTCCTCGACGTAGCCGTTTCCGCCCAGGCACTCCAGCGCCTCGGCCACCATCTGCGGCGCGCGCTTGCACACCCAGTACTTGGCCACCGCGGTGGCGATGCGGCGAAAGGGCGCCTCCTCCTCGCGCCGATCGTACGCGCGGGCAAGTCGCATCATCAGGGCCGTGGCCGCCTCCGACTCCACGGCCAGGTCGGCGAGCACCGCGCGCATCAGCGGCTGCTCGGCCAGCCGCTTGCCGAACGCCGCGCGGTGCGCGCAGTGGTGCATCGCCTGCGCCAGCGCCTGGCGCATCATCGAGGCCGAGCCGATGACGCAGTCGAGGCGCGTGTGGTTGACCATCTCCAGGATGGTCTGCACGCCGCGGCCCTCCTCGCCGACCAGCCGCGCCCAGGCGCCGTCGAACTCGACTTCGCTCGAAGCGTTGGATCGGTTGCCCAGCTTGTCCTTGAGGCGTTGCAGGAAGAAGCGGTTGCGCTCGCCCCCGGGCGTCCAGCGCGGGAGCAAGAAGCAGGAGAGCCCGCGCGGGGCCTGCGCCAGGACCAGGAATGCGTCGCACATGGGCGCGGACAAGAACCACTTGTGGCCGGTGATCGACCACGCGCCCTGGCCGAGCGGCTCGGCGCGCGTAGTGTTGGCGCGAACGTCCGAGCCGCCTTGCTTCTCGGTCATGCCCATGCCGACGAGCGCGCCCTGCTTTTGCGCAACCGGCAGCGAGCGCGCGTCGTAGTTGCGCGAGAGAATGTGCGGCGCCCACTCCTCGAGCAGCTCGGGCTGGCGCTGCAGCGCCGGGAACGCCGAGTAGGTCATGGAGATGGGGCAGCCGTGGCCGAACTCGTTCTGGAAGGCGAGCGCGGCCCCGGCGGCGCGCGCCACGTGCGCTCCCTCGCGCGGCTCTCGCCACGGCGACGCGTGCAGGCCGGCGCCGACCGCGAGCCGCATCAGCTCGTGCCAGGCGGGGTGGAACTCGACCTCGTCGATGCGGTGGCCGAAGCGGTCGTGGGTGCGCAGCCGCGGCGGATTCTCGTTGGCCTGGAAGCCCCAGGCGATGGCCTCGCGGCTGGCGACGCGGCGGCCGAAGCCTCTGACCTCGCCCTCGGACCAGCCCGCGCCTTCGCGACGGAGCGCCTCCAGGAGCGCAAGGTCGAGCGCGAGCGGGTCGTGATCCTGGAGCGGGGGCGGCTGGTTGAGCACTTGGTGGGTGGTGGCCATGCCGGGAATCTACAGCAGCCTCTCTTGGTCAAATGACCAAATCGGCCCTCCTCGCGAGGGAGCGGCATTTGGTCAAATGACCAAGAAGCGCCGCGTGCAACTACGGCGCGTGCGAGGCGGCGCCGCGCTCGGGCCGGGTGACGTCGGGCGCGCGCAGCGGTCCTTCCGGGCGGTAGTCGCGCTGGTAGATGCGCAGGAGCGAGAGCAGCACCGCCACCGCGATGGGACCGAGGATGATGCCGAGGATCCCGAACGCCTCGATCCCTCCGAAGATGGCGATGAAGACCAGCAGGTCGTTCATCTTGATGCGCGCCCCCACCAGCTTGGGCCGCAGCACGTAGTCGGCGACGAAGACCACCACCACCAGGCTCCAGGTCATCACCGCCAGGCCTTGGCCGACATGTCCCCTCACCGCCACCACGATGCAGACCGGAATCCACACCAGCGCGGTGCCCACCGCGGGAAGAATGGAGGCCACGCCGGTGAGCGAGGCCCACACCAGCGGGCTGTCGACGCCGAAGATCCAGTAGCCGATGCCGGCGGTGACGCCCTGATAGAGCGAGACCAGCCCCGTGCTGAGCAGCATGGCGCGAGTCACGTCGCGTACGTCGCGGACGATCTGCCGCACCTGCGCCTCGGGGAGCGGCAGCATCTCCACCAGCCAGGAGGTGCCGCCGGCGCCCTCGCGCAAGAGGTAGTACGAGGTGATGGCGGTGAAGATGAAGGTGAAGATCACCGTGAACAGGCCGCTCACGATGCTGGTCGCGGCGCCGCCGGCCCAGGTGGCCACCTGGCGCGCGGTGTCGGCCACCCGCTCGCCCAGGCTGCTCGGCTCGAGGCCGATGCGGCTCAAGAGCGCGCTGACGTCGTGCCCCAGCACGCCCTCGGTGCCGTTGCGTTGGTAGCGGGTGGCGATGTCGCGCGCCAGCTCGAGGACACGGTGGCCAACCACCAGCACCATGAAGCCGAGCAGCGACATCAACAACGCCATCGCACCGGCGGTGAGGAGCGCCGCCGGAAGGCCCGGGTGCTTGCCGCGCAGGCGGCGCAGCAGCCGCTCGTGCAGCGGGTAGACGCCGACCGCGATCGACATTCCCAACAGCACCGGCACCCAGACGGGCTCCAGCGTGCGCCAGAAGCCATAGGCAGCGAGCGCGAAGAGCACCAGGAAGGTGGATCGCTGCAGCCGGCTGCGCTCGGACGTGGCCATCCACCCACGCAATAGTCACTGCGGCCGAAATGCGGCAGTGCGGCCCTCGTACGAGAGTCATTTGCGAGACCGTCGGGTCCGGAGTAAGGAGCGCCCATGCTGTTGTCCATCCTGCTCGCTGCCTCCGCGCTGCCGCGCATCGCCTTCGAGCGGTACCAGCTCCCCAACGGCCTCACCGTCATCCTCTCCGAAGACCACCGCGCGCCGGTGGTGGGCGTCGACCTCTGGTACCGCGTGGGCGCGGTCAACGAGCGGCCGGGCCACAGCGGATTCGCGCACCTCTTCGAGCACCTCATGTTCCAGGGCAGCAAGCACCTGCACGGCGACGAGCGCACCGTCTTCGCCACGCTGGAGCGCAACGGCGCCGTCAACGTCAACGGCTCGACCGAATGGGATCGCACCAACTACTTCGAGACCATGCCGGCCGACCGCCTCGAGCTGGCGCTGTGGCTGGAGAGCGATCGGATGGGCTTTCTCCTCGACACGGTGGACCAGAAGAAGCTCGACACCCAGCGCGAGGTGGTGCGCAACGAGCGCCGGCAGAATTTCGAGAACACACCCTACGCGCGCGCGGAGCTGCGGCTCATCGAGCTGCTCTATCCGCAGCCGAGCCCATACTTCGGCGCCATCATCGGCTCGCACGAAGATCTGATGAAGGCCTCGCTCGACGAGGTGAAGGATTTCTTTCGCGTCTACTACGCGCCCAACAATGCCTCGCTGGCGGTGGTGGGCGACTTCAAGAGCGCCGACGTCAAGCAGCTGGTGGAAAAATATTTCGCGCCCATTCCGCGCGGGCCGGAGCGGCCGCCGGTCGCCGCGCAGCCCTCGCAGCACGCGGCCGAGCAGCGTGAGACGGTGCGCGACCAGGTGCAGCTCGCCAAGGTGCTGATGGGCTGGGTGGGGCCGCCGCCGCTGCAGCGGCCGGCCATGATTCCTCTCTTGCGCGTGCTCGTCGGCGGAAAGTCGAGCCGGCTCTATCACGACCTGGTCTACGAGAAGAAGATTGCCCAGGACGTGAGCGCGGGCTGGGAAGTGGGGATGCAGCTCGGCGGGGAGATCGAGATCGCCGCGACGGTGCAGGCGGGGCACGCGCCGCAGGAAGTGATCGACGCGCTGACCGAGGAGCTGAAGCGGCTGCGCGACGCTCCGCCTGCGGCCGAGGAGATCGCGCGCGCGCTGCGCAACGTCGAGGCGGGCCTCTTCGCGCAGCTGGAGAACGTGGGCGGATTCGGCGGCAAGGCCGACCAGCTCGACTACTACGAGCTGTGGGCGCACGACCCCGGCGCCTTCACCAGCAACCTGGAAGCGGTGCTCGCGGTCACGCCGCAGGACGTGCAGAAGGCGGCGCAGGAGTTCCTCCGCGACGAGCGGCGGGTGCTGATCACCGTGCTGCCCGAGGAGAAGGAGGCGACGCGATGAGAGCCCTCTGCCTCGCGCTTTGCGCGGCCTGCGCCACCGCCCGCGAGCAGCCTGTTGCGCCCAAGCCGGCCGCGCCGGCGCTCATCGAAGCGCCGCACCCTCCGCCCCCGACGCCCGACGCGGAGTTCCGCCAGAGCGCGCCCCCGCCGGGCAAGCCGCTGGAGTTCCGCCCGCCCGTCCCGCGGCAACTGCGGCTCTCGAACGGCGTGCCGGTGTTCCTGATCGAGCGGCACGAGGTCCCTCTGGTCGCGGTCACGCTCGCCGTCCGCTCGGGCGCCGACACCGATCCGCCCGGGCTGGCCGGCCTCTCCTCGATGGCGCTCGATCTGCTCGACGAAGGCTCGGGCGCGCGCGACGCGGCCGCCATCGCGCGCGGGTTCGAGGACCTGGCCGCCCGCTACGCGACCGGCGCCGACGCCGACGCCAGTTCCGTCTCGGTGGTGGCGCTCGCCGACACGCTCGGTCCGGTGCTCGATCTCTTCGCCGACGTCGTGCTCCGTCCCGCCTTCCGCGACGCCGACGTGGAGCGCGTCCGCGTGGAGCGGCTGGGCGGCATCGCGCAGGTGCTCGACGATCCGTCGTCGGTGGCGCAGCGGGTGCTGTCGCGGATGATCTTCGGAGAGGCGCACCCCTGGGGATATCCGGGCGAGGGCACGGTGAAGTCGGTGAAGTCGATCAAGCGCGCCGACCTGGCGGCCTGGCACGCGGCGCACTTCC
>Ga0307479_10004924_pt1 | contig 12258 bp, 10 predicted proteins | sample atmos_gasesECM4C_FD_203743 | JGI IMG/M metagenome (GOLD analysis project Ga0307479, IMG submission 203743) | Hardwood forest soil microbial communities from Morgan-Monroe State Forest, Indiana, United States - atmos_gasesECM4C_515 | ecosystem: Environmental > Terrestrial > Soil > Temperate...
CCGGGACACCAGTATAAATATTGGCATGGATGAAGATGACATCTGCCTTCGGTTTGGAGTCCGCCACAGGAGCGGCGTTCTGAGCCAGGGCCTGGGTACAAGACAGGATTGCAGTAACAATCAAGACAAGGGAGATCGAGTCAAGCTCTTGGGTGGCGCAGCTCTTCAGCGCTGCGAATAGAGACTTTTTCTTGAAAGCGGCTTTAACCCTCAAGGTCGCGAATCTTTCCATCACTCCCCCACCCCCGTTCCTGCCAACACCAGCATGGTCAACAAAATCCGCTTCAACCCCAACTCGCGTCCGTTGCTGTCAAACCATTCTTGCAAGGTGTGCGCTCCGCCACCGGAGCCGCCGCCGCCGATGGCAATCGCCTCCAGCCCCAGCGACAGCGGAATGTTTGCGTCGGTCGAGGCCCGCTGCACCTGCGCAGCGTTGTTCAACTGGGCATCCACGGCACGAATCACATGCAGAATCCTTGAGCCCAGCGCCAACTCTCCCGCGGGACGGTTCCCGATCGGCACCAGCTCGCAATTCACTCCCGCAGGCCGCTTCTGCTGCGGCGAGCGCATCTCCGCCGCCATCGTCTCGTCCTCCACAGCGCGATTCAGCGCCAGGCGCAGCGTTTGCTCCAGCCGCTCCATCTCGGCCATGGAGGTCGAACGAATATCCACCTTCATGCTCGCTGACTCGGGAATGGAGTTCACCGAGGTGCCGCCGCGAATCACTCCGATGTTGAACGTGGTCTTAGGGGTTGTTGGCACGGGCGTTGAAGTAAAGGTATCAACGGCGCGAGACAGAATCACAATGGGATTGGGCGCCCCAAAATCGCTCCACGAATGTCCCCCCGGCCCGCGCACGATCACTTCAAATCGCCGGCTGCCGAGAGCTTCGGCGACAATCGTGTCCGAGCCCGCGCCGTCGAGTACCACACTGTAGGCAATAGAATCCTTCCAGCGCGGCGTAGAAAAAATATGCCGCATGCCGCGCAGGTCGCCCTCGCCCTCTTCACCCACGTTGCCGATAAAGACGAACGGCAGGGCGTGACGCAGCCGCACCGCTCGCAGCAGCGCCGCAATTGCCAGCATCGCAGTCACACCAGCTCCATTATCGGAAACTCCCGGCCCATACAGCCGGCTTCCCTGCTGCCGTATGTTCAGCGGAGTACTTGCGGGAAATACAGTGTCGATGTGCGCGCTTAGCCCGACGTAGCGCTGGCCGAATCCAGATTCCGTAAACCCAGGATGCACACCAAACACATTGCCCACATCGTCGATGCGGACATCGTCGAGGCCCGCTTCGCGAAAGCGCTCCGCCAGCCATGCCCCGCGCGCCGACTCGCCAAAGGGAGGCGCCGCAATTCGCGCCATTTCCATTTGCCATTGCGCCAGTTGCGGCTCCTGCGTACGCAACCAGTTCAGCGCCGGGCGCACCTCGGGCGAAGCGGCCAGCCGCGCCACTTCCTGCTGCACCGCAGGCGCAACTTCAGGCATATCCGCACGTGGGGGCATGGGGCTCATGGGAAGGCTATGGCGACATCTTACAACGCGTGGGAAGGAATGGGGATTGGCGAATGCGGGAACCGATGGCGGGGACGTTGCACAAGCTGTCGTCCTGAGCGAAGTTACTAAGCGCCCAGGACGACAGATTTTAGTCGTGACGAACAGTTCCGCTGAACCGCTGCTAGTGAGTCATATCCAACGGCTTAAATCCCAATCCCTGCAATATGCCTCCCGCCCTGCAACTTGTGCCCAGCAGGGAATCAAGGTCCTGTTGGCGGCGCAGGAGATCACCAAACGTCCGCAGTGTTGCCGGTACTACAGGATCGTGCACCTGGATGGTATTGGGCGTAGCCAGGGTGCCGTTGCCCAGCAAGAACTGCGAAAGCGCGGCGGTGCTTCCTGCCGCCCTTGTGTGGATTTGCAGGAAAGGAGTCTGTGTTTCCGCCCCGTGACAGCCATTACAGGTGTTCAGAGAAAACTGCTGACGCGCATCATTCGAGGTGACTGCTGGAACTCCATTCCAAAATACCGTAGGCGGGCCATTGGGAGCGTTTCCTCCAAGAAACGGAGTTCCTGCGGGGAAATCGTCAGGAACGACGCTAGTTCCCGCCAGGATCGCAGCCTGATTACTATTGACGTAGTTGGTCACGGTCGCCGTGTTGTCGAACGAGAGATCCGGCGTTTGTTTCACCGTGGCTTCCAGTAGTTCGTGAGAAGCTGCGTCCAGGTGGAACTCACGCAACTCCCACGGAAAACTTAACGCTACTTCGTTCGTCCGAAGTTGGTCGAGTGCGCTTCCGTTCGGCTTGCTCGGGTTCGCATTCGGCCCGGCGAACACGTCCGTTATCGCTTGCAGCGCGCTATTAAACCCCGGGGTTCCGAGCACAATGGATCCCAGCGCATGCCATTGTTGCGCCCAGGCGTGAATCGCAAAGCATCCCGATCTTGGCACCCCGTATTCCAGGATCACCGTGAACTGCGGCTGGATTGAACAACTACTTGGATTGAGCACACCAAAAACGAACCGGCCCTCGCCGGCACTGCCCCCGCCATAGAATGTGTTCTGCCGCAGATCAATTCGATTCACGATCGCCAGCAACCGCATAGGCGCCTGGCTGAGATCCAGTTCGCCGTTGCTGGAACGCTTCCATGTGGACAGCAGCAGATTGTTCATCCCTGTAGTGCGATTCAAAACTGTGAACGAATTGACTGTCTGGTTGACAGTCCATTGCTTGAGCCAGTCTTCCACCATCTTGGCGGGATCGATAGTTCCATTCGCCATATCAGTCATCAATTTTCCGAAGGTCCAGGCACCCATGGGAGTTCCCGCATTAGTACAAGGATCGAACGTGCGCGCCGGATCTTCGACCACGCTCAAATCGGTGATCATCAACTCGCGGCTTGGGTCGACCGTGACCGGCGTTCCTCCCAGTACTCCGATTGGGATTATTATTGGACGGTTCAAGCGTGCCGCCTCCCGAATTAATGCGGGATCGATAAATTGGATCTGCTGCAGTGTAATGATTGAACGTCCACTGAATACCGGAACCATGGCGCCCCGCTTGGCAAGATCAGCACGCCTTTGTTGCTCGGCAGCGAAGGCCTCGAAATCGAATTCAATCTCCGCGTTGAATCGGCCCGGGCCGGCAGGGCGAACTTTGAGTTCTTTGAATCTTCTTTGAGTCTCAGCCGACAGTTTGATGCCCGGCCGCACCCGCAACGCCACGCTGACTTTCGCGCCTGCTTTGGGCGTGATTTCGATCGATTCTATCTGGGAAGAGAATGCGGCGATTTTCGGAACCTCTCGGCCCGCCGCTGGGATCTCTTTCTTCTCCTTTTGCGACTGCGCCAGCGCCGGTCCTGGAATTCCCAGCAGGAGCAACGTTGCACAGAGAACGAGCCGTTGGAGATTGAACATTTGGCCCTCCTTTTGTAGAGGTAGTGTTCAATTCCAGATAAACGTTTCAAGAGATTGTGAAGAAGGGGACAACAACGGCGTGCAATGCTGCCGCTGCTTGCGCACCCTTCGCAAAAGTGTGAGCGGCGCCGCCAACATTCGCACTACTCTCCCGCCGCAGGGGTGCACCTTTTCTCGCGTTTTTTTCCTAGAACTGAGGTCTCTTCAGGATCGTTAACATCATCTCGGCTTCCGCGCCTCAGCCTCCGCCAGCCATCCACGCCGTAACTTTTCCGTCGGAACGCTGGACAGCAACGGTTTGATATCCAGAATCGGCGTGCCATCCAACATGTCGACGCCTCGCACGTGCAGCTCGCAACCGTCGCGCCGCAGCAACTCGACAATCGTCAGCCCAATCGGATTCGGACGCCGCGGCGACCGCGTTGCAAACACCCCATGCGCTCGATTGTCCGACGGCGGCGTGCCTAGCAAGTCGAAGCCATGAGACCGATCGAACTCCCAGAGCACGACAAGATGCGAGAAGCCCTCAATGTCGGTAAGCCCCGCCTCGAACTCGGGCAGGATTGCAAGCTCGCCGTCGGCTTCATGCTTTGCCCCAAGGCCTTTGGGAACCTCGCTCGCGTCCTTGTATGGACTTTTCACAAATCCAATGGGCTTGGATGTAAACATCTAGACATTCACCGCGGATTTTTGTCCCGTTCTCTGTTCCACGGCGGCTACGAGCTTCTTCGTCGCAGGAACCTCAATCCCATGCCGCAGAGCGCCGCGAAGGATCGGCCCAGCGATCGCGTCCAACTCGGGAGTCTTGTGTTGCTCTACGTCCTTCTGCATCGAGCTACGCATGCCGCCCGGCATGCCCTTAACGCCTGCGAGGACTGATTCAGCATCAACTCTCGCGCCTTCGGCCACGCCAACGGCGCATGCTTCGCGAACGCAAGCTTCTCCCAGACTCCGCCACTGGGGATCGGCCATGATCTCGCCAACGGTCTTATTGGCAGCGGTCGTGGTCAACGCAAACGGAGCGAGGAAGACGAGCTTGCCCCACATCAGGGTTGGCTCATCCTCAATAAAGCGGCAAGTAAAACCGATCTGCTCAAGCTGATCGAGCATAACGGCGAGCCGCGCCCGCCCCGCGGACAGCATATTGAGCCGCGCAAACGGAGAGCGATGTACGATGTGCCCCGGGCTCGCACGCTCAGTCTCAACCGCGATCGTCGCCGGAATCACTCGATCCGCGCCGTATTTGGCGCGCAGCGCTGCGACGTGGTCGATGCCGTTAAGCAGAGGAACGATGGAGCGCACTGTTTCAGGATTCTTGAGAGCGGCGAGCGCCGGCTCGAATTGCGTAGCCTTCACAGTAATCCACAGCACGTCAACCGGAGGCACCTCGGCGGCGATGGCAACATCTGCTTTGAAGTTTCCGAAAGGAGACTCAAGCCAAAGCTGTTTGGGATGCTGGGCCAGCGCCTCGGGCCTTACCACGAGTGTGACAGAATCTCCAGCGTGTACCAGGCAAGCGCCCATCAGGCCGCCCACGCCGCCCGCCCCAAGAATTGCATGCCGCATTGGATTCGAGATGTTCTTGGACATGAAACCCTAGATTCGCGGGAGGTTAGTTTTGCTTCACAGCCGCCGGCAGGCACTCCACAATCTCGGCATCGTTGAGCGTGTGGTCGCTGGTCTTGGCGCGCTGGTAAATGCGGTCCACCAATTCATCGGAGGCCGGAATGCCGCGCCGCTCCAGCCAGAACAGGACATTCGACTTGCCGCTCATCGGCCCGATGTCGATGATCTGTTCCAGCCCGAACATATGGGATGGCACGCCGGAATACACAGTATTCGCAAGCTCGATGTCGTTTTTCTTGAATGCCTTGATGACCGCCGCGGCGTGAACGCCGGTGGCGGTGCGGAACGCATCGTCGCCGACCACCGGATAGTTCGCTGGAATGGGCACACCTGTCGCCCGTGACACCGCCTGGCAATACTGTCTTAGCTTGGTGAGATCTTGCTGAGCCCAGGGTGCAACCTCCATGAGCTTGAGGTTCACCAACATCTGATCCATCTGAGTATTTCCCACGCGTTCGCCGATGCCGATGGCGCAGCCATGAACACAACCTGCACCGCCAATCAGCGCCGCCATCGAGTTCGCAACCGCTAGTCCGCGGTCGCTGTGACCGTGCCAGTCTACGCGAATCTTCTCGCCCGAAGGTTGCACCACTTCCTCGATTACGAAGCGCACCAGCGCCAGCGCGCCCATCGGCGTGGCGTGTCCGGCAGTGTCGCAGATCACAATGGCCCGCGCGCCGCAATTTATTGCTGTCGAATACAAGCGCTTCACGGTCTCCGGATCGCAGCGCGAGGTATCTTCCGTGACGTACATCACCTCCAGGCCCAGCGAAACTGCGTACTTCACGGCCTTCTCAGTGGTCTGCAAAAGAAAGTCGTCGGACCAACCTTCAGTAAAACGCCGAATGGGACTGGACCCGATAAACGTCGCAGCCTCGATCGGCAGTCCGGTCTTCTGCACGATCTCGGCAATCGGACGAATGTCGTTCTCATGCGTGCGCGCGGCGCAGTTGGCGCGAATCTTCATCTTGTTCGCGAGAATCTCGTGCGCCAGCGCCGTGACGTGTTCGACCGCGCGTGCACCTGCGCCCGGCAAACCCAGATCGAGCGAGTTGATTCCCAACGCCTCCATCAGATGCAGGATTTCAAGCTTCTCGGGAATCGAAGGATCGCGCACCGAAGGCGACTGCAGCCCATCGCGCAGGCTCTCATCGTTTAGCAGGACCGGCCCTGCCGGCTTCAGTCCCGGCGGATAATTCCTGTTCCAGTCGTAGATGAGTTCGGAGGTGTTCATGGGAAATGCTAGTACCCAATACCTAGTACCCAGTAAAATCTGCCGTCTCTGTGGCTTGATACTGGGTACTGGCTACTAGGTACTGGGTACTTTGTCCTTCGGCGGCAGTGTCAGTCCAAACACTGACTTCATTCCCTGCCCGGCAACATTCACCTTGGCTTCCGCGGGATTGGGCAAATACAGCGTCTGGCAGTGCTCGCAGCGGTAGACTTCGGCGTCCGGTCCCCAGGCTTTTTCGGCGTCGCCGCAAGCCTGCTCGACGACATCTTCGGAATAGAACCAGCGCTTCAAATGTCCGCCGCAGAATTTGCCTTTCTCGTTTTTCTCGTTGCAGGCACGCTGTCCGACCTTCTTGACCTTCACCTTGTGATGCGGAAGCTGCGGAGGAGTTTGTGTGCCCGAAGTTGCCATTTCGCCAGTCGCCAAAGTGCTTACCCTCGTTCGAGCGGCGACGATCGCCGCCGGATTCGTGCCTATGAGCGTCATTGTACTCGAAGGACAACGGAGCCGGAGCCTGTCTGCTAATCGGTTAAGGGGGATGATTAGAACTCGCGTCTCGGTTTCGCCTGGTCCGCCCCCACGCGCCCCATGGTAATCTCTGCCTCGTAATAACTCTCGCCCTTGAGCGGTTCTCCTCCGATGCGGCGCAGCATGGCAATCTGTCCCACGTGCGTGAGCGCGTCGGCGACCGGGCCTTGCAGCAACTTCTCCGGAGTCGTGTGCACGGGCTCATTTGAAGCCAGATAGTCGTCGAACTTCTTAACCGCGGCGAAGAAGCGTTCGACTTCCTTCTCCCACGCGACCGGCTTGGAATCATTCCAAGTGCGTTTGCCGATAGCGATCGAGAGTGCCCAATCCATGAGATCGCCGATGTGCGCGAGAATCTGCCCCGGCGCGCGCACGCCCTCATCCACATGGAACACGGCAAACCCCTCGGGCGCGCCACGGACGGCTTTGCCTCCGCGATAAGCCAGGGTAGCGAGGGCATGACGCAGCAACTCGCGTTTGGGATCGGAATTTGAAGTTGTGCTCATGAAGATGCTCCAGTTCTGTTCTCAGTTCTCAGTACCGGTATTAGCAACTTACAACTGTTTTCGGCGCAACACTCCGACGGCGCGCACTGCCCCTCGCACGCGTTGCGCTACGCTTCGCGCAAATTGGAGATCGATAAAGCCTTCCATCTGCCGCTCGAATTTCATTCCGTATCCGTACCACCAGACTTTCTTCATTCCGGGCATCATGTCCACATCCAGATACTTCAGCCGCACCATTTCTTCCAGCCCGAAGCGGCCGTGAGCGCGGCCTATGCCGCTCGATTTCACGCCGCCATGAGGCGCCTCGCTAATGCCGAAGCAGGAGACTATATCGTTCACCATAACAGTGCCAGCCTGAATGCGCCTGGCCAGGCGCTCGCCGCGCGCGTTGTCGCCTGTAAATATGCTAGCGGACAGGCCAAATTCAGAATCATTGGCCAGTCGAACGGCCTCTTCGTCAGTATCGAATGCCATCACAGGAAGTACGGGACCGAAGGTTTCCTCGCGCATGATGCGCATGTCGTGCGTTACGTCCGCAAGCACCGTGGGCTTGTAGAAGTTTGCTCCTAATTCCGGAACGCGGAATCCTCCCGCCACAACTCGCGCCCCGTGCGCGACGGCGTCTTCCACGTGCGACTCAACAATCTGCAACTGGCGATCGTGGATCATCGGTCCAATATCGGTATCGCGGTCCAGTCCACGACCGACACGTAGCTTCTTTGTTTTCTCGACACAAGCTTTGAGGAACGCTTCGTACAAACTGCAATCCACGTAGCAGCGCTCTACCGACAAGCAAGCCTGCCCTGCGTTGACGAACGCTCCCCAAACAGCGGCGCTCGAGGCCACGCCGATATCGGCGTCGTCGAGCACCAGCATAGGATCTTTGCCGCCCAATTCCAACACCACGGGCAGCAGCCGCTCGGCCGCAGCCGCTGCAATGCGCTTGCCTGTGGCCACGCTTCCGGTGAAGATTAACTTGTCGATCCGCGAGTGAATGAGCGCCGCGCCGGTCGCGCCGTCGCCTGCGATGACTTGAAAGACATCTCCAGGAACCCCAGCACCCAGCAACAGAGTTCGCAGCTCCAGCGCAATCAGCGAGGTCTGTTCCGAAGGCTTCAAGACGACCGCATTTCCTGCCACCAGCGCCGCGAGCGTCTCGGTCGCCGGGATCGAGAACGGATAGTTCCAAGGCGAGATAATCCCCACAACTCCGTAGGGCTCGCGCACTAATCGCCCACGCTTCAACTTTGTGGCAAGATTGCCATGCGGCACTTCCTCATCGCGCAACAGATGGTACGCGTTATCGATCAGGAACCGCGCCGCATCGAGCACCACGAGCACTTCGGTGGTCAGCGCCTCCGCCACGGGCTTACCCGCTTCTTGGGTGATGGCCTGGGCGATCTCGGATTTCCTCTCGTGCAATCTGCGCTGAAACTCGCGCAACACCGTGATCCGCTGCCGCAGCCCGGCCTCAGCCCACGCGGGCTGCGCCGTGCGCGCTCGCGCCACTGCCGCCTGTACCTCAGCGTCTCCCGCGCACTCCAACTCGCGCAGAACCTCGCCGGTGGCCGGATTCACCGACGAAACTCTCCGCGCGGCGATTTGAACGTCCGTAGCCATAAACCAAGAGCCGCTCTTGCAAATGCCGTGGTCAATACTCCACAGTCACCAGATACAATCCACTTGCCGGCGCGGTGGCGCCCGCCGCGGATCGATCCAGCGCCTTCAGGATACGCGTTACATCGTCCGCGTGCAGCGTTCCTTTGCCCACCAGAATAAACGTCCCCACCAGATTTCTCACCATGTGGTGCAGAAAGCCCGATCCCTTTACGGTATATACGAACTCGTCCTGCTGGCGCTCCCAGGTCGAAGAGAGGATACGCCGGACATTGGAAGCCTCGAAAGCCCTTCGTGATACTTCGTGTCCTTCGTGGCTCACCGATTTTCCCACCCCCCGTTCCGGATCGACCGCAACAAACGAAGTGAAATCACGCTCACCAACTACCAACCCGGCCGCCTGCGCCATCGCCCGCTCATCCAAAGGAAACGGATAATGCCACACATACCGAGCCAGAAACGGCGGACAGATCGCCGCGCGATGAATTCTGTACCGATACGTTTTCGCCCGAGCCGATTTGCGCGCGTGGAAATCTGCCGCAACCTCTTCCGCTTCGAGCACCCGCACCGAGGCTGGCAAAATATCGTTGAGTGCGTTCACGAAATTCGGGGTGGGCACGGAAGACTCTGTGACAAATGTCACAACCTGCGCCAGCGCGTGCACTCCCGCGTCGGTCCTGCCGGAAGCTTGCGGCAATACCTTTTCGCCGGTGATTCGTCCAATGGCTGAGGCAAGCGTGCCCTGCACCGTGGCGGCATCGGGCTGCACCTGCCAGCCGGCGAAGTCCGTTCCGTCATAGGAGAGAATCAGTTTGAGATTGCGCATGCGATCGTTTGAGTGTTGCGGCCGTGAGTCCCACAGCCAAGCGGCATCATCCAAATCATTTCACTGGATACCGGGCCATCGCAGCACTTTAACAGTTCGAACTCCCAGAGCGCTCGCAGAGGAGGTCGCGTCGTCGGATATACTGGTGCGTTTCCACAGACATTGGTCTCATCGTCTTTTCGAAGCTTCGTTTTTTTCGGAGCTTTTCAGGAACCCCGGCGCTACCAGTTACGTATCTATGACTGGGTAATTGTCAATTTTAAGTAGTTCTGGTGTCTCAGGCTTCAACCAAAGTCTTTCTTTTGCGAAGTCATAATGGTCGCATAAACCTTGCAAAACGGTCTTAGGGAAATAGCTTTAGTAAACGGAGAAGAGTAGATGCCATTCGCACGCTTATCCTCAAACATCCGGCTGATCACTGCCGTCGTTTTGTTCGCAACTCTCGCTGCCGCCTGTTGGGCCCAGGAACCGCCTGCGGCACCCACGCCGCAAAATACACCGGAAGCGCGTCCGCTCCCGGTTCTGAATTATTCCCAACCGGTGTCGCATTTTCCCAACCCGATTGGGCCTTATAAACCGCGGCATCTGGCAGCGCCGAACCTGGCCAACACTGCGCGGGTCGATCAGTTAATGCGAGAAGGCAAGATCTATCTCTCGCTCAACGACGCGATTGCGCTTGCGCTCGAGAACAATCTCGATATCGCTATTTCGCGTTACAACCTAAATATTGCGGACACGGATATCCTGCGTGCCAGGGCGGGCGCATCGATTCTTGGAACTCCGCTTGGTGTGGTGCTCAACACTCCGGGAGCGGGTATCGGCGGTATCGGCGCGCAATCCGGCGCCGCCACGGGTGGGACCACTCTCGGCGCGGGCGGCATAGGAGCGGGCACCAATGGATTGGTCAGTTCGACGCTGGGCCTTGGGCCAAACATCACCAGCTTTGATCCGATCGTTACTGGCACGCTCCAGGAAGATCACTTCAGTCAGAAAACAACTAGCCCCTTCAGCGGAGTTCCCATCCTGGCGCAAAACACCGGCACAGTGAATTTTGCTTATACCCAGGGCTTCCAATGGGGAACGAATCTGGCGGTGGGCTTCAACAACACGCGCTCCACCACTAACAGCGCGTTCTCCACTTTCAGTCCTCAGCTGAATTCCAATTTCAAGGCCACGATCACGCAACACCTGCTGCAGGGCTTCGGTTTCCCCGCCAACACTCGCTTCATCAGTATCGCGAAGAACAACCGGGAACTTTCCGACGTCGCCTTCCGCCTGCAAATCATCGATTCGCTGGATCAGGTCGAAAACATTTACTGGGATCTGGTTTTCGCTTACGAGAACGTTCGCGTGCAGAATGAGTCTCTGGCATTCGCGCAGAAGACACTTTCTGACACCAAGAAACAGGTGGAGATCGGAAGCCTGGCGCCAATTGAGGTCATCCGCGCGCAGAGTACGGTGGCACAAGACCAGCAGTTGGTAACGAAGGCCAACACCGATCTTGAGTTACAGCAACTCCTGATGAAGAACGCCATCTCGCGCACGTTGAAAGATCCGGTCTTGGCAACGGCCGAGGTTATTCCTGTCTCGACCATGGATGTCCCGCCAGAGGAACCGGTCGTCCCTACGGATGACTTGATCAGTGAGGCGCTGCGGCATCGCGCAGAGCTGGTGGAGTCGCGCATCGACCTTAACAGTCGTCAAATCAGCAACAAAGCAGTACGCAGTTCCTTGTTGCCAAGTTTGGATCTCTTCGCTTATTACAGCGGATCTGGCTTGGGAGGCGCACAGAATCCTGCTGCCGAGTGTGTGACGCCCGCCCAACAGTTTTGTGCAATTAACAACCCAAACCCGAACTTTGGCCAGAGTCCTATCGCTCCTACTGTCAGCTACGGCGGTGAGCTGAACCAACTCGTTAATTCCACCGCTCCGGACAAAGGGGTTGGACTTCAGTTGAACATTCCCCTGCGCAACCGCGCCGCGCAGGCGGTACAGATTCGCTCCGAATTGGAATACCGCCAGGCTCAGATGCGCCTGCAGCAGATCGAAAACCAAGTGGGCGTCGAGGTCCGTAACGCCCAGTACGCCGTGCAGCAGAACCGAGCGAGTGTGGATTCTGCCAAGGCAGCCGTGGAGCTAGGACGCCAGTCGCTGGACGCCGAGCAAAAGAAATATCAGTTCGGCACTTCGACTAACACCCTGGTGTTGCAATTCCAAAGCCAGCTGGCGACGGCGGAGTCCACTCTGGTGAATGCCATGGTCGCCTATGAAAAGTCGCGGGTCGAACTGGATCGGGCAACCGGACAACTGCTTGACCATGCCGGCATCAGCATTGATGACGCGGCGCGCGGCCAGGTCACCCGCCTACCCAACGTGCCCTACATCGCGCCGCGCAAGGATGTGCCTTCGGCTGCCCAACCGTCTGCCCAGCCTCAGTAGCCAGATTGCGAACCGAAAGGCGCGACCGCAAGCCGCGCCTTTCCCGTGCCCAACAATTCTTTAC
>Ga0307479_10004925_pt1 | contig 12256 bp, 10 predicted proteins | sample atmos_gasesECM4C_FD_203743 | JGI IMG/M metagenome (GOLD analysis project Ga0307479, IMG submission 203743) | Hardwood forest soil microbial communities from Morgan-Monroe State Forest, Indiana, United States - atmos_gasesECM4C_515 | ecosystem: Environmental > Terrestrial > Soil > Temperate...
TATTTGCCTGGGGAACTCGATTGGTACGTGCTCGCGTTGAGCGCGGGGGTGTGCCTGATGGCAACGCTAATGATTGGGCTGATTCCCGCAGTGCAGACGCGTAATCTTGATTTAGCGGGCGCGTTGAAAGCGGAATCGGCGGGGGTTGTTGGCGCCGGCGGGCGGGCTTGGGTTCGTTCAGGCTTGATTTTGGTGCAGGTGGCTTTAAGTTTCATTTTGCTGGTGGGAGCGGGGTTATTGCTGCAGAGCTTGCAGAAGATAAGAACCACGAGTCCGGGATTTTCGACGCACGAGGTGCTTGATACCGCCGTCAATTTGGTCGCAGCCGGATACGATGCGGCCCGCGCGCAGAGTTTCCAAGACGAGCTTCTTGAGCGCGTGAAGGTGCTGCCGGGCGTTGAGTCGGCGGCGTTTGCGCGAATGACACCGCTAAGCTACGGAAGTTTTTCTTCTTCGCTGATCGCCGTAGACGGCTACCAGCCTCCACCAGACGAACAGCCCACGGTGGAGTACAACGAAGTGGGGCCGGGCTATTTCGCGACGATGGGGATCCCGTTAGTGGCGGGCCGGGAATTCACGCGGGCCGATGACGAGAAGGGTGCCCTGGTTGCGATTGTGAATGAAACCATGGCCGCGAAGTATTGGGGCGGGCGCGATCCCATGGGTGAGCGCGTGCAGGTCAAGGGGCGTTGGCTGCAAGTAGTCGGCGTGGCGAAAGATTCCAAGTATGAGAGCATGAGGGAGCTGCCGGAGGCGTTTTTCTATGCGCCGCTGCGGCAGAATTTCGCGAGAGGAGCGGGCTTGTACATCCGTACGCGCCTGAGCCCAGAATCGATGGCAGCGACGCTGGGCCGCGAAGTGCGCAGGTTGGACCCGGATCTAGCTCTGTACGAGGTAATCACGCTACAAGAGCAAGTCGATCGCTCGACGTCGGCGCAGAAGGTGGCGGTCACGCTGGTCGGGTTTTTGGGAGGGTTGGCGCTGCTGCTGGCGGCCATTGGATTGTACGGAGTGATGTCCTACGCGGTGTCGCAAAGCGCGCGCGAGCTGGGACTGCGCATGGCCCTGGGCGCTGGGGCGTCAAATTTATTACAGCTAGTGATGCGGCGTGGTTTGGCTCTGACGGGAGGCGGCGTCTTGCTTGGAGCGGCGACCGCGCTAGGATTGACGCGACTGCTGGGGAATTTGCTTTACAAGGTCAGCCCACGCGATCCGCTCGCGTTTGGCTCGGCGTTCGCGGTGATGATCATCATTTCGGTTGCGGCTTGCCTGTTGCCCGCGTGGCGGGCTATGCGGACTGACCCGGTGCGGGCGTTGCAGAGTTAGGGTGCTTGGTGCGTTAAGTGAGAAAGGCGCCCGCCAAAGTCGGCGGCCGCAACATTTGCTCGTGGTTGCAGTGGAGCGAGGTCATAGCGGTAAGACGGTGTAAGACCGCTGCAACTCCAAAAGAAGGGTACCGCAATCTGGGCTAGCCGACGCGCTGATGCTGGCCTTGTTTGGCTTGCTCGAGCCAGCGTTGGAGAATGGTCAGACTTTCAGGGGCAATCTCGATAAAGGCGACCCCCGCGCCCAGATTGGGCTGCACATAGACGATTTTGGCTGTGGCTCGGAAGACAATGTCGCCCGCGGAGATCTTCACCATCACGAGGGTCTCTGGAGGGAACGGATTCATCATATCCAGGTAGCAGCCGTGCAGGCTCAGCTCGCTGACGCGCGTGGCGATGCGCACATCGGTCTTTTGCTCGATCAGCTCGGCAGTGGCGATGAAGGCGTACCTGGGTACGCGACGCAGCTCTTTCTTCACGAGCAAACCTCCATTTTCATGGTACGCCACAGTGGTCACCGATTTTCAGGAACGGCGGAGGTGTGTGTCGGGGTTGCGAATGGCAAGGTAGAGAGCGACTTCAAGACCACTCGATCAAGCCGGATTCCTTCGCTTCGACCAGTAAAGAGGCGGACCCTCGGTCAGGATGTCGCCACAGCTCTCGACGATGGCGAGATCGATGTGAGATTTGCGGCGGTAAAAGCGGCGGCAAGACCGCCGCACTCCAAATCAGATGCGATTGAACAGCAGAGGCGCCCCGAGTTTGGAGGCATAGTTGGGGCGATAGCGTTCCGTGTTGTATAGCTGGGCGACATCGACTTTGCGCGCGCCAAGGGAGGAAGCGGGCAGAGGCGCGTGGGCGTAGCAACCGTGCTGCACGCCGACCATGCGGCCGGTGATGCCATCGCGGAGCATCTCCACGGCAATATTGGCAAAAGTGATGGCTACAAGTTGATCGATCGCGTCGGGCTCGCCGCTGCGCAAATCGTAGGTCAGGTCGCTGACCATGATTTCGCTGCCGGTGCGGCGGCGGATTTCTTCGCCCAAGGCTTCGCCGATATCGACTTTCTTGCGGTGGCCGTAGGCGTCGGCTTCACCGTATTCTTTGACGAAGCCCTCCTTCCACACGGCACCTTCCGACACGACGATTAATGCGTAGTGACTCAGATTGTTGCGCTTGTCCGCAGCGAGAATTTGCGCGACGCGCTCGAGATCAAAAGGGTATTCGGGGATCAGACAACGCGTGGAGGTGACGTAAGCGGTGTAAAGAGCGGTGAAGCCGGCGTCGCGTCCAAAAATACGGAAAACGCCGATGCGTTCGTGAGAGCCGAGTGTGGTGCGCTGGCGAGTGATGAGTTCCTTTGCGCGGGTGATGGCCGTGGAAAAGCCGATGCAATATTCCGTGCCCTGGACGTCGTTGTCCATCGTTTTGGGGATGGCGATGACGGGCATGCCTGCGGCCGAGAGCGCGGCGGAAAAACTCAATGTGTCATCCCCGCCGATGGTAATGAGGCAGCCGATGCCGAGGCGGTCGAGATTTTCGAGCACGATGGAAGTGAAATCGAAATACTTGCCGTCAAAGGGCAGACTCTTCAGGCGATCTTTGCTGATGTGCTGCGGGATTTTTGCTTCGGCCATTTTGCGTGGATTGGTACGCGAGGTGTGGAGAATGGTGCCGCCGGTGCGGTCGATAGTGCGGGTGTTTTCGCGGGTGAGCGGGCGTATGTACTCGGAATCGCCTTGCGCGGAGAAGTTCACGTGCGTGAGACCTTCCCAGCCTCGGCGGATGCCGATCACGTCGCGCCCCATCTCCGTGGCACGATAAACGACAGACTTGATGACAGGATTCAAACCGGGAACGTCCCCGCCGCCGGTCAGAATTCCGATTTTTGTTTTTGCGGACACGGAAGGTGATTCTCCTAGAACTGTAGTTAATGCGCGAGCTCGATGAAACCCGTTGTGTGGCCTTCAGGGGCTAAAGCCCAATTAGGGTGGCCCAAACGGCACGACTAAAGTCGTGCCCTGACACAGGCCCCATAAATGCGAAAACCAATGGGGGTGCGACCGTACATTGTCGCACAACTCGGCTGGAGCGCGGAGGCTGGTGGCGCCAGAAAATTGCAAAGCGACGAATTTAGTTTTCAAATAGAAGAATTGTGGCTAGTCTAAGCGTCGGAAAAATGAAATGCGAAGGGAAACTCCATGGCTGAGAGCGGGACGCGTGCAGCGGAAGCGCGAGAATCTGGACGAACAGAGCGGCGAGATGCGTGGTGGGCCGAGGCCATTCCGGTGGTCCTGCTGCTCGGAGGGTTTGGGATTTATGCGACCTTAAGAGCATTCGAGGGGCGTTACTACGAATGGGGGCCTTATCTTTCGCCTTTCTATTCTCCGCTGATTGACGAACACCATCATTGGTGGCCGCTTTCTCCCGCATTGCTGATTCTGGCCGGGCCTCTGGGGTTTCGGGCGACGTGCTATTACTACCGCAAAGCGTATTACCGGGCGTTTTTTCTCGATCCGCAGGCGTGTGCGGTGAGTGAGGGCAGACGCTCGTACAGCGGCGAGACGAAGTTCCCGTTTATTCTGCAGAACGCGCACCGTTATTTTCTCTATCTAGCGGTCATATTCCTAGCGTTCCTCTGGAAAGACGCGATTGGCGCGTTCTTTTTTGAGGGACATTTTGGGGTTGGCGTGGGCACGTTGGTGCTGCTGGCCAACATCGTCCTGCTGACGACCTACACGCTTTCTTGCCACTCGCTGCGACATTTGGCGGGAGGGAAGGTCGACTGCTTTTCGTGCGTTTCGTTTGGCCGGCCGCGTTACAAGGCGTGGGGATTTTTGTCCCGCTTAAATGAGAAGCACATGCTGTTTGCGTGGGCCAGCCTCATTTCGGTGGGCTTGGCGGATTTCTATGTGCGCCTGGTCGCGTCTGGAGCGATCCAGGATGTGAGGCTCTTTTGAACGACAGGTTTGAAACGCACGAACACGATGTGCTGGTGATTGGCGCGGGTGGAGCGGGTCTGCGCGCGGCAATTGAAGCGCTGGCGCAGGGCGGTTCCGTGGGGGTTGTCAGTAAGTCCCTGTTGGGGAAGGCGCACACGGTGATGGCGGAAGGCGGGATTGCCGCAGCGATGGCGAATGTGGACTCGCAAGACAACTGGCGCACGCATTTTCGCGACACCATGCGCGGCGGGAAGATGCTCAACAACTGGCGCATGGCGCAGTTGCATGCCCAAGAAGCGCCGGATCGCGTGCGCGAACTGGAGCAATGGGGAGCGCTGTTCGATCGCACGCAGGATGGGCAAATCTTGCAGCGCGCGTTCGGCGGGCACACCTTCCGGCGGCTGTGTCACGTGGGGGACCGGACTGGATTAGAGATGATTCGCACGCTGCAGGATCGCGGCGTGAACCTGGGCTTTGATGTGTATATGGAATGTACCGTTCTGCGGTTGCTTACTGATGGGGCACGCTGCGCGGGTGCCGTTGCTTATTGGCGGGAGACAGGTCGTTTTGTCGTGTTTCGAGCCAAATCGGTGGTGATGGCCACAGGTGGGATCGGGAAGGTTTATTCCATCACGTCGAACTCGTGGGAATATACCGGCGATGGCATGGCGCAGGCGTACGAGGCTGGCGCCGAGCTGATGGATATGGAGTTTGTGCAATTTCATCCCACCGGGATGGTATGGCCTCCAGGAGTGCAGGGAATCTTGGTGACGGAAGCGGTGCGCGGCGAAGGCGGAATCCTGCGCAACAAAACGGGCGAGCGTTTCATGGAACGCTACGACCCCAAGAGAATGGAGCTTTCCACGCGCGACGTGGTGGCTCGCTCGATTTACACCGAAGTCAAGGAAGGCCGCGGAACGGAACACGGCGGCGCGCTCCTGGACATTTCGCATAAGCCCGCGGAATACGTGAAGAAAAAACTGCCGAGCATGTATCACCAGTTCAAGGAACTGGCGGACGTGGACATTACCACGGGTCCGATGGAGGTTGGTCCGACGTGCCACTACGTGATGGGCGGCATTCGCGTGGAAGCGGAAACGGCGCAAAGCAAATTGCCCGGGCTTTTTGCGGCGGGAGAGGTCGCTGCGGGGTTGCACGGCGCGAATCGCTTGGGAGGGAATTCACTTTCGGATTTGTTGGTATTTGGTCGCCGAGCGGGAGCGGCAGCGGCGCAGCATGCCAAGGAAGTTTCGGCTCCCCGGGTGGATGACGGCCAAATCGAGCAGGCGGAGTCGGAGGCCCTGCGGCCATTCCAAACGCATGGCGGGGATAACCCTTACGCGATTCACCACGATTTGCAGAAGATGATGCAAAGCCTGGTGGGGATTTTCCGCGTGCGCGACGACCTGCAGAAGGCGTTGGGAGAATTACAGAGGCTAAAAGACAGGTTGTCGCACGTCAGCGTGGAAGGTTCGCGGATGTTTAATCCCGGATGGCATTTGGCCATGGATATGAAATCGATGCTGACGGTTTCCGAAGCGGTAGCGCGAAGCGCGATGGTGCGGGAAGAAAGCCGCGGAGCGCACAGCCGGATCGATTTTCCGGAATTGAGCGCGGAATGGGGAAAGAAGAACAACATCATTTGGAGCCGCGGAACGGAAATGGGACTACGCCAGGAGGTTTTGTCGGAAATGCCAGCGGAATTGAAGCAACTTTTGGCAGAGGAGAAGTAAAGGGGGCTGGATGGCGGACGCGACGATGCAGGTATTTCGCGGAGATCGCAGCGGCGGGCAAACGGTGGAGTACAAAGTGCCGATGGTGCCGGGAATGGTGGTGCTCGACGCGCTGCACTACATTCAAGGGCATTTGGCTCCAGATTTGGCGGTACGCTGGAATTGCAAAGCAGGGAAGTGCGGGTCGTGCTCCGCGGAAGTCAACGGGCGGCCGCGGCTTACGTGCAAAACGCGCATGGACGCGCTGCCACTGAATGAGCCGATTGTGGTGTTACCGATGCAGACGTTTCCGGTGATCAAAGATTTGGTGACGGACGTTTCTTGGAATTATCAGGTGAACAAGACGATTCCGCCGTTTCAGCCAAAGCCGGGAGCGGAGTGGAAGTTTTATCAAGAAGATGTGGACCGCGTGCAGGAGTTTCGCAAGTGCATCGAGTGCTTTCTGTGCCAGAACGTGTGTCACGTTTTGCGCGATCACGGTGAGCAGCCGCGGTTTGGAGGGCCGAGGTTCTTCGTGCGCGTCGCGGGTCTGGAAATGCACCCTCTGGACGGGGTTTCACGGGCGAAAGTTTTGAAGGAGCAACTTGGCATCGGATTGTGCAACATTACCAAATGCTGCACGGAAGTTTGCCCGGAGGACATCCACATAACGGACAACGCCATCATTCCTTTGAAGGAACGCGTTGTGGACGAATACTATGATCCGTTGACATGGCTGGTGCGAAAGATTCGAGGGGCGGCGGAAAAGTAGCCGCCAGTTTTTCAACCTTTAAATCGGCACAAGATGCGAGGCAGTATGGATTTGAAACTCAAAACCATTTCCACATCAGGAATCGCGGAGGCGATTGCCAAGGCGGAGCTGTATCGGTATTTAAATGAGCCGGAAGAGGCTGAATCGATTTGCCGCGACATTTTGGCCGCAGATCCAAAGCACATGCTGGGATTACGCACATTGGGGCTGGCGATCACCGACCAGTTCACTGGGGGACCGGGAGACCGGTACGCCGAGGTCGAGAAAATCTTTGAATCTCTTACGGACCAATATGAAAGACTCTACTACGCGGGCTTATTATGCGAGCGGCGCGTGAAGGCGCAACTCCGGGGAGGGCGCGCCGCTCACACGCTCCTGCCACTCTTAGAGAAGGCGCTACAGTGTTTTGCGGAGGCCGAGCAGATTCATCCGCCGGGCAACGACGATGCCGTACTGAGACGGAATCGCTGCGTCAGGCTGTTGCAGAGCCAGCCTGATTTTGAGTCCGAAGAAGTCGTATCGTTTGAGGCGCACGACAGCCCGCCGGCCTGATGTGGAATCTTTCGGCTACGCGTAATGTGCGACGCGGTCGCCGTGGAAATCATTCCCTTGGACGCCGTTAAGGGTGATCCGTCCTCCGAGCGTCCTCGCGAGACGGATGCTGGCTCCCGGGTTCCGTTAGTTTTAGAACCAACACACGGCCGTCCGAATGGAAGGAACCCCCCGTGGCCGTTTTCGCTTCCTTCATGGCATCTGCCGGGAGAAAGTACGTGATTTCAGACATTAAACCGGAGGATATGAGGGTCTTCTCCACGTAATTTCGCTCAAGGTCGACATCCGGGTCGATCTTGTGCGTGAGCTTGTCGTTGCGCTGATCTTTTTCGAAACCTATGTCGTGAGTGGCCGCGCCCACCCACAGCGTCAGGCCATTTACGTCGAAAGGCGCCTTCCAGACTCGCAGATGGTTGCGGGAAGCGACCACGCGGATAGGCTCTGCGTGGGCCCAACCGTAATCTTGAGGGCGGTCAAACAGGTACAGTTGACTCATCGGCATGGTCACATAAGACTCCTTAGAGATGCTCACGATCAGCCCATGAAGAACGCTATCTCGGACATCGGCATCCACCTTGACCCAGCCCGCGTCGGTAAAGGCCTTTTGCATCTGCGCTTCGGAGCCGATGATTAGAAAATTCACCATGTCACCGGCATTTCCGGCTTTGTCAGCGACTCGCCGGGGAATTTTTGCAAAAAGCTGGGTGTCAATCCCGGGAATACTTTTGACCTCTCGAGCGGGTTGATAGTTGAAGCCGGCGTCCGGCGCGCGGACTTCGAGGTGGACGATGTACGTGCCCTCGGCAGTGTCGTCGTTCGTCTGATTAACTCCGATGAAGAGGCGGCCCCCGCTGGATACAAGGATGTCGCGGTCGGCCCCCAACAGAAAAGCCTGTGCGATCTCGGGGTCACCTACGCGCCCAATCAGAGCACCGCGTCCAGCCCCGTTGAAAGGGAGAATGCGCAACAGGTCCTTGAAGCCCCGCGGAATGCCCTCTGGACCGTTGCCTTCTTTTGCATCCGCGTAGCGCAGCTTGCCGCTGGCCTTGACCACGACGTGTTCACCGGGCTTCAGATCGAAGCCGGTATCCGACCACAATTGATCGCCGGTCAACTGAAGCTCTTGCGAAATACGAACCTTGCCGTTCGCAGGCGCTGAAGTGCTCGGCTCGAGGTTGCTTTTGGAAGTCGCATCCTGGCGTCTTGACGAGTTGTCCCCGTAAAGAGTTCGGCCGGTTAGGGCCAGAGGCAAGCTCAGCGCGGCCGTAAGGCTCAAAATGGCCAGGGGAAAGTTCGAGATCAGAATCTTCTTCATTGGTCTCAATAGGTTTGAAGCTGCTGGGTCATGAAAAGATGCTGGCAAGGGGCACAAGTGTTGGACGGCGGGGCAAGTCCCCGTTTACGCGTTTCCTTGACGGATAGCAGCGCGCCTTGTATGTTGACCATATGCTGGGTTGTGATGAAAAAAGACCCATTCGGTCGAGTCAGCTGCAGAGCGCCTAGCCTAAGTAAGCAGGAATCTACGAGCCACATGGCAAGGATTTATCGAGGCTTGTTGCTGGTCAGTTGTTGCGTCAGCCTGTCGGCGCTCATAGTTCGGGCTCAGAACCCCCAGACTCCCAGGCAAATCCCGCCGCCGAATCCCGCGCGCACGCAGACCGCTCCAACCACCAACATCAGCATCGACGGCAGTGAGGCCATGTTTACGACCATGTGCGCCCTGCTGGCCTCCGGCTTTGAATCGAATGTGAACTCAGAGAATTGGCACCCCATGCGCGCGCAGCTTCGCGAGCGGCTGCAGCAGCAGCAGGGTCCCGCCGTAGACGCCGTGCGGAAATTCTATAAAGAACATCAGTTGGCCGATAACAGCGCGATGCTCTCTCAGTACATTTGGTTCGCGTTGGTTTCCGGGCCGGCGCCGAAGTTCGAGCCCACGCTGCGACGCACGGAATTGCCTCCCGAGGTGATCGCCCTCGAGGGCTTTAGTGAAGTTCTCTCCGCCTACTACCAGGAGCAGAAGATTGGCGCGCTTTGGCGGCAAGTGCAACCCGTCTACAACCGGGACATTACACACTTGCACGATTCGGTATCACAGATTGTCTTCGTGGCCACCAACTACCTGCGGGAACTCATGAGTCCCGCCGATCCGCGCACTTTCACCGTGATTGTAGAGCCACTCGTCGGGCGCATTACCAACGTGCGCAACTTTGGAGACCATTACGCGATCGTATTGAGCGGCGGCGAAGATCTGCCGGTCGATACGGTTCGTCACGCGTATTTGCATTTTCTGTTGGATCCTTTACCGCTGCAGTACCCCCATGTCGTGGCCGTGAAGCGGCCGCTCTTCGAAACCGCAGCGAAGGCTCCGCGCCTGGAGAGCGATTTGAAGGACGATTTTCCCTCTTACTTCGCGGAATGTACCGTTCGCGCGGTAGAGTTGAAGTTAAAACGCATGTCCCCGAGCGAGCGGGCCGCCGCTCTGGACATCGATGATGCGGGTGGCTATGTCTTGGTGAGGCCGATTTTTACGGCGCTGGCAAAGTTTGAGCAATCCGAGCCGTCCATGAAGCTGTATTTTCCGGAGATGGTCAGATCCATTGACGTGGCGGCGGAGGCAAAGCGTCTCGAGACCGTCAAGTTTGCGCCAGCCGAAGCCTCAAACCGGGATCAGACGTCCGCCGAAGAAGTCGCCAGGCGCAAAAAGCTTCAACCGTCCACCATCCCCAACGATTCCGAGGCCATCGCCGCGCTGACCGAAGGCGAGCGGCGAATCGCGGAGAAAAATCCTCGGGCGGCCGAAGCGTCGTTCCAGCGTGTTCTGGCGAAATATCCAGACCAGCCGCGCGCCTGGTATGGAATGGGCCTGGTGGCTTTGTTGGACAAGGATGCTTCCCGCGCGAAGGACGTTTTTCTGAGGTTGACCGAAGGCGAGCACGCGGCAACAAAGGACCCGATGGTACTGGCTTGGTCGCATGTTTATCTTGCGCGTATCTATGACGATGAAGGGCAGGGCGACTTGGCAAAAACCCAGTATCAAGACGCGCTCGCTGTTAACGGCGGACCCGAACAGGCACGTCAGGCAGCGCAAAAGGCTTTGGCGGCTTCCAGTATAGGGAGGTCGCCGGAGAGACCGTAGAAAACAGGCTCACCGGAGCATCTAACCATCGATGGGGTGCGATTTAGCCCACGGACTCCAGCGAAGAAAATCCTAAATGTGGAGACTGAGATGATACGCAGAGGAAACGTAACATTGGGCGCTGGAGCGCTTTCAGCCCTGTTGCTGTGCGGAAGCGGATTGGCGTACGCCCAGGGTGGTCAGCAGGGAACCCCAAGCCAGCCTCCCCAGCAGCAACAACAACAGCAGCCGCAACAGCAACCCGATAAAGACAAGGAGCCGAATCCCGCCCCGCTGAAAATGGACAATAACGCGCCGGCGCCGGCCACTCCGGAAGAGGAATCCGCGTTCAAGGCCCTCCAGCAGACCACTGACATGAACAAGAAGATTCAATTGTCTGAAGAATTTGTGCAGAAGTATCCGCAAAGCCGGTATCGCCCGCTGGCATATCAAAATCTGGTTTCCGGATATTTCGCTACGCAGCAGATTCCCAAAATGCTGGACGCAGGCGAGAAAGAAATTGCGCTAAGCCCGAACGATGCGCCAGTTCTGGCGTTGATGGCGCAGACGATTTCGCGAAGCTATAACCCTAAAGCTCCGGACGCCGCGGAACAGTTGCAAAAGGCCGAACTGTACTCGAAACGCGCAATTGAGGTCACGCCCACTCTGCAGAAACCCGAGAATCTGTCGGATGAAGCGTTTGATAACGCCAAGAGCGATACGCTGGCAATGGCCCACAGTGGGCTTGGACTCGTGTATATCCGCCGGGGAAAATTCTCCGAGGCGATTCCGGAACTCGAGGAGTCCGTGAAGGCGGACAAGCACCCCGATCCCGATCCGGTAAATTATTATCTCCTGGGCATAGCGGACAAGCAGACCTCGCATTTTGACAAGGCGGCGCAAGCGTTTAGCAAATGCGCCTTGGTCCAGAGCAGCCTTCAAGCTGCGTGCAAGACCGATGCTGAAGAGGTCAAGAAGCAAGGTGCGACGCAACTCAGCGCACCGAACTGAAGTCAACACCAAGGGTCTGTTCCAATTCTCGCCATGATGAAAAGCGATGAGTTGCTCGAAGAACGCCTGGGCTACAAGTTTCAGAACCGGGAACTCCTGAGGCGTGCGCTGACTCACAGTTCGGCCATTCCTGAGTTGCGCGCTGCACGGGGGGACGCGGAACCCAGCCCCCAACAGCAGGACAACGAGCAACTTGAGTTTCTCGGCGACGCCGTCCTCGACATGTTGGCCAGCGAGTATTTACTGGAAACTTTCGCCAATTGGAGTGAGGGGCACCTGTCTAAAAGCCGCGCGCGTGTCGTGAATGCACGCGCGCTGGAGACGGCAGCGCGCCGGCTGCAACTCGGTGAACACTTACGGCTCGGCAGGGGCGAAGAGAAAACTGGAGGGCGCGACAAGCCGGCTCTGCTGGCGGACGCCTTTGAAGCTGTCGTAGCTGCTCTATACCTCGATGGCGGGCTTCCTGCCGCTCGGCAAATGTTGCGCCGCCTACTCTTTGAGCATGCTATAGAGGAACGCGGCGTGGACATTGCTGCCGCGGATCGAAAGTCGGCTCTGCAGGAATTTCTTCAAGGGCGCGGTCAGGCTCCGGCAGAGTACCGCCTCTCCGGTCAGAGCGGGCCGGATCACCGCAGGACTTTCCGCGTCGAGGTGTGGGCCAACGGGATATGCATGGCCAGCGGGGAAGGCAGCACGAAAAAGGAAGCCGAGCAGCAGGCGGCTCGCGTTGCGCTAAATCGCCTGGAGCAAGCTGTGACGCGAAGCTGATCAGAAAATGGCTGAACAGACGACAACTCAGGAACCCGCCGTTCAGGAAGCTCTGAACC
>Ga0307479_10004928_pt1 | contig 12251 bp, 11 predicted proteins | sample atmos_gasesECM4C_FD_203743 | JGI IMG/M metagenome (GOLD analysis project Ga0307479, IMG submission 203743) | Hardwood forest soil microbial communities from Morgan-Monroe State Forest, Indiana, United States - atmos_gasesECM4C_515 | ecosystem: Environmental > Terrestrial > Soil > Temperate...
TCGACCGCCTTGGGGGCGCCACTCACGCCGTGATTCCCGACCGAATCGAAGCTGGGACGTTTCTTGTGGCTGGCGCGATCACCAAGGGTGAACTACTGCTCGAGAATTGCGACCCAAGCCACCTGGGCGCGACCATCGAAAAGCTCAGAGAGTGCGGCGTCGAAATCCGCTGCGAAGGCAGCCACGCTATACGAGTGAAGGCCGCGAAAAAACTCGTCGCTGCCGATGTTACTACTGAGGAATACCCTGGCTTTGCCACCGACATGCAAGCCCAGTTTATGGCGCTTGCAACGCAGGCCGAGGGCATCTCGCACATCCGCGAGACTATTTTCGAGAACCGCTACCTACACGCCAGCGAGATGTCGCGCATGGGAGCGAACATCGCCGTGTACGGCAATCTTGCGGTCGTTAGCGGTCCAACCCGGCTCAGCGGCGCACCCGTCACGGCATCCGATTTGAGGGCCAGCGCATCCTTAGTGCTGGCGGCACTTGTGGCGGAAAACACAACCTACATCGATCGCGTCTATCACATTGATCGAGGCTACGAACGCATCGAAGAGAAACTCAGCGGAATTGGCGCGAGGATCGAGCGCGTCAACTGATGCGCTTTGCGCGCAGATGTTCCGCATCGCGAATCGCAGTGCAAGCGCTCGCCGTATCGCTCTCTCTTCCAGCATTGGCACTCGCGCAAAAGTCATCAGACTCGCGGCACGCAACGCTTGAAGGTCCGCATCCGGTCATTGAGATCGAAAATCCTAGGCCTCCCTCGCAGAAGCCCCGTCGCAAGAAAGATCCGACTGGCCCGGCTATTCAGCTCCAATATCGAATCACGCCCAACACCTCGGGAGTCACGGCCGCTCGCATCGAAATCTGGGATCGCCCCGATCTCATTGTAAAGATACCGGTAAAGGTAGCGAAAACGGGCGAAGTCATGTGGCCGGATAGTTCCTCTCCAACTCCGTCGCGGCTCGATTTCTCCCTGATCGATCCGGATGCGCCACATTCCTGCGACCGTAATTGCAATGATGTTGAAAGCGGAGGGTTGTCAGTGACGGTCGCAGGAGACGTTCCGCCCTCATTCACCTCCGATCCCGCACGTGTTCGCGCGGGCGAAGAAACATTTTCACTTGATTTTGACGGTCGATTTTTCACGCCCAGTACAAAAGTGCTTCTGGCGGAGCCAACTCCGAAAAAAGATATTTGGAAAGCGTGGGAGTTCTTGCCGACCGAATACATAGAGGCCAGCAAGATTCGCGTCACGGTTCCGTGGACGTATCTGGCATCTCCTCGCAAACTTGTTTTGTGGCCCTTCAATCTCGACGAAGTAGAGGCAGCCCAAGGTAATGGTCTCCCTTTGAACGGCACCGAACAAAAAACTCCGGTGGGCGGCGGAGCACAGGAAATCCTCTACGTTGCCAGTTCCGCCAGCCCTATTCTGAGGAGCCCCGAACCGGGGCAACTTTCCGCCGATGCTGCCGATCGGACCGAGGCCAAAGTGATCCTTCACGGCGGCGGATTTACACCTTCGAGTGTGGTGCTGGCGGGACGCGATCCCTTCGAAGAAAATCCTCTTCGAAATCCGCCATCGGTAGTCACTTCGAGGTATCTATCGCCTGAAGCCCTTGAGATTCATATACCTGCATCCCTGCTTAGATTTTCGAACCATTCATACAGTGAGCCTGGGCCGATTCGCATTTGGGTGCGAAACTCCGGCAACGGTTTCCAAATATCAGAAAGCCGCGATATCCAGATTCTTCCCACAGCAAAGCTTCCGCCCCCACCTCCTCGCGGACTCATTTTTGAAATCTCACCAAGCCCGCTACCTGTGATGACCGCCAACGGTCCAACCGCAGAAGAAGTCACAGTAATCGGCAACAATTTTCGGCCTAACGATTCAATCATCGCGAGCGCAGACCAGGGTGAAAAAACCAAGCTTCCGACCCGATTCATCTCCCCAAGCGAGTTGCGCGTTTCTCTGCCTCGCGAGCTCTGGCGCCAACACCGCGTGAGCTATCGCTTCGTGATTGTCACGGCTCAGGGTGAGCGCGCCAGTGAACTCTACGAAGACGAGGACGCGCCTGAAACAGAATCACCGTCCACAAAATAAAAACGGGGAGGCAATCGCTCGCCTCCCCGAATCCGTACTCTCCGATTAAAAGGGGACTAGCCGGCAGCCTCGGATTTTTGTTGTGGCTGTTGCTTGTCGCGCTGTTCGCGCAATACAGCCTTGCGGCTCAACCGGATCTTGTTTCCCTCGATCGCCAGCACCTTTACAAGAATCTGGTCGCCTTCCTTCAACTCGTCGCGGACCGAACGAATCCTCGCCTCCGCAATTTCGCTGATGTGCAGCAAACCGTCGGTTCCGGAGAAAATCTCAACAAACGCGCCGAATTCCGCGATGCGCACCACCTTGCCAAGATAGGTCTTGCCGATCTCGGCCGTGGCGGTCACATCTCGAATCATCTTGAGCGCATCTTCTGCTGCGGGCCCATTCGCGGCGAACACGTGGACTTTCCCGTCATCCATCACGTCGATCTTTACGCCTGTCGCTTCGATGATTGACCGGATCTTCTTGCCGCCCGGCCCGATCAAATCGCGAATCTTATCGGTTGGGATGCTGAGCATATAAAGATGAGGAGCGTAAGTTGAGATTTCCGCGCGACCCGACGAAATCGTCTGGTCCATGATGTCGAGAATTTCCAGGCGCGCCTTCTTCGCCTGAGCCAGCGCTTCGCGCATCATCGCAACGCTCACGCCCGATACCTTTATATCCATCTGGAGTGCGGTGATTCCCTGTCGCGTACCGGCAACCTTGAAATCCATGTCGCCATAATGATCCTCGGCGCCGGCGATATCGGTAAGGATGGCGTACTTATCGCCTTCCACCACCAAACCCATTGCGATTCCCGCACACGCCGATTTCAGCGGCACTCCCGCGTCCATCAGCGCCAGCGATCCGCCGCACACTGTGGCCATGGAAGAGGAACCATTGGATTCCATGATGTCCGATACGACTCGCATCGCATACGGAAAGTCCGCTTCCGGCGGAAGCAGATTTGCAAGTGCGCGCTCGGCCAAGGCACCGTGCCCGATTTCTCTGCGTCCAGGCCCGCGGAGGAACTTCACTTCGCCCACTGAAAACGGCGGAAAATTGTAGTGAAGCATGAAGCGCTTGAATGCCTCGTCTTCAAAAAGCAAATCCAGTCGCTGCATGTCCTCTTTGGTGCCCAGAGTCGCCGTAGCAAGGGCCTGTGTCTCTCCGCGAGTAAATAGCGCCGAGCCGTGAACGCGAGGAAGAACTCCTACTTCACAGGTAATCTGCCTAATTTGATCGAAACTCCTAGCATCCGGACGACGCCGTCGCAACAGCATATCGTCACGAAAAATCTGCTCACGGAGCCGTTCGAACGCACGATACGCGAGTTTGTGGCGCGCTTCGTCATCCTCCGGAATCGACGCCATGATTTCGGCTTTGATCGTATCCACCAAGCCATAGCTCTCGCTCTTGGGATGCTTCGCCGTGTCAAGGGCGTCGCGCAGCCGCTCTCCATATTTCGATTTGATCTCGTTGTACAGCGCTTCGTCGAACGCGGGCGGCGTCACCTTCACCTTCTCGGGATTCACACGCTTATGAAGTTCTCGAATCGCCGCAACGATCTTGCGGATTTCCGCATGAGCGAATTCGAGCGCGTCAACCACCGTATCTTCGGAGACTTCTAGCGCCCCAGACTCGACCATGACGATCGCTTCTTCCGATCCGGCCACCACTAGATTCAGCAGGCTCGTCTTCTGCTCGGCCACGGTCGGGTTCGCCATCAACTTGCCATCAATCAATCCGACGCGTACTGCAGCAATCGGCGTCTCAAATGGAATCTTCGAAATGAATAGAGCCGCCGAAGCCGCTGTCAGTCCGATCACGTCCGGATCATTTTCGCTGTCGGCCGAAAGCACCATGGAAACAATCTGCGTTTCAGTGGAGTAGCCCTCAGGAAAGAGAGGCCGTAGCGGCCGATCCGTCAGCCGCGAGGTCAAAATCTCGCGCTCAGAAGGCCTTCCCTCGCGCTTGAAAAATCCTCCCGGAATCTTGCCTGCCGAATAGGTGTACTCACGATAGTCCACTGTGAGTGGCAAAAAGTCCTTGTCAGTCGCCTTGTTGTCCATGCAGGCGGTGGATAGAACCACCGTGTCACCGTATCTTGCTACAACTGCTCCGTGCGCCTGCCGCGCCATTTTGCCGGTTTCAAACGTCAATTTGCGTCCACCGACCTCGACGCTTACTTGTTCAAACATCTAATCACATCCTTCGCGCCCCGAATCTTCGGGTGCGCCATTTCAGATACGAGAGTCCGCTCTCGTGGAAAATTCGAATCGGGAATCGTTAGAGGTGCTTCTGAGGAAGGAACACACTTCGACGGCGCAATCCTACACTCCCGCATCCATCTCGAAAGCCCTGCACCAACTTGAGGTTTCTGCGGTGGGACAAGCGCGGCCTGAAGACCACTCGGGAAAGCGCTACTTGCGTAAGCTGAGTCGTTCCACAATCTCGCGGTACCGATCCGGGTCGCGGCGGTTCAGATAGTCCAACAGCCTTCGGCGCTTATTGACCATCATGATCAACCCGCGACGAGAAGCGTGATCCTTTGCGTGGGACTTGAGGTGGGTCGTCAGGTAGCTGATGCGTTCGCTCAACAATGCGATCTGCACTTCCGGTGAACCAGTGTCTTTCGGATGCGTCCGGAACTGCTCGATAACCTCTGCCTTTGCTTCCATCAGCTCGCCCCTCCCCCTCTGAAAAACCGTACCCTGCTCTCTCTCAATTTCCTTTTCGACACTAAAAATCGTAGCACATCGTCTGTACGGTGCAAAGGGCTTTTACAGTGAACCCTGTATGCGGCCTACCAGGTTCGCTGTATCCAGGTTTCATTTGAAAAGCGTAACTTGGCGGAAACAATCCTGAAGCAATCCGGAAGCGATCACGATGGCGAGCCGGAAATTTTCGGCATCAAACGCACCGCATCTACTAAGCTTTGCCGTGGTTAATCAGCGAAAGAAACTCATCGCGGGTTTGTTTGTTCTCGCGGAAGGCTCCAAGCATCGCGCTCGTCATAGCCGACGAGTGCTGTTTCTCCACCCCGCGCATCACCATGCACAAATGTCGCGCTTCGATTACGACCCCCACCCCTTCCGGCGACAGCCTGTCCTGAATCGCTTTCGCGATCTGGCTCGTCAAGCGCTCTTGAATCTGCAATCTCCGCGCGAACATGTTCACAAGCCGCGCAATCTTGCTCAAACCCACCACTTTCTTGTTTGGAATGTAAGCCACATGACACTTTCCGAAGAATGGCAGGAGGTGGTGCTCGCACAGGCTGTAGAGTTCAATGTCCTTTACGACGACCATGTTGTCGTAACAAACGCTGAACATTGCTCCGTTGAGAAGCTTTTCCGGGTCTTGCCGATAGCCGCTTGTTAGATATCGGAATGCTTTCTCGAACCGCTCCGGTGTCCGGCGCAATCCTTCGCGATTCGGATCTTCTCCGATCAGCGTAAGCATCTTCCGCACCAAGTCCGCAATTGTTTCCTCGCCCTGAGTATCAGGAATGATGATTTCAGTAGCCTCGCTCATTTCGTCTCCGCTGTTCATTCCGCCTGCCCTCCGCTGTATTCGAAACTATTCTTGCTTGTCTCTTCGATCCTTACGCGCTCGAGCTTCGCTGCGGGAAATCCTGCGAGTCGGCGGTAGATTTCACGACAAACGTTTTCTGTCGTTGGCACCGTGGTTTGAAACTCCGGCACATCCTCATTCAAATACTTATAGTCGAACTCATCGATTACTTCCCGCTGCACGAACGGATCGAGATCGCCCAGGTTCGCGATCATTCCCGTATCGGGATTGACCGTGCCGGTGATCGTTACCTCCACCGCGTAATTGTGACCATGACCGAAGGGGTTATTGCACTTGCCATAGATTCGCTCATTCTCTGCCATGCTCAGAGCTGTCGAATGCAGGCGATGAGAAGCGGCGAAATGGTAGCGGCGTGTGAGTGAAATCCTCATCGTCGCACGCCATTCCCTTCCGCCGTGCAATCGGCGAACAAATCCTCCGACTCATACAGCCTTACCCGATCGAGCTTCCCCCGAACAATCTTCGGCTCGAGAAGGTTCCAAATCACCGCCGCTACGTTCTCGCAGGTGGGAATCTTGCCGGCGAGTTCCGGCACTTCATGGTTCAAGTGTTTATGGTCCATTCGTTCAACCACTTCGCGCTGCAAAATGTTCTTCAGCTCCTTCAGGTCAAGGACCATTCCGGTTGCCGGATCCGGTTCTCCAGCAATCGTCACTTCGAGCGTGTAATTGTGTCCGTGCCCATGCGTATTGCTGCATTTGCCGAAGACGCGCTTGTTTTCTTCCGCTGAGAATTTTGGGTTGTGGTAAAAATGCGCGGCCGAAAATTCCACCTTGCGCGTAATCCGTATCATCGGTTGTCGGCTCTCAAAATTCAGTTCTGCTCTGATCTTGCAGCATATCGGCGGCCCTTCCATACAACCGTTCCATTTAGGCTCTTCCACCACGAGGCTATTAACGCCGCCGAATAAAGGGACACTCCAGACACGAAATATTTGATGTTCGAAAATGGGTACCGATTCCGTCTTAAATATGCGGCAAAGCTTGTTACGCGAATCGCGAACCACGCCAGACAGCCGGCGACAACTATCCAATTCAGCGGATACACAACCCTCCCCGATAAAACTATGACCAAGGCCAGAAGCACGAACCAATCAACCAATTCGCTGATCAAACTAAAAAGCGAACCGCCAATCAGCGCGTAGAGATTTTTTGTCCAGCCCTCCCACATTGCTCCGAAATTTCTGTACATTCGCGTACGCACAATCCCGAGCCCACTCGCGAAGTACAACCGAGACCCAGCGCGCTTCACCAACCGCGCAAGGGCCACATCTTCTAGCATCTCGTTCGCGATCGCCAGGTGCCCGCCGATCGACTCATACACGTCTCGTCGCACAAGAATGAACTGCCCGTTCGCCGCCGCATCTGGAAGCGCAGGATCGTTCACTTTTTCGAAGGTATATTTTCTTGAAAGCATCCAGTAAATTTGCAGAATCAAGGCGCGCTCCCACCACGTCTCCATCTCCTGCTCCGGAGAATACGACACCAGCGCCGCTCCGTGCTCCAGCGCATCTGCCAGCGCTCGCCGCATCGCCCCCGGCAAATGGAACGTGTCGGCGTCAGTGAACAGCAGCCAATCTCCCTTAGACGCAGCCACGCCCACCCACGCGGCGTGATTCTTTCCCACCCATCCGCCAGGCAGCGATCCAGCCGCAATTACCTTTAACTTGGCTACCCGCGCGGTAAGCTCGCTCAAGATTCTGGGCGTTGCATCCGTCGACCCGTCGTCGACAGCGATGACTTCTTCGACCTCCGGCTGCGCAGCCACCGACTCAACCGTTCGCGCGATTGACGCTTCCTCATTTCGTGCCGGAATGATGGCTGACACCACGGTGTGGGGTTTACTCCGCGGCGCTCAAAAATGGGCATTCACTTCGCGGATGTCTTATTATAGGGGCTGGAACCGCTCATTGAAACGAAAACTAAATACCGCTCTGGTCCTGATATTCATCGCGGGCCTTCTCTACATGTTTGCCCGTGCAGACTATCGCCAGGGTGAACCCAGCCTTCGCGGCCAGCCAGAAAAGGACTTTGCCCTCACTCTCGACGGCAAACCCGCCCGTCTTTCTGATCTTCGTGGCCAAGTGGTCCTCCTCAATTTCTGGGCCACCTGGTGCCCACCGTGCGTGGACGAGGCCCCGTCGCTTAATGCTCTGCAGCGCCTGATAGCTCCGCGCGGAGGAACGGTGCTAGGAATCAGTCTGGACGAAGACCAAACCGTCTACGACAATTTCTTGAAGACTTATCAGCTCGGTTTTCCAAACTTTCGCGACCCGTCGAAGAAGATCGCCCTGGATTATGGCACCACAATGTATCCGGAGACCTACGTCATCGATCGCAAAGGGCGCCTCGATCGCAAAATCATCGGTCCACAAGATTGGACCAGTTCCGAACTGACGACATACCTTGATTCCGTACTAAAGTCGAAGTAGTTTCGACGAATCGGAAATCGGCGCCGTTGACTTTGAACCGCCCCAACCCCTAACATCCTCTCCATCTCTGGGTCCCACGATCGATTTCTGGCGGAAAATTCATGTCTCTTCCTAGCGCACAGCCTTCGCCCAATTTCGTGCGCATCCGCGCGTTTCTCTCGAATCAAGGATTGTTCCTCGTCGTCGCTCTCGCGCTTTTTGCGATTCTGCGCCTTACGAATTGGTCCGGCGCGGATTTCGGCGCGATACTCCTCTATTCCCTCGTCGCAGGTAACTTAGTTTCTCCTGCGATGAATCGGATCGCTCCGTGGTCTTCGAGGTTTCGAAGCCCGTATGACTGGATTGCGTACGAATCGTGCCTGGCACTCGTCGCCCTCGTCAGCTCCGCAGCGGCGGTAGCCATCACCATGGCAGCATATCGCATACCTCTGTCGCGATTCCCTTCTCAATTTCGGGGCGGGGGCCGGCTCGGTGTCGTTGTCGTCCTAATCGTTGGCACGATCGTTCACCTGTACCATCTGACTCGCGCTAAGCTCGAGCACACCAGCCTTGAATTAAAGCGCACCCTCGAGCTCGGGAAAACGCAATCGCGGAAACAGGAAGAAGACCTCGACCAGGCGCGCGAGATTCAAGAACGCCTCTTACCTAAAAAAATCCCTCAAATCAAAGGTCTCGACATCGCCGGTGCATGGAATCCAGCCGCCATCGTCAGCGGTGATTATTTCGATGTTGTGAAATTTGGCGAGACAAGGATTGGCGTCTGCATCTGCGATGTGGTCGGAAAGGGAATCAGTGCCGCGTTGTTAATGGCCAATCTGCAAGCCAGCTTCCGGGCATTCGCCTCCGAGCCGGCGTCGCCAGGCGCAGTCGTAAGCAAGTTGAACGACGTGATTTGCAATAACATCGCCTCCGATAAATTCGTTACCTTCTGTTACTGCGTTCTCGACGTAGCCAAGAACAACCTCACCTATGCCAGCGCCGGACACTGGCCTCCCATCTTGCTCCGGCGGTCCGGACAGACGCACTCTCTAAGAGACGGAGGACCGCCGCTAGGTCTCTTCCCCGATCATGCTTACGACAACATCGAATTGCAGCTTGCGCCTGGCGATCACCTTGTCCTCTACACCGACGGCTTGACCGAGGCTCGCAACACCAGCGGCGTCGAATTCGGCGAGCATAATGTTGCCCGTATCGGAAACGAGAACATGCGCCTGACCGCCGCCGAAATGATCGAGACGTTGAGGCGCGAGGCGACCAGCTTTTGCAATGGCGCATTCGACGACGACTTGACGCTCGTGGTCGTCAACGTGAAGTAACGCGTTCTTGCGCTGGAGCTCGCCCAATTACTCCAACGATGCTTGACACCCAAACTCTTGGCGGCGTAAGATACCCCCTGGGGGTATATGGTACGCGCAAAGCGAATTGCAACGAAAAGCAGAGCGGCTTGCGCCTGTGAAATTCCCTCGACTGCAGCGCGCAAGGCCGTCGCCGTGGATCCCGCTATTAAATCGGCCAATCTGAAACGCCTCCGCCGCATCGAAGGCCAGATTCGAGGCCTTGCTCGCATGATCGAGGCAGACCGCTACTGTCCGGATATCATGGTGCAGATTTCGTCAGTTCACGAGGCCCTGCGCGCCGTCGGCCGGGCCCTGATGCGCAACCATCTCAAGCATTGCGCGTCGCAAGCCATTCGCAAAGGCACCGCCGCGGACGCAGAATCCACGTATGACGAACTTATGAGGCTGATTTATAAGCACGCCCGCTGAGGACAATACCGATGGAACTTGATCCAGTCTGCGGAATGACGGTGGACCCCGCCCGGGCCAAATCTCACGTGGAGCACGCGAACAAGACCTATTCGTTTTGTTCAGAAGGCTGTGCGAAGAAGTTTTCGAGCGAGCCGGCGAAGTACCTGAACTCGAAGCAAACGCTCTCCATGGCAACAGCTGCCAGCCTGGAAGCAATCAACGTTGCGCGTCCGCAGGCCTCAAAGGAATCGGCAAAGGCCTCGGGAGCAGGCTACATCTGCCCGATGGACCCCGAAGTACACGAACGAACTCCCGGTGCGTGCCCGAAGTGTGGCATGGCACTCGAACCCGCCATGCCACGCGCATCCGCTACTCGCATTGAATATACCTGTCCGATGCATCCAGAAATCAGTCGCTCGGGACCAGGCTCGTGCCCTATCTGCGGAATGGCTCCTGAGCCGCGCACCGTTAGCGCATCCGAAGACGAAAATCCCGAACTCTCCGCCATGACGCGCCGCTTCTGGATCAGCGTTGCGCTTGCAATCCCTGTTCTCATCCTCGGTATGTCCGACATGCTGCCCGGCCAACCTTTGCAGCGATTCCTTTCAATGCAAGCAATCGGCTGGATCGAGTGCTTTCTCGCAACTCCCATTGTCCTGTGGGGAGGCTTTCCTTTTTTTCAGCGCGGCTGGGCCTCAGGCGTAAATCGAAGCCTCAATATGTTCACCCTCATCGCGCTCGGCACCGGCACGGCCTACATCTACAGCGTGGTCGCCGTAATCTTTCCCAACGTCTTCCCACCATCATTCCAGACTATGGCGGGCGTCGTTCCGGTCTATTTTGAAGCTGCAGCCGCGATCACAACTCTCGTTCTGCTTGGCCAAGTGCTCGAACTTCGCGCACGAAGCCGGACCTCCTCCGCGATTCGCACGTTGCTGAATCTGTCCCCAAAATTCGCGCGCCTGGTTCGCGCCGACGGCACCGAGATCGACGTCCCCGTCGAGCACTTGCAGCCGGGCGACTCTCTTCGTGTGCGTCCCGGCGAACGAGTACCGGTCGATGGAGCTCTGCTCGAAGGTTCAAGTTCGGTAGATGAATCTCTGATAACCGGAGAGCCGATCCCCGTCGAGAAAGCGGAAGGAAGCCGCGTCACCGGCGGCACAGTAAACGGCACCGGCACCTTTGTCATGCGCGCCGAGCGCGTGGGCAGCGAAACGCTGCTCGCCCAAATCGTCCGCATGGTTAGCGAGGCACAGCGCAGCCGCGCTCCCGTCCAGAAGCTGGCCGATCGAGTTGCAGGTTACTTTGTACCTGCAGTTGTTCTTATCGCGATACTCACCTTCGCCACTTGGGCCGTGTTTGGTCCCCAGCCAAAAATGGCTCATGCGCTTCTCAATGCTGTCGCCGTCCTCATCATCGCCTGCCCATGCGCGCTTGGACTGGCAACACCTATGGCGATTATGGTTGGCACCGGACGGGGAGCTCTTGCCGGCATCCTCATCAAAAATGCTGAATCACTCGAAATTCTCGAGAAGGTGGATACAGTCGTAGTCGACAAAACCGGTACGCTCACCGAAGGCAAGCCTCGCGTCACGTCACTGATTCCAGCGGCAGGATCGACCGAAACCCAGCTGCTTAAGGTCGCAGCCGCTCTCGAGCGCGCCAGCGAGCATCCGCTGGCAGCTGCAGTTCTCGCGGCAGCAAATGAGCGCGAAATTGAAATCGGCAGCGTCACCGATTTTCGCTCGTTGACCGGCAAGGGCATCGCAGGGATCGTGGACGACGCCAGAGCGGCTCTCGGCAATCGCGCTCTGTTGGCCGACCTAGCGATTTCCCTTGGTCTCCTCGACGATCGCGCGAAACCCCTCGAAGCGGAAGGCCAAACTGTGATGTTCGTGGCCGCCAACGGACAAGCGATCGGAGCTATTGGAGTCTCCGATCCAATCAAGCCGACAACCGCTGAAGCAATTGACCGCCTCCATCGCGACGGGATCCGGATCGTGATGTTAACGGGAGATAGCCGCGCCACTGCCGAGTCAGTCGCTCGAAAACTCAAGATCGACTCCGTCGAGGCTCAGGTCCTGCCAAATCAAAAGGGCGAGATCGTGAATCGGTTGAAAGCAGAAGGCCACATCGTCGCAATGGCCGGCGACGGCGTGAACGATGCCCCTGCTCTCGCCGCAGCAAATGTCGGAATCGCGATGGGCACGGGAACAGACGTCGCTATTGAAAACGCCGGAATCACGCTCCTCAAAGGCGATCTAGTCGGCATCGCCCGCGCTCGCACCCTCAGCCGTGCCACAATGCGCAATATCCGCCAGAATCTGTTCTTCGCGTTCGCTTACAACGCGCTTGGCGTTCCCATTGCCGCCGGAATCCTTTATCCCTT
>Ga0307479_10004930_pt1 | contig 12249 bp, 9 predicted proteins | sample atmos_gasesECM4C_FD_203743 | JGI IMG/M metagenome (GOLD analysis project Ga0307479, IMG submission 203743) | Hardwood forest soil microbial communities from Morgan-Monroe State Forest, Indiana, United States - atmos_gasesECM4C_515 | ecosystem: Environmental > Terrestrial > Soil > Temperate...
TCGTAGATGTCGAAAATCATGTCTGCGGTGCGTCCGTCTTGTCGGAGGTCGTCGTTGACGTAGGTGCGCAGACCCAGGTCCAAGGGGTCGCCGATCTCGTCGGGAGTCACGATCCAGGGACCGATCGGACCGTGAGTGTCGAAGGACTTGCTAACGAGCATCCCGGGCTCGAGTGCTCGCCAATCGCGAACGCTCACGTCATTGACGATCGTGAACCCCGCGATTACATCGAGGACGGCGGCCTTGTCGTTTGGGACGTACTTGCACCGTCGACCGATCACCATCCCCAACTCGCCTTCGTAGTCGACCTCGTCAGGAGCGATCCGGGGGATCCAGACGCCGTCGCCTGCACCGACGATGCAGCTCTGCTGTTTGTTGAACCAAACCTGCCGGGTCGGGCGGGGGGTATTCGTTTCTTCGAGATGTTGGGGATTGTTGTAGCCGATCGCCAGGAACTTCGGCGGGCGGGGCACAGGCGCGGCCAGCTTCACGCTTAACAGCGGCAAGCGCGGCGCCGACGAGGAGTTGCTGGATGCTGCCGCCTGGGGCCCTCGCTGCAAGAGATCAGTCATGGTTGCCAGCGAGGGATCCGCAGCCGTCAGGTCGATGATCTCATCGCATTCAACGATGCCGACATGGCGTCCGGCGGGCCCATCGAACGTCGCAAGCTTCATTTCGACTCGCCTTTCCGAATGCAGCCGCGATCATCATCACGCACGCCGAGGTTTCGCGCTGGTCTGCAGCGGTCGCGTCATCGGCTGCGCGACGGCGCACTAGTGTTTCACGGATGGCGAGTTTGGGCTATCACGGCGATCAGGCCGCCACGCCCGGCATGGTGGATTTCGCCGTCAACGTCCGCGACGCGCAGCCGCCGGCATGGCTGATGCAAAGGCTGGCTGCGCGACTTCCGGATCTCGCGCGCTACCCGAGCGCCGACGACGTGCGCCGGGCACAGGACGTGGTCGCTGAAAGGCACTGCCGATCCCGCGAGGAGGTGCTGCCGCTGGCCGGGGCGGCAGAGGGGTTCGCGTTATTACCCAACCTGCGTCCGGCGCGGGCGGCCGTCGTCGCGCCCTCCTTCACCGAGCCGGCTTTGGCGCTGAGCGCGGCCGGAGTACCGGTGCAACATGTCGTGCTCGAGCCGCCGTTCGGCCTGTACGGTGCCCACGTGCCCGACCACGCCGACCTTGTCGTGGTCGGCAATCCGACCAACCCCACCTCGGTGCTGCACACCCGCGAGCAGCTCCTCGCGTTGCGGCGGCCCGGGCGGATTCTGGTGGTCGACGAGGCGTTCGCCGATTCGGTTCCCGGCGAGCCGGAGTCGCTGGCCGGTGACTCGCTGCCCGACGTGCTCGTGCTGCGCAGCTTGACCAAGACGTGGTCGCTGGCCGGATTGCGGGTGGGCTACGCCCTTGGCTCGCCAGAGGTGCTGGCGCGGTTGAGCGCTCAGCGCGCGCATTGGCCGGTGGGCACATTGCAACTGACGGCCATCGCGGCCTGTTGTGCCGCCGAAGCCGTCGCCGACGCGGCAGCCGATGCCGTGCGGTTGGCGGAGTTGCGCACGAATATGGTGGTTGGTCTGGCATCGGTAGGTGCTGACGTTGTCGATGGCCGGGCGCCGTTCGTATTGTTCCGCAGGCCGGATGCCGTTCACATAAGAAACAGCCTGCAGGATAAGGGGATTGCTGTTCGCCGCTGTGACACGTTCGTTGGACTGGACGAGCGGTACCTGCGGGTCGCGGTGCGCCCGGACTGGCCGCTGCTGACCGACGCGATCGCCGAGGTGCTGCGGTGAGTGTGCGGTTGGCCGACGTCATCGAGGTGTTGGATGAGGCCTACCCGCCGCGGCTTGCCCAGTCGTGGGACTCGGTCGGCCTGGTGTGCGGTGACCCCGCGGATGTGCTGGACTCGGTGACCATCGCGGTCGACGCCACGCCTGCGGTCGTCGACGAAGTTCCCGACGCAGGCCTGCTGCTGGCCCATCATCCGTTGCTGTTGCGCGGGGTCGATACCGTCGCCGCCAGCACGCCGAAGGGCGCATTGGTGCACCGCTTGATCCGAACCGGGCGTTCACTGTTCACCGCGCACACCAACGCCGACTCCGCATCACCAGGCGTGTCCGACGCGCTGGCCCACGCCCTCGGCCTCACCGTCGAAGCTGTGCTCGAGCCGCTGTCGGGTGCGGCGGATCTGGACAAATGGGTCATCTATGTGCCGGCCGAGCACGCAGAAGCGGTGCAGGAGGCCGTGTTTGAGGTCGGCGCCGGCCACATCGGCGACTATTCGCACTGCAGCTGGAGCGTCAGCGGTATCGGGCAGTTCCTACCGCATGACGGCGCGTCGCCCGCAATTGGCAGCGTCGGCACCGTCGAGCGGGTGGCCGAAGACCGGTTCGAGGTCGTCGCACCCTCGCGGGCGCGGGCGGCCGTATTGGCGGCGATGCGCGCCGCCCATCCGTACGAAGAGCCGGCGTTCGACATCTTCGCGCTGGTGCCGCCGCCTACCGAGGCGGGGTTGGGGCGCATCGGCACGCTGGCACAACCCGAACCGCTGAGCACCTTCGTCTCCCGGGTCGGTGCCGCGTTGCCGCGGACATCTTGGGGAGTGCGCGCCGCGGGGGACCCCGACATGCTGGTGTCGAGTGTGGCGGTCTGCGGTGGCGCCGGGGACTCGCTGCTGGGCATCGCCGCCAACTCTGACGTGCAGGCGTATGTCACGGCGGATCTGCGGCACCATCCGGCCGACGAGCATCGCCGAGCATCAAATGTCGCCCTGATCGACGTCGCGCATTGGGCAAGCGAATTCCCCTGGTGCGACCAGGCAGCCGACGTACTGCGGTCCCGTCTCGGTACGGAGCTGCCGGTGCGTGTGTGCACCATCCGCACCGATCCGTGGAATCTTGGCAACGACACTTGGAGAGATCAGTGATGAAAGCCGAAGTGACACAGCAACGTTCGCTACTGGAGTTGTCGAAGCTGGATGCCGAGTTGTCTCGGATCGCGCACCGGGCCACCCATCTGCCGCAGCGGGAGGCCTATGAGCGGATGAAGGTCGAACACAACGCCGCCACCGACCGGATGGCCGCGGTTCGAATCACGGTCGAGGACTTGGACGCCCAGGCGTCGCGATATGAGTCCGAGATCGAAGCGGTGCGCCAGCGCGAGCAGCGGGACCAGTCGTGGCTCAAGTCGGGTGCGACGGACGCAAAGCAATTGTCAGATCTACAGCACGAGCTGGAGACATTGGTACGCCGTCAGACCAGCCTGGAGGATTCCCTGCTGGACGTGATGGAGCGCCGCGAGGAGCTACAGGCCCAATTGGCTGCCGAGTCAAGCGCGATCGAGGCGCTGCAGGCGGAGCTCGCGGCTGCTCAGCAGGCCCTCGACACCGCAATTGCCGAAATCGAGGAGACCCGCCAGCAACATTCATCGCAGCGCGACGCGTTGACCGCGTCACTGGACCCCGCCCTTTCTGCTCTTTACGAACGACAGCGTGCCGGGGGAGGGCCGGGCGCCGGACAATTGCAGGGGCATCGGTGCGGCGCCTGCCGGATCGAGATCGGCCGCGGCGAACTGGCCCGCATCTCGGCGGCCGCCGAAGACGAGGTGGTGCGGTGCCCGGAGTGTGGCGCGATCCTGTTACGGGTCAAGGTATCCGAGCAGTGAAAGTTGTTATCGAAGCCGACGGCGGGTCGCGCGGCAACCCCGGACCGGCCGGATACGGCGCGGTGGTGTGGGACGCGGACCGTTCGTCGGTGTTGGCGGAGACCAAGCAGGCCATCGGCCATGCGACGAACAACGTCGCCGAATACCGAGGCCTGATAGCCGGTTTGGATGATGCCGTGAAACTCGGCGCCACCGAGGCCGCGGTCTTCATGGATTCCAAGCTGGTGGTCGAGCAGATGTCCGGGCGGTGGAAAGTCAAACACCCCGACCTGGTCGGGCTACACGCCCAGGCTAGGACGTTGGCGTCGCGGTTGGGACGGATCAGCTACACGTGGGTCCCGCGGGAACGTAACTCGCACGCCGATCGGTTGGCCAACGAGGCGATGGACGCTGCGGCCGGGGTCAGTGGCGAGGTCGAGAACTCCGCCGTGCCGGTTGCGGGGCCGGTTGCCGATCCCGCCAAAGCCGTTGCGCCCCAACCTCTGACCGCACCCGGCTGGACCGGCGCTCGCGGTACGCCAACCAGGCTGCTGTTGCTGCGACACGGACAGACCGAATTGTCGGTGGAACGCCGCTATTCCGGGCGCGGCAACCCGGCACTCACTGAACTTGGGCGGCGGCAGGCTGAGGCTGCGGCGCGGTATCTGGCGCAGCGCGGCGGCATCGCTGCAGTGCTCTCCTCGCCGCTGCAGCGGGCCTACGACACCGCGGCGGCGGCCGCCAAGGCGCTGGGCCTGGATGTGACCACCGACGACGACTTGATCGAGACCGACTTCGGCGCCTGGGAGGGGTTGACGTTCGCCGAGGCGGCCGCACGCGATCCCGAGTTGCATCGTCGCTGGCTGCGCGACACCAGTGTGACGCCGCCGGGCGGTGAAAGCTTCGATGATGTGCTTGCGCGGGTGTGCAAGGCACGTGACCGGATCATCGACGGATATCAAGGCGCGACGGTGCTGGTGGTGTCGCATGTCACGCCGATCAAAATCCTGCTGCGGCTGGCATTGGATGCCGGGCCAGGCATCCTCTACCGGTTGCATCTTGACCTGGCGTCGCTCAGCATCGCCGAGTTCTATTCGGACGGGGCGTCTTCGGTGCGGCTGGTGAACCAGACCGGCTATCTTTAGGCGGTAAGGAGACATCGATGCAGCCGTCTCAATCACCCGATGAATCGCTGGACGCCATTCCTGCGGAAATCCGGGCGTGGGTGATGCCGGCAGTGATCGACGAGTTGTCTCGCTGGGGTGTCGAGCGGTTCAGCGTCGAGGCCATGGCCGACCGCCACCACCTCGACGCGGGGCTGATCTACCACTACTGGGGTGATCGGCAACGACTCATCGTCGACGCGGCCCTCGCCGATGTTGAGGCCGTGGGTTCGGTAACCGACACCGGCTCGTTGCGCGGAGACCTGGAGGCTTTGGCTCGGAGCGTGACTGATCGGATCAATACCGAGGTCGGCCGAGCCTTCCTGCGGGTGATGGCCATGGGCCGCCCTGGGCACCACGACGAAGGCACCCGAATGAAGTTCTGGGAGGCGCGTTTCGCTGTCGTGCGCGGGGTCGTTGACCGCGCCAGGGAGCGTGGCGAATTGCGAGAGGGCGTCGACCCACTGGCTGGTGTGCTGATTGTGATGGCGCCGCTGCAGATTCGTGCTCTTTACTCTGACGCTGCCGTCGAGGACGACTACTGCGCGGCCATTGCCGACATGGCATGGCATGCGCTCGCCCGCAAGTAGACCCGGGCTCGCAGGCGATGTGGGCAATCCGGTCAAGCCGGAGTGAACTCGACTGGCAACGCCGCCGGCGAGCGGAACGCCACTCCCACGACTCGCGGCGGCGGAGCGCTCGAGTCCAGCCGCAGGTCCGGTAGCCGGTCGATCAGCGCGTTGATTGCCACAGTCCCCTCCATCCGGGCAAGGTGCATGCCGAGGCACAGGTGCGGTCCGCCGCCGAACGTCAGGTGCGCGATGTTCTTGCGGGTGGGATCGAAGCGGTCCGGGTCCGGGTAACGCGTCGGGTCCCGGTTGGCGGCCGCGACGCTGACACTGACGTGCGTACCGGCCGGGATCGCGACCCCGCCCAGCTCGCAATCGCGGACCGCCCGGCGCACCACCGTCGTGATCGGCGGCTCCCAGCGCAACGCCTCCTCGAAGGCGCCGCGGAGCATGCCGCGATCCGCCCGCAGCGCGTCCCACAGCGCCGGCTCGGTGAGCAGGGCCACCAGCAGGTTGCCTGAGGCACGGTAGGTCGTCTCGACTCCAGCGGGCAGGATCAGCAGCAAGAACGCGAAGATCTCGTTATCGGTCAGCCGCACGCCGTCTATCTCCGACTCTGCCAGCGTGCTGATCAGGTCGTCCTGCGGGTTACGCCGCCGCGCGGCGAGAACTTCCTTAAAGTAGGTCTTCAGCGAGGCGGATGCGGCGATCCCGCAATCCCAGTCGTAGACCACATTGAGCAACTCGATCGACAGCCGCTGGAAGCGCAGGTAATCCAGCCGCGGCAGGCCCATGATCCGTGCGATGACCTGGACCGGAAATGCGAAGGTGAACTCGCGGGCCAGCTCGGCCCGGCCGCGCGGCGCGAAGCGGTCGATGAGCTCATGGACCACCACCTCCACCAGCTCACTGCGCCACCGCTCCAGCAGCGCCGAGCGGAAAGACGGCGACACCAGGGCCCGGCCGGCCCGATGTTCGCCTCCTTCGAGTTCGAGCAACGTGCGGCCCATGACAGGGCCCATGACCTGGTCATAGATCGACGACGAGAAGGTGTCCGGGTGAGTGAGAACGGTCTGGCACTCGTCGTACCCGAGCACCGTCACCCCGAGGTCGCCATCCTGATGAGAGCTGGTCTCGGCGAAGGGATTTCCCCTCATCACCCGGTGTCTGGCTTGCGCCTCGCGCAGCCGCTCGTGCACGTTTTCGACCTGCATGAGCAGCCCGCCCTGCAGCTCAGCGGGGTTGAATTCGATTGCCGGGTCAGTCATCAGTGCGAGTTGGCCGACACCGTCTCGGTATCACGTCCGGACCGCAACACGGTGCCGGGCATGGCACCGGTGGCGGAGCCATCGCGACATACCTCGACACCACTGACCAGCACCGACGTGATGCCCTGGGCGTCAGCGACCAACCGGGGCGCCCCAGAAGGAAGGTCGTAGCGCGTGCGTTCGGGCCCGTGGCCGATGGTCGCCGGGTCGAACAACACCAGATCGGCGTGCCAGCCGGGCGCGATCCGGCCCCGTTCGGTCAGCCCGTAGAACCGGGCCGGCACGTCGGTCACCAACCGGACAGCCTCCTCGAGCGTCACCACCTGGTGCTCGCGAACACCCTTGCCCAGCAGCGACGTCGTGTAGATCGCGCCGCACATCATGTCGAGGTGGGCACCGGCGTCCGAGCCGCCGATCACCGCGCCCGGGTGGCGCCACACCTCGGCGCGCATTCGCCAGTCGGCGGCACCGTCGCCGGTCAGTGGCGGGGTGAGCCCGGTGCGCAGCTCGTCGGCGATGACGATGTCCAGCAGCGTGTCGAACGGCTCGCCACCGCGGGCGGCGGCGACCTCGCCGACGGTGCGGCCGGTCGCGTCGGCGTTTTCGGCGGCGAATGTCTCCGCGAGGATCAACCGGTCCCATTGCGCCAGGCCGCGCAGCATGCCCGCCTCCTTCGAGGAGGCACCTTCAGCGAGGCGACGGCGCACCTCGGGGTCGGCGAGCGCGGCCAGTCGCTCGGGCACCGGCAGATGCATCGTGTCCCGCCAGCCCGGCAGCCCGTCGAGCACGAAGCCGGAGAGGAATGACAGCCGGATCTTCATGGCCTGGGGCAAGGTGAGCGCCACCACCCGGCCACCGCGTTGAGAGGCCACCTCCCAGGCGCGTAACTGCCGCTCGTGCCCGCCGGGGTTCGCCGCCGAGACGCCCAGCAGGTTCCAGTTCAGCGGTCGGTCAGCGGCAACGGACATGTCGGTGAGCAGTGCGATGTCGTCGTCGGTGAAGCCCGACAGGCAGCCGGCGATGATCGCCTCGAGCGTGGTGCCGGGATGGTCGCGGAGGCCGGCCGCCAGGCAAACCAGTTCCTCCCGCGACGCGCTGCGGGACGGCACCGGCTGCCCGCAGCCATCGTTGTGGGTCGGCGACTGCGAGGTCGACAGCCCGAGCGCGCCGGCGTCCAATGCGTCATGAAGCAGCGCGACCATCCGCTCGATCTGCTCCGGGCTCGCATCGCCGCCGACGGCATCGTTGCCCATTGCCGCCAACCGAAGTGCCGAATGGCCAACCAGGAAGCCGGCATTGATGGCGATGCGGCCGTCGAGGCGGCCGAGCCAGTCACCGAATGATGACCATCCCCAGTCGAGACCGGCCCGCAGCGCGTCGAGCGGCATCCCTTCGACCCGCGCCAGCATGCGGGTGAGGTAGTCGTGTTGGTCGGATGCCGCGGGTGCCAGCGTGAAGCCGCAGTTGCCGCCGAAGACCGTGGTGACCCCGTGCTGCACCGACGGGCTCGCGGTCGGGTCCCAGAACAGCTGCGCGTCGTAATGGGTGTGCAGGTCGACGAAGCCCGGCGCCAGCGTCAACCCGTCCGCGTCCACCGTCCTCGCCGCGACATCATCTACCTGGCCGATCGCGGCGATCCGTCCGCTACTGACGCCGACGTCGCCGTGGCGCGCGGATGCGCCTGTGCCGTCAATGATTTCGGCATCGCGGATGAGTAGGTCGAGCATTATGGCCTCCTACGCTGTGGCTAGCCACCCGTCGTCCGGCAGCGGGTGGCGGAACAGCAGTGCGGCGTTGCGGTGAGTGATCCTCGCCGCGTCCTCCGCCGACAGGCGTGCGACATTGCGCGCCACGACCCGCTGCGTGTCGGGCCAGGTCGAGTCCGCATGCGGGTAATCGCTCTCAACGAGGATGCGATCGGCCCCAATCGCGTCCAGCGCACCGAACGCCGACGGATCGTCGATCGAGCAGAACCAGAAGTTGCGCTTTAGCACCTGGCTGGGCAGCAGGTCGCCCTTCCACGACCCGCCCTCGCGCCCGCACGCGGAGTGGGCCAGGACGTAGTCGGCTCGATCGCCGAGCATTGCCACCCAGCCGAGCCCACCCTCAGCCAGCGTGATGTTCAGCCGCGGAAAACGGACCGGGATGCCGGACCAGAGCATGTCCGCGCAGGCAACCATACCGTTGACCGGGAACAGCGTGGTGATGGTCTCAAACGGGGTGTCCGGAGCGGGGATCGGCGCCCACTGCGCCGAACCGGTGTGCAGGCATACGACGGTGTCCGTCTCCTCGCAGGCGGCGAAGAACGGATCCCACACTCCGGTGTGCAAGCTAGGCAGGCCGCATTGCGCGGGCAACTCGGGGAAGCTCACCGCCTTGAAGCCGCGCGCGGCGTTACGGCGTATCTCCTCGGGCGCGATTTGCGGGTCGGCGAGCCACGGCAGCTGCAGCGGGATGATCCGCTCCGGGTAGCTGCCGGCCCACACCTCGAGGTGCCAGTCGTTCCATGCCCGCAGTGTGGCCAGTCCCAGCTCGGGGTCGTCGCTCTTCCAGAACACGGTCCCCGAGAACCCGGCGATCAGCGATGGGAAGTTCAACGACGCCCAGATGCCCGCCAGGTCCATGTCGGCGATCCGGGCGTCGATGTCCCAACAGCCACGCCGCATTTCGTCGAACCGGGCGGCTTCCATGCTCCATTCCTCGTGCGGTCGTCCGATCACCGCGTTGAGCCCGATATTCGGGTACTCCCGGCCTTCATAGCGCCACACCTGGCGTCCGTCGTCGCTCTCGATGATCTTCGGCGCGCGGTCGGCCAACGCAGCGGGAAACCGGCCGGCGAACATGTCGGGTGGCTCGATGACGTGGTCGTCGACCGAGATGAGGACATGCTGTCGCTGCCGGGGATCAGGGTCTGGCAGCAGCGCCATACTTGATGACTATCGTCGGTTTTCGACCGGTGTCAATGCTATCTATGCAATCAATACAAAGTTGACCTCAGGGGGACCGGCTCGCCCCTTCGTGTCGGAGATGGCACTGCGATATGACAGCGGAGTTCGTCGGAGCTGCGAATCTTGGAGGTGCCTTGTCATTTCACGCAGGGAATGTCATCGGCGGTCATGCGTGTGAGGTTGGTAGGTGTCGGTTCTCGCGTGCCGGTGCCGGTGGCCGGCACCGTGGTGACGGGCGTCGCGGCGGTCGTGGCCTGCGATGTCGACGTGGGATTGAGGTTGTCAAACCCGGAGAAATCGGTCCCGACGGTCAGTCGGACCGTGTTGGGGGAGACGCTTTCGGATGCGGTGGCAGTTATGCCCAATTCATCGGCGAGCTCGGCGGCGGCTGCCTTCGCGCCGGGTCCGTAAGCGATGGTGCTTGTCTGGCTGGTGGAGTCGGCGGTGCCGACCGTCCCCTTAGTAAAGTGCCCTGTCGCTAAGGACATTTCGGCGGCCGCGGCCTCGCCCTGCCTGCCCGAGGCATTGACCACGTCGAGCGCGACGTTGCGTGCGGTCAGCGCTGCGCCGTCGCCTGGTTGCGCTGCTGCGCTGGTGGGGCTGGTCGAGGCTGACACGGGCGAATCGGCGGCCACCAGGCTGTGCACGACGGAGCGGATGGTGGGTACGTCGATGAAATTGACATATGCACCGTTCGAGATTTCGCCGAAACTGGTGACCGGCAGCGTGTATAGCATGACCGGTCTGTTGGGGAACGCCGCCGCGTTTCGCACGAAGTCGTCCAGGTCGAAACCAGCGTCAACGGCGATGTTTTGCTTGGCGACGTCCACGAGGGCGCGCAGTCGGGTGGGGGTCGACCACACCCCGCTGCGGCGCAGCGCACGGACCACCGAGACGATGAAGGCCTGTTGGCGGCGGGTTCGATCAAGGTCGGTGAACATTGCATCGTTGGCGTCGCGGCGTTGCCGAACAAACGACATCGCCTGGGCTGCACTGATCTGCTGGTTGCCTTGATGAAAGTCCGCGCCCGAGTAGTAGGGATCCGCGGTGTCCTCGTTCAGGCACACGGTGATGGGTTCGACCAGCCGGGCGACCTGAAAGAAGCCGACCAAGGTGACTTCAATGAAGTGGTCGATCGGGATTTGCAACAGACGCCTGACCGTGCTGATCTCGGCTTTGCGGCCCGCCTCACGCGCCGCCTGTTCTTTCGCCGCGGAGTGTTGCCCGTCAGGCGAGGCTGGGTGGGATTGCAGGTTGGCGGAGCCGCGGCCATCCATCACGCGTTGGTAGGCGAGGGTGTAGGCCTCCTTGATCTTGCCGCGGCAATCCGAGGTCGGGCATCCGGCCAGATCGACATAATCGTCGCGGGGGATTGAGATCGCCGTGGCCGGGGCGTCCCCGGCGGGCAGGTGCAACAGCATGAGCGCGTCGGAGTCGCCGTCGCCGGAATCTTCACTGCCTGCATGCAGCGCGTCATAGATGTCTGGCGGCAGGGGCCGGCCCTGCTGGTCGCGACGGCTATCCAGCCCCATGATCAGGATGTTTTGATCGCTTCCGGTCGATGCGGGTTCACCGGCCAACGCATCGGATGTGGTGATGCCGGCCGAGACTGTGCGGTAGGCGATCCACCCAATGCCGGTGACGACAACCAGAACCGCCGACACCAGCGCGGCGAACACCTTGGCGCCGGCCATCAAGTGGTTGCGGTGCAGACGATGCCGGGGCCCGGTCGTCAGTGAACGTGCTTTTGCGTCGCCTGAGGGGTCCGCTCGATGTGTCATGACAGAAGTGAGAATAGCCAGGTCGCCGTGCTTCTACCAGCGTTTGCCGAGGTCGGGGGGCCGGTCCGGATCAGCGGAGCGATGACCCTTGACGCTAATGACCTCGGCGAACGTGTTTTCAGTCGTGCGGTCACCTCAGCGCGATGCCCGTCGGCCCTTAGGTTCTCAGGCCGCTAGCGCGGGGCGGGGTGCCGAACGAATGTTCGGGGCTGAGTGAATGCCCGGATCCCCTCAACGCCGAGTTCGCGGCCAATGCCGGACTGACCGCAGCCGCCGAACGGCAGGCGCGGGTCCTGGGCGGCGAGGCCGTGGCAATTGACGCTGACCGTACCCGCTACCAGCTGCCCGGTGACCCGGTCGGCCAGTGCCTCGTCACCGGTCCACACCGACGCTGTAAGGCCGAAATCGGTTGCGTTCGCCGCGGTTACGGCGTCGTCGATGTTGTCGTAGCCGAAAATCGGCAGCACCGGGCCGAACTGCTCCTCGGTGGCCAGCCCCGAGTCCGGGGCCAGATCGGTGACGACGGTCGGCAGTGCGAAGTATCCCTCCGCGTCGGCGTCCGCGTCGCGGATCCGTCCCGCCGTCCGCACCGCCGCGCCGCGTGCCTCGGCGTCGGCGACCAGCGCGGCCACCCGGTCGCGCCCGGCGGCGGTGTGCAGCGGCCCGAGTGTCGTCTCCGCGGCAAGGCCGTCGCCGACCACCTCCCGCCCGCAGCGCGCGAGCACCGCTTCGGCCAGCTCGCCGACCCGCTCCGTGGGGCCGTACAGCCGTTTGATCGCCATGCAGACCTGACCGCCGGTGGTGTAGGTCGCCGTCACCAGCCGCTCCACCAGCTCGTCACTGACCGTGATGTCGGACGCGATGATCGCGGCATCG
>Ga0307479_10004931_pt1 | contig 12248 bp, 9 predicted proteins | sample atmos_gasesECM4C_FD_203743 | JGI IMG/M metagenome (GOLD analysis project Ga0307479, IMG submission 203743) | Hardwood forest soil microbial communities from Morgan-Monroe State Forest, Indiana, United States - atmos_gasesECM4C_515 | ecosystem: Environmental > Terrestrial > Soil > Temperate...
GATGTTGCGGATGCCGAGCGCGTGCGCGCCGATCAGTTCCGCCTGCAGCGCCATCAGGTTCTTGTCGCGCGAGGTGAAGTGGATCAGGGTGTCGATGCTGACTTGCTGCTGGATCATCACCGCCAGCGAGAGCGCGCTCATGCGGACGCGCGCCATCGGGCTGTCGCCAATGTTGACGGCGTCGGCGCCCGCCTCCTTGACGAGCTGCGCACCGGCGATGCACTTCGCCGGATTCAGACCGCGCGGCGGATCGATCTCGACGCTGACGACGAAGGCCCGGTCATCGAGTCGCTGCGCGAATGAGGTGGGCGGGAGCTGCTCCGCCGGGTTGAGGTCGATGGCAATCGCGGTGGAGGGCGCGGGGGTCGTGATTCGAACGGGGCTGGCCGCCGGCTTGAGGGCGGCCCGCATGGCGGCGATGTGCGCGGGCGTGGTGCCGCAGCAGCCGCCGATGTAGGCGACACCGAGGTCGGCCGCCTGGCGGGCGTAGGTGGCGAAGTATTCGGGCGTGGCGAAGTAGAAGAAGCGGCCTTCGACGCGGGCGGGCAGTCCGGCGTTCGGTTGGCCCGAGAGCGGGAGGCGCGTTTGCTGGCGCATCTGCTCGAGGACCTGGAGCGCCACCTGCGGGCCGACCCCGCAGTTGACGCCGATGACGTCGACGCCGGCGCGCTCGAGCGCCTGGACCACCTGGCTGGGCTCTTCGGCGCTAAGGGTCAGGCCGTCCTCGGCGAAGGTCATCTGGGCGACGATCGGCAGGTCGGTGGTGCGGCGTGCGGCGTCGACCGCGGCCAGGATTTCCGGGAGATTGGTGAAGGTCTCCAGCACGAGGAGATCGGCCCCGCCCTCGAGCAAGCCGGCAATCTGCTCCTCGAAGGCGGCCGTCGCCTGGTCGACCGTGATCCGACCGATGGGTGCGAGCTGCTGGCCGATCGGCCCCACCGAGCCGGCGACGAAGATCGGTTCGCCGGCGATCTCGCGAGCCTCCCGGGCGAGCTTTACGGCCCGAACGTTGATGTCGCGAACCCGGTTGTCGAGCCCGTGGCGGGCCAGCTTGATGCGATTGGCCCCGAAGGTGTTGGTCTCGATCAGCTCCGCGCCGGCCGAAATGTACGCCCGGTGAATTTCCTCGACGATTTTGGGCTCCGTCAGGTTGAGCTCGTCGAAGGAGCGCTCGAAGCTGACGCCGCGGGCGTGGAGCTGGGTTCCCATGGCCCCGTCCCCCAGAAGTGGCCCGCGCGCGAGCCGTTGAAGGAACGGATGGATGCGCGGGGCGGGGGTTTTCGACGGCTGGGCCACGGAGCGCAATAGTAAGGTAGACGGCCCCAATTTGTCGCCTCTCCCGATGGGGGAGGGTACGGCGGGGGCCGTTCGGCCGAGTGCAAGAGGGTCGGCCGGCACGGAGTTGCTCCTGTGCGGCATGCCTGACCTGACTTCGCCCGGTGCAACCAGGCACGTGGTGGTGATGGGCGCCGGGCCCGCCGGGCTGTCGGCCGCCTACGAGCTGACCCGCCACCGGACCCCGGTGACGGTGGTGGAGAAAGATCCCCGCCAGGTCGGCGGCATCGCCCGTACCCTCGAGTTCATGGGCTGCCGCTTCGACGCCCGCCCGCACGGGTTTGCCACCAAGCGCGCCGACACCGCGGCGCTCTGGACCGAGGTACTGGGCGACGAGATCCGGTCGGTGTCGCGACTGACGCGGATCATGTATCGCGGCAAGTTCTTCGACTATCCGATCAAGGCCTCGAACGCCTTCCTGAACCTGGGCCCGTACGAAACGGCGCGCTGCCTGGTGAGCTACGCGCAGGCGCGCCTGCGCCCGGTCGTCGACCCGCAGTCGTTCGAAGATTGGGTCTCCAACCAATTTGGCCGCCGGTTGTTCGAGATCTTTTTCAAGACCTACACCGAAAAGGTCTGGGGCATCCCGACCAGCGAGCTGTCGGCCGACTGGGCGGGGCAGCGGATTCGCGGGCTCAACCTGGTCGAGGTGATTCGCAATGCGGTGCTGCCCGCGGCGTGGCGCGGCGGCGGTGAGCGCGCGGTCGTGAAAACCCTGGTGGACGCCTTCCGCTATCCGCGAAAGGGCGCCGGGCAGATGTGGGAAGCGGTGGCCTCGCGATTGGCGGCCGCCGGCCATCCGGTGCGCTTAGGGGAGGAGGTGGTCGCCGTCCGCCATGCGAATGGTCGCGTGATCTCCGTGCAGGTGAAGGACCGCAACGGTGGGACGCTCGACGTGTTGGGATCGGAGTTCATCAGCACCATGCCGATCCGCGAGTTGATCGCGAAGCTCCAGCCGGCTGCGCCGTCGATCGTCCGCGCCGCCGCCGACGCGCTGGGATATCGCGACTTCATTACGGTCAATGTGGTGGTGGACCGCGCCCACGTCTTCCCGGATCAGTGGATCTACGTGCACGACCCGGGCGTGAAGGTGGGACGGATCGGCAACTTCAAGAACTTCAGTTCCTCGATGGTCGACGACAGTGGCCTGACGGGGCTGGGGATGGAGTACTTCTGCTTCGAGAAGGATGGGATGTGGAGCTGGCCCGATGCCGACCTGCTGGATTTGGGGCGGCGTGAGCTGGTGGCGCTGGGGATCGTTCGGCCCGAGGAAGTCAAGGCGGGAATGGTGTATCGCCAGCCGAAGGCCTATCCCGTCTACGACGGGGCCTACCTCGGACACCTGGAGGTGATCCGCGAATGGTTGCGGCGCGCGCTGCCGAACCTGTGGCTGGTCGGGCGCAATGGGATGCACCACTACAACAACCAGGACCACTCGATGATGACAGGGATCCTGGTGGCGCGAAATATCGCGCTGGGGGCCAACTACGATCCCTGGCTGGTCAATACCGATGCCGAATACCACGAAGAGGAACGCGCGGGCGAAGCCGCCGGTGGCGACGGCGGTGCGGGGCGGCAGGTGCCGCAGCGGATCGCAAGCTGACCCGGAAGTCGACGGATATACTGGTTCGCGCCTGGCAGTCCGGAGTAGCTCAACGGTAGAGCGGCGCGCTGTTAACGCGATGGTTCCCGGTTCGAATCCGGGCTCCGGAGCCAACCTCGCTAGCTCGGATCTAGCCTCCAGAGATACATCCCGCCAGCCTGTGTTGTGGGTTTGCCAATGAGGGCGGTCAGGAATTCGAGCGTCCGATCCTCGCCGGCCATCGGGCCGAGTAGCACCGTCTGCACCTGCAGGCGTCGTAGCTCCGCCATCGCCGCGGCGCGGTAAGCCGTCGTCACCGCGGGCGCCGGCGCGCCCTGCTGCATGGCCATCAGGTCGTGCCCCAGCATGGTGGGCGCTGGGTCCAGCGCCGGGCCGGGTCGGTTGGCGTAGCCCTCCGGCATTTTGAAACGCAGGTCCGCGCTCAGTTGCCAGAGCATCGCTCGCGACTCGAATTCGTGGGCGTAGGGGATGACCAGGACGACGCTATTGGCGGGAATACTCGAGACCGCGCCGCCGGAGAAGAACGCCGGCACGTTAGCCGGCGAGGTGGCAAACGGAATCCGTGGCATCAGGGTCAGCAGTGCCAGGACCGCAATCGCGCCGGCCGCCATCGCCCGCCGCGCCGATGCGAAGTCCCAGCGATCGACCAGTACCGACAGGAGCAAGCCGGCAAAGAGGAATACATAGAGCATCAGGCGGCTGGGCACCACGTTGTGCAGCAGCGGCAGCGTGGCCAGTCCCGCCCAGAGGAGCCCAAAGATCACCGGCGTCAGGCGTCCGACGCGCGTGCGACCCACTACGAGGAATCCGAGGGCGAGCAGCCCGGCCGGGATCCCGGTCGTCACGCCGCCGAAGTGGAGGGTCACGCCAAGAGACAGCCCGGCGGCGAGCAACGCCAGCATCGACGCCACCTGGACGGCCGGCACCCGCCACCAGCGCACGGCCGCCAGCACCAGCAGGGCGAGCAGCGGCAGACCGACGAATGCGCCCGCCTCGTACTGGCTGCCACTGAACCGATCGGTGACCGCGGTCAGCGCGGGTGGGGCGATCGCCTGCTGCGAGGTCGGCAGCACGACACCGGCCACATCCGTGACAAAGACGTTCGAGGTCGCGAGCGTGCCGTGGACTACTTGCGGACCGAAGAACTGCACCCAAAGCGGCCAGACGGCGACCAGCGTCAGAATGCCCACCGCCACCCCAAGGACCTTGAAGACATAGGCCGCCCGTCGCTGGAGTTGGTCGGTACGCAAGCCAACCAGGATGGCGAGGGCCATGCCCGCCACCAGCACCTGGGTGAGCAATAACTCCTCGGAGATCAGCAACTGAGCCGCGGCGAGTGCACCGATGACGGCGCCCAGGCGCCACGGCGATCGCCGCTGCCGCAACACGGCCTCTTCGAACGCGATCAGCGTCAGCGGGCAGATGAACACCACCCCGACATGCGGATGCCCGAGCGATTGGGCCAGCATGTAAGGCGAGAAACCAAACAGCATCCCACCGAGCGCGGCCGTCCAGGGACGCTCGACATGGCGGCGGAACGCGAGGAAGGCGCACCAGGCGGCGAGCGCCATCGACGACGTCATCAGCAGGTTGTAGGCAAAGATCGGCCCGAGCGTGAGCGTGATGGGGGCCAGCAGCAGACCGAGCAGTGGCACCGACGTCTGCCACATCAGGTTGACGCCGTCGGGAAAATCGAGGTAGCTGGTGAAGAGTGGGTTGAGGCCATGGCTGATGGCAAAGGGGACCCAGCGCAGATACCAGATGAAGACGGGCGGGTCGGGACCGTCGCCGATGACGTTTGAGAAAGGGTGGGCCCAGGTGGCGGCAAACAATCCCAGCGCGAGCAGTCCGTAGACCGGCAAGAGGGTGACTGGGGTGGTGAGACGCAACCGCCGGGGGCGCGCCGGTGCCGGCTTGAGCACGCGCGAGTCCGGATGAAGCTGGGGCGCTGGAAGGCTCATAGTTTGCCGCTCACGGCGTTGGGGAAGGACTTCTTTAGATCCGGCGTTTTTCTGCTATAACGCCGGTGGGCGGCCGAACCGCCGGATCGACTATTGGAGGTTCAGATGAGTATCTTCGGGGAAGTCCGGCGCGAGTTCATCGCACGCCCGGATTCAGCCAAGGGCCAGATTCTGTTCAAGTGGCCCGATACCAACATCCGCAAACTGACCCAGCTGACGGTGGAGCAGGACGAGCTGGCGGTTTTCTTCCGCGACGGCCGCATCCAGGGCACTATTCAGCCGGGCCGGGTGACGCTCGATTCTTCCGAGATCCCATTCCTCGGCATCCTGGTGGACGCCGCCAGCGGGGGCAACCTTTTCCGCACCGAGCTCTACTTCATTTCCACCCGCGAGTTCCCCAACCTGCCCTTCGGCGGCGCGATCGACAACGTCGTCGATCCGCAGACCAACTTCGGCGTCGGGTTGCGCGTGTTCGGCGAGTACTCGCTGAAGGTGGTCGAGCCGCAGTCGTTGATCGTCAATCTCGTCGGCACCCAGAACCTGTCGACCAACGATGAGATCACCGACTGGATGCGCGAGCAACTGCTCAAGACCCTGCGAACCGACGTCGTGTCGCATGTCGTTAGCAGCGGCTGGCCACTGCTCGGCATCGCGGCGCACACCGACGAGATCGAATCGGAAACGATTGCCCAGGTGCAGCGCAACATCAACAGCTACGGTCTGCAGATCGTCCGGCTCGGAAATTTCACCATCACCCTCAAGCCTGAGGATGAGGAGAAGCTGAAGACGTTCCTGCACGACGTCCAGTACACCAAGCTGGCCGGCGGCTTCCAGCAGTACGCCGCGGGCCAGGCGATGATCGGCGCGGGTCAGGGTTTGGCCCAGGGGCCTGGTCAGGGCGGGGCCGCCAACCCGGCGTTCCTCGGGGTTGGCCTCGGGGTCGGCGGTCTGGTGGCCGGCCAGATGGGGCAGACGCTGGCCGCCGGCGGCCAGATACAGGTCCGCTGTCCGAACTGCCACGCGCTGAACGCGGAGAACGCCAAGTTCTGCAGCAGCTGCGGTCAGGCGCTGTCGCCTTCTCCCGCGCCTGCCGGCGCGACGATGGCCTGTCCCAAGTGCGGCACCCTGAATTCGGCCACCGCGAAGTTCTGCACCAACTGCGGCCAAACACTCACCGGCGGAGGCACACCGGCACCGACCCAGTGAACCTGAGGCGGCGTTTGGGCCTGGCGGCGCTGCTGGCAACGTCGGTTGTCCTGACGAGCCCGCTGATCGCGTTTGCCCGGGCTGGCGGTGGCCAGGGCTTCGGCGGCGGCGGATTTGGCGGGGGTGGCGGCTCCTTCGGTGGGGGCGGCGGCTTTGGCGGCGGCGGATTGCTCCTGCCTTTTCTCTTCTTTGGAGGCGGTGGGGGCGGGTTCTTCTTCTTTCTCTTCATCCTCTTCGCCCTCTGGCAGGTCTACCGCCGGATGAGCATCGGCAACCCGATGCAGGCGTCGAACTACGGCCCGGCCTACGCGCCGATGGCGCAGATGCGCTCGAGCGTGACCGAAGATCTGGCGGCTCTGCAGGCCAAAGATCCGAACTTCAATCAGCAGATGTTCCTCGACCGGGCGCAGGCCGCCTTCTTTGCGCTGCAGAAGGCCTGGATGGATCGCAACCTCGAGCCCGCCCGCGTCTACATGTCCGACGGCATCTACCACCGCTGGAAGACCCAGATCGATGCCATGATTGCCGCCCACAAAAAGAACATGCTCGACAACCTGGTCATTGGCGGCGTCCACATCGTCAAGGTGCAAACCGACCCCAACTTCGATACCATCACGGTCCGCATCGATGCGAGCGCGGCCGACTACGAGGTGGACGACACCACCGCCAATAAAGTCATCTACGGTTCGCGCCAGAACCAGAACTTCACCGAGTACTGGACCTTTATCCGCAGCGGAGCCGCCCGGACCAAGGCGGGCGAAGGGGCAGAGGTGACGCAGTGTCCCAACTGCGGCGCACCGTTGTCGATCAACGAGTCGGGCGTGTGTAGCTACTGCAAAGCCACCGTCACCAGTGGACAGTTCGGCTGGGTCCTCGACAACATCACCCAGGCATCGGAGTGGCAGGGATGACCGATCAGAAACGACCCGCAACCGACGGACCCGCGCCTGACCCCGCGGCGCCCGCATCACCGCTACCACCGGGCGCCGGCTCCCCGCTGCAACCGGGGCCGCCGATGTCGGTCAACGCGCCCATCACCGACACCAGCATCAACCGGTCGGCGCTGATGGTTGGCGCGGTGATCGCGGTCCTCGTCGTCATCGTGGTCCTGGTGATCCTGGCCGCCCTCCTCGGCCGGCACTAAACGCTAAGCGTCGACATATACACAGATATGTAGTATCATCAGCCCGTGGCTGCGCCCGACGAGCCAGGTCTGCTGGCGGCACTGCTCGGGCAGCGCGCCGACCTCCTGGGGGTGAAGGCCTTGCTGGCCGAGGGCGGGATCGTGGAGCGCCAGCCGGGTGACCTGCGGGACGCGGCGCGGCGACACGGGTTTCGGCCGGCACAGGTCCGCCGGCTCCTGATGGTTCGCGAGCTTGCCCGACGCTGGCACATCCCGGCCGACAGCGCCGCCCCCGCGGTCACCTCACCAAGGGAGGCCTTGCTCCAGTTCCAGGACCTGCGCTGTAGCCCGAAGGAATGCTTTTCGGTGCTCTATCTGAATACGCGAAACCAGCCAGTCGGGTGCGAGAAGGTGGCGGTCGGCGGGCTCAACGTCGCGGCGCTCCAGCCGCGCGAGGTCTTCGGGCCGGCGCTGACCATGGGCGCCGCCGCGGTCATCCTGGCCCACAACCACCCCTCCGGCGATCCGACCCCCAGTCCCGAGGACCTGGCGGTGACCCGGCATCTGCTCGAGGCCGGCCGGTTACTCGGTGTGGAAGTCTTGGATCACCTGGTGATATCCGCCGAGCGCTTCCGGAGTTTGCGCGAGGCAGGCGCCCTGTAGCGACGAACCTAGGTTGGTGCATTTCGTGACAACGCTGACGCTCATTCCGGAATCGGACCGCCCTCAAATCCGCGATTCGACGCGCAAAGGGTACCCGGCGGTGAGAGAATAGGGGGGCTCGCCTGCCGGCGGGCACGGCCCACAGCGGGGCAGGAAAACCGACCACTGAGCGATGGTCGGTTTTCTGTTTTCAAGCCCGAAAAGGGCTTGAAACCGACCTCCCACCGTCAATTCCTGCACCAAGTGGTGTACGCGCGCTGCCTCGCATGTTGCTGACGAGCGCGTGGCCGCGCGTCTCTCGGACCGGTGGGAGGGCGGCTGTCGAATTTCGAAGCCCGCGACAAGGGCTTCGAAATTCTTCGCGAGCGGCTCGCGAACTTCTTTGACTAAACCCTATCGATTCTTGTGAGCAACCAACCGAACTTTCCGGAAATGACCGCGGCATCGCAGAAGGGACAGATGCTGGTGATATCGACGTTGACCGAGGCGCCACAGTTCGGACAACTTTCGGAGGTGATCGTCCCAGGCTGACCGGTCGTCATCGTCGACGGACGCTGGAAGATCCAATCCTCCGTCCAATCCCAGCGATTGGTGTCGCCCCGGATGACTCGCGACCCCGAATCGAGGTCGTAGTCGGCAGAGTTGGCGTTGAGGCGAACCGTCACGGTGTCGAACCCGCTGTTCGAGACTGCGCCGGCCACGACCGCGCTGGTGAAGCTCAGCCCGTCGAGCAGGTTGCGCCAGCCCCGGGCGCGATAGTCGCTGATCTGCGCCTTCTGCTGCTCCCAGATGACCGAGGCCATCACGCCCTGGCTCAACGGTGGCTTGAGGGCAGTCCAGGCTTCGAGCACGGCGAAGAAGAGCCGCTGCACCTGGGCCAGGAACGCATTCTCGTCGAACGCGGGGTCATGACGATGGATGGCCTCGACGCCGGCAATCTTCCCGTCGACTCCGTCGGCGTCGATGTTCGGCGCCCAGGATCCCGGCATCACCTGCCCGTACCATTCGCGGCCGGGACGGTGCAACGGACCGCCGTCCGACGTGAGGTAGCCCTGGCTGGCGCTCGCCTCGCCCTGGGCGAGCCAGTCCGTCATGTCTCGGAAGCGATCGACCAGTCCGATAGGAAGTGCGACGCGGCAGGTCGGCGCCTTCTTTCAATTTCCCCTGCCCCTCTGGGGGAGGGCAGGGTGGGGGCCGTTAGCTCGTCCGGAAGATCTCGGTGATCTGCCCGGTGCCGTAATCGCCGACTAGCAGGCCGCCATCGGGCGCGACCGTGATCGCCAGCGGATGCGAGAACCCTCTGGCAAAGTCGCTGACCTGGCCATGCTCGCTGGCGCCCGAGCCCGAGAGGATGACGCGCAACACGATCCGGCCCGTGGGACCGCCGGCGTTCGCGCCCCACTCGGTCACGAACGCGTTGTCGGCGTAATCGGCGCCGAATTCGCCGCCATCGTAGATGACGATGCCGTCCGCCGAGCTGTGGGGCGTGAAGACGGCAACCGGCGGGGCGACTCCTCCGCAGTTGCCGTGAAGGCTGCCATCCGGATAGGCGGGCCAGCAGCGCGGCCAACCCGCATCTTCGCCGTCGACCACCTGCAGCATGTGATCGGCGGGTTGCGCCCCCAGGTTGTCCTGGCCGTTGATCATGACGTAGGCATCGCCGGTGCTGGCCCGCAGCGCGAGTCCGAACGGATTGCGGGTTCCGCGCACCGCGATCCCGGCAAAGGTCCAGTTGGCGTGAAAGCGAAGCACCGTGGCGCTCCGCGAGTCGGCCTCGTTGCAGACATCGCAGGTCGAGCCCACCCCCAGCAGGATGTCGCCGTTCGGCATCGGAAGGATGGCGTCATTTTGGTGACGGCCGACCGGGAGCCCGCCGACGACGGCGTGCCCACCGGTAAGGCCGCCGTTGCTGAGCTGGTAACTGCGCACGCTGCCCCGCACCGAGACGATGAGCTCGTTCCCGCGCCAGGCGAGCCCGAGGGCGATCGGGAGGCCCGACACCAGGGTCTGGGGCGCCGCACCTGGAGCACCCACGACCTCGATCGCCCCGCCCTGCGTTGCCACGTAGAGGCGGCCGTCGGGACCGTATGCCATGGCGGTCGTAGCGCCGGCTCCGCTCGCATAGAGATAGGCCGAAAAGCCGGCCACCGGGGAGATGCCCCCGGCCGTCGGCAGGTTGGGTGGTGGCGGCAGGGGCGTCGGCGTCGGAACAGGCGTTGGGCTCGGCGTCGGCGTGTGCCTGGGTGATGCGGTCGGCGTCGTTTTGGCAGTCGGCTGGCCGCAGCCGACCAGGACCAGCATGATCAGCGTCGCTGCTGTCGGGCGTCTCACGAGAGCGGAGGGATCGTCAGGACGATCTTGCCGAAATGGTCGCCGTGCTCGAGCAGCTCCTGCGCCTGCGCCGTGTGCTCCAAAGGTAGCGCACGGTCGACGACCGGTCGCAGGGTCTTGTTCGCCAGCAATCGGTTTAGCTGCTCCCAGTCGTGCGGGGTGCCCATCGTCGAGCCATAGATGGTGATTTGCTTGACGAAGATGCGTCGGATATCCTCATCCGGCTTGGGGCCCGAGGTCGCGCCGCAGGTGACGAGCCGGCCGCCCTTCGCCAGTGCCCGGATGCTCCCCGTCCAGGTGGCCGCGCCCACGGTTTCGATCACGACATCGACGCCACGCTTCTCCGTAATGGCCCAGACCTCCTTCGAGAAGTCGGTCGTCTTGTGGTTGATCAGCACATCAGCGCCCATCGCCTTGGCCCGATCGAGCTTCTCCTGGCTGCCCGAGGTGACGAAGACGCGCGCCCCGGCATGCTTGGCGATCTGGAGCGCGGCCTGCGCGACCCCGCCGCCGATCCCGAGGATCAGCACCGTCTCGTCCGGCAGCACGCGGGCCTTGGTCATCAGCATCCGCCAGGCCGTCAAGAACACCAGTGGGAATGCCGCAGCCTCCTCGAAACTCAGCCCATCGGGGATCGGCCGGAGGTTGCGTTCCGGGACGACCACCGCCTGCGCGAAGGTGCCATCGCGGTGCTCGCCGAGGATCTCCCAGCTGTCGCAGAGGCTGTGCTCGCCGCGGGCGCAGTAATCGCAGGTGCCGTCGCTCAGACCTGGGTCGAAGAAGACGCGGGCCTCGAGGGGATGCCGGATCGCGCCGGCGCCGTTTGCCGCCACCACCCCGGCGCCGTCCGCACCGCCGATGTGGGGGAGGGGGACCTTCGGCACGCCGCCGCTGCGCGTGAAGATGTCCAGGTGGTTGAGGGCGGCCGCCCGAAGCGCGACCAGCACTTCACCGGGACCAGGCCTGGGTGTCGGCGCGTCCTCGTAGCGGAGCACGTCGGACCCGCCGTGCTGGTGAAATCGGACCGCTTTCACAGCGTCTCAGCTTACCGGGGGCCCGGTTGCGTCACACAACGCGGCCGGCTCGAAATCACGCGGCCGATGGAGAAAGGAAGTCACGGAGGGTGACGTTGCAGTATCGAAAGCCCACAACCGCAGTGCTGTTGTGTCAAAAATCATGACCTATAATGTGGCCCACGTGACAGCCGACCCCGAGATTCAATTGCTGAACCGGCTCGGGGGTCTCTTCACCGGTTCGCTGTCGCTCGACGACAACATCGACGCGATGTTGCGCGCCACCTCCCAGATGGTCCAGTTCGACGCGGCTACCGTCTTCCTGCTCAACGAGGGCAGCCGCGAGCTGACCGCCACCGCCACCTACCCGCACCGCGACATGGTGCCGCACATCGCCCACTTCGTCCTCGGCGAGGGCATCCTCGGGTACGCGGTCGAGCAGCTCGAGACCCTCAACATCGCCGACGCCACCCTGGACCCACGCTTCAAGATGCTCGACCAGAGCCGCTCACCCCGCGCGCTGATGGTGCAGCCGCTGGCGACGACCCAGCGGGTGGTCGGCGCCATGACCATCTCGCGCCAGCGGGTCGATCCGTTCACCGAGCTGGATGCCGCCATCCTCAAGGTCATCACCAACCAGGCCGCGATCGCGATCGAGAACGGCCGGCTCTACGAGCAGTTGCAGGCCCACCTCGGGGAGCTGGAGACCGCCAACGCGCAGATCGCCGAGGTCAGCCGGCTCAAGTCCGAGTTCCTGGCCAACATGTCGCACGAGCTGCGCACGCCCCTCAACGCCATCCTGGGGTTTTCGGAGCTGCTCCGGGACGACCTGGCGGGCAAGATCAGCGAGAAGCAGCGGCGGGATTGCCTGGACAACATCTATAACAGCGGCCGCCACCTCCTCTCGTTGATCAACGACGTCCTCGACCTGACCAAGGTCGAGGCGGGCCGCATGGACCTGGTCTACGAGGAGTTCGGGGTCGACTCGGCCGTCCGCGAAGTGCTCAACGTGG
>Ga0307479_10004932_pt1 | contig 12242 bp, 12 predicted proteins | sample atmos_gasesECM4C_FD_203743 | JGI IMG/M metagenome (GOLD analysis project Ga0307479, IMG submission 203743) | Hardwood forest soil microbial communities from Morgan-Monroe State Forest, Indiana, United States - atmos_gasesECM4C_515 | ecosystem: Environmental > Terrestrial > Soil > Temperate...
CGGCCGTTCATCCCCGACTCCAGTGCGGCGCATAGCCCGGCGCAGCCGATCGTAGCTTCAACGGCGCTGCTTCGTCCCCGCGCGCCGCCGCGGCCTCCCGGCACGCGGCTTCACGCGCCGCTCGCGCTCGTAGGGGTTGGCGTCGGTGCGGTACTCGATGAACACCGGGGTCGCGAACAGATCGTAGGTCTTGCGGAACACATTGGCGAGATAGCGCGTGTAGGCCTCGGGGACCGAGGCGGTCTGGTTGCCGTGGATCACGATGCGCGGCGGGTTGCGGCCGCCCTGGTGCGCGTAACGCAGCTTGATGCGCCGGCCGCGCACCAGCGGCGGCTGGTGGACGCTGAGGGCGTGCTCCAGCGTGCGCGTCAGCTCGCGCGTCGGCAGGGCGCGCATGGCCGCCTCGTAGGCGCGCACGGTGGATTGCATGAGCTCCCCCACTCCGCTCCCATGGCGCGCGGAGATGAAATGCAGCGGCGCAAACGGCACGAAGTCGAGCTTCAGGGACAGCTGGCGCTGGATCTGCTCGCGCTGCTCCGCTGCAATCCCGTCCCACTTGTTGACCGCGATGATGAGCGCCCGGCCGCGCTCGAGCGCCAGTCCCAGCACGCTCGCGTCCTGCTCGGCGACCGCGTCGTGCGCATCGAGCACCATGATGACCACCTGCGCCTCATCGATGGCCTGCAGCGTCTTGGCGACGCTCGTGCGCTCGATGAGGTCCTCGATCCTGGCGCGACGGCGCACCCCGGCGGTGTCGATCAGCACGAAGGCGCGCCCGTCGCGCTCGAACGGCACCAGGATGCTGTCGCGGGTGGTGCCGGGCTCCTCGTGCGCGATCACGCGCTCCTCACCCAGCAGGCGATTCACCAGCGTGGACTTGCCGACGTTCGGGCGGCCGATGATGGCGATGCGAATGGCGTCGGAGTCGGCCTCCGCAGCCGCCAGCGGCTCGAAGCCGGCGAGCACGCGCTCCATGAGATCCTCGCACCCGCGAGCGTGGCTCGCGGAGATGGCGAGCGGTTCCCCCAGCCCCAGGGCATGGAAGTCTGCGGCGGCGATGTCAGCGTCGAGCCCGTCGGTCTTGTTGAGGGCCAGCGTGACGGGCTTGCCCGAGCGGCGCAGCTCGCGCGCCACGAAATGATCCTGCGGCGAGAGTCCGGCGCGCGCGTCGGCGATGAATACCAGGCGGTCAGCTTCCGCGACGGCGCGTTCGGTCTGGGCGCGCATCTGCGCCTCGATGCCGATCGGGTTCTCTATCAGGCCACCGGTGTCGATGAGGATGCAGGGAACCGGGCCCAGCCGCCCGAAGCCATACTGCCGGTCGCGGGTGAGCCCGGGCACGTCCGCCACAATGGCGTCGCGGGTGCCCGTGAGAACGTTGAACAGCGTCGACTTGCCGACGTTCGGCCGGCCAACCAGGGCGATGACGGGCAACATGGCTGGGGGGCAACCAGGCGGCCGCTCCTACTTGCTTTCCGTGGACTGCGGGGCGGGCGGCGCCGGCACCGTCCTCCTGCCGGCGGTGGCCGCGGCGAGCGGGGTCACGCGAAACGCGCTGATCTGCCCGCGGTCGTTGATCACCAGCACCATGTTGCCAACCACGACCGGCGGGGTGCTGATGCGCACCTTGCCGGTCCCCGCGCGCGCCGCGAGCGCACCGCTCGCCTTGTCGAGCCAGTGCACGTAGCCCTGGAAGTCCGCGGTGACGACCGCCTTGTCCATGGTCGCCGGCGCCGACAGCCCCCGATGCAGCAGCGCTTTCTGCCGCCAGATCTCCACTCCGGTACGCGCCTTCAGCGCCAGCAGTTCGCCATCCGCCGTCGCCACGTACAAGGCATCCTCATCGAGGGTCAGCCCGCGATAGCTGGAGGCCTCGTGCGACCACCAGATCTGCCCGGTCTCGAGCGCCAGCATGGCCACGCGTCCCTGGAAGCCGACCGTGAACACGTCCTGGCCCGAGACCCGGACGGCGGAGTCGATGTCGGCGAGGCGCTCCAGCTCCGTGCGGCCGTGCGGCGGGTTAATCGTCGCCTCCCACTGCACCGAGCCGTCGCTCATGTTGGCCGCCAGCACCTTGCCGTTGTCGAAGCCGCACAGCACCAGCTCACCGGCGATCACCGGGCGTGCGGTGCCGCGCAGCGACAGGCGCGGCACCTGCTGCTCCTGGAACCACAGCTCGTGCCCGTCCGCGGGACTGAGCGCATGCAACCTGCCGTCGACCGTGCGCACCGCGATCAGGCGCTCGGAGATGGCCGCCGGCGCCAGTACCTCCCCGTTCAGACGCACCTTCCAGCGAATCGCACCGTCCGCCGGGTTGAGGGCGAACAACTGCCCGTCGCTCGAACCGACCAGCACCAGAGCGTCGCTCGCGGCCGTGCCGCCGGCCAGGGGTGCGCGGGTGCGCGCACGCCACAGGATACGGCCCGAGGAGACATCGATGGCCACTACATCGCCGCGATGGCCGGCGGCGTAAGCACGATTGCCTGCGACCGACAGGCCGAGCCCCAGCCGCAGGGCCACGGCCTTCTTGTCGTCAACTGAGGCGCTCCAGACACGCTGCACACGCAGGCTGGCAGAGAAGGGAGTGAGCTTCGCCGGCTGGTCGATGCTCTTGTCTTTTGAGCAGGCGCCGATCAGGACCAGCGCCGCCAGAGCGCTCGCCACCCCCACGGCATGGGTCGATGTGCTGCTCACTTGCCTGATCCGGGCGCCGTGGCTTTGGCCGCGGGCGCCGCGCCGGGCGCATCGGCCGCGAGATCGGCGATCTTGAGGGTGAGAAGCGAGTCGCCGGCGCCCGTTTGCGCGCCGCGATACTCCTTCAGTGCCGCGCTTTTGTCGCCCTTGGCATAGTAGGCATCGCCGCGCACCTCGTGGTATTGCGCCGCGAAGGCTCCGGGTTGAGCGGCGTTGAGAGTGGCGAGCGCTCCGTCGGCTTTGCCCTGAGCGATCTGCACCCGCGCCAGCCGCAGCCGCGCCACCAGGGCCAGGTTCCGATCCTTGGAATTCTCCGCCACCGCGGCGAGCTCGCCGGCCGCCCGATCGAGCTCCCCGCCGAGCACGTACAGGCGCGCCGCCAGCAGCCGCGCCTGGTCCGTGTAGGGCGAGGCCGCGTAGCCGCGCTCGAGCTCACCGAACAGCGCCAGGGCGCGGGCACGATCACCGCCGTCCAGAGCCTGGACCATCTGCGTGTACTTCGCGCCCGCCTCGAGCCGCCCGGCATCCAGGTGCCCCTGCCACCAGCGCCAGCCGTAGACGCCCGCCGCCACCACGGCGACGGCCACAATCACGGCCGGCCCATTCTCCCGCACCTGAGTCTTGATCCATTCCCACTGTTCTTTTTCAGACAGGTAATCTTCCACGCTTCCTCCAGCATCACGCCGCTTGCGGCCCGCCGCCGCGCACTGTGGCCAGCGCCGCATCCACGCCAGCGGCCAGCCCAACGATCGGGCACTCGCTCTGACCGGATTCCGCGCGTAAAGGTTTCATGGCCACGACGCCGCGCGCGAGCTCATCGTCGCCGATGATCAGCGCCAGCGGCGCGCCGCTCTTGTCCGCACGGCGGAATTGCGCCTTGAAGTTGCCTCCACCCAGGTTGAGCTCGAAACGCACTCGCGGCCGCTCGCTGCGCAGGCGCTCGATGAGTTCCAGCGCCTGCACCGCAGCCTGCGGACCGCTGACCACGACGTACACGTCCGGGCGGGGCGCGGGTACCGTGCCGCAAGCCGCCTGCAGCAGCGCCACCAGGCGCTCGATGCCCATCGCAAAACCGATCGCGGGTGTCGCCTCACCCCCGAGCTGCGCGATCAGGCCGTCGTAGCGGCCGCCGGAGCATACGGCATTCTGTGCGCCGGTGGACGGGGTGATCCACTCGAACACCGTGCGGTTGTAGTAATCGAGGCCGCGCACCAGGCGGGGGTTGATCTCGTAGCTCACGCCCACGGCGCGCAGCATGCTGCACAGCGCCTCGAAGTGTGCGTGGGACTCCGGGTCCAGATGCTCGGTGAGGAGCGGGGCGCCGCGAATCACCTCCTGCATTTGCGGGTGCTTGCTGTCCAGGACCCGCAGCGGGTTGCCGTCGAGGCGCCGCTGGCTGTCGGCGTCGAGCCGCGCGGCGTGGGCACGCAGGTACTCCAGCAACCGGGCGCGATACTCGCGGCGGCTGTCCGGCGTGCCGAGGGAATTGATCTGCAGCCTGAGGCCGGTGATCCCGAGGCGCTCCCACAGCCGCGCACTGAGCGCGATGAGCTCCGCATCCACATCAGGCCCGGGACAGCCGACCGCCTCCACGTCCACCTGCCAGAACTGCCGGTAGCGCCCGGCCTGCGGTGTCTCGTGGCGGAACATCGGCCCCAGACACCACAGCTTGTGGCGCTGTCCGCGCAGCAGGCCGTTGGAAATCAGCGCGCGCACGATGCCGGCGGTCGCTTCGGGGCGCAACGTGAGGCTCTCGCCACCGCGGTCGGTGAAGGTATACATCTCCTTGCCGACCACGTCGGTGTGCTCGCCGATGGCGCGCTTGAACAGCTCGGTGTGCTCCACCACCGGCACGCGAATCTCTTCGTAGCCGTACGCGCCGAGCAGCTCGCGCGTGCGCGCCTCGAAGTGCTGCCAGGTGCCGATCTCGGAGGGCAACACGTCGTTCATCCCGCGGATCGGCTGGATCTGCTCCGCCACCTCAATCCCCATGCGCCAACCGCGGCGGCGCCGCCGTGGTGCGCCCGTCGGCGTCGATCAGCAGCCGTGCGCTGCCGTCGTGGCGCACCAATCCCTCGAGCCTCACCGCCTGATCGTTGACGCGCAGCGCCACCGCCGGCGCGTTGCCGAGGGTCACGCGCAGCGGGGGTGCGCCGCTGAGCGTGCGCGGTGCACTGCCTGCCCCGTACAGGCCCTGCAACAGGCGCCGCCCGCTCGCATCCGAGACCTCCACCCAGCTGAGCCCCGAGAAGTTCAACGCCAGCTGCGTCGTGCCCGGCGCTGCCCCATCGGCGGCGCCGGCGCTCGCTTGCGTCGCGGCAGCACCGGCCGCTGGCAGTACAGCGGCCGCGAGCGGCTGCGCTCTCTCGCCCGGGGTGGTGAGCAGCCACCACAGCAGCGCGAGCAGCGCAATTCCTGCCAGCCCCAGCAGCCCCGGCACCAGCAGCCGCGCAGCGCCCCGGCTGGGTGCGCGGCGAGCGATGCGGGTGAGATCCGGGCGCGGCGCCGGAGCGCGGCGTGCATACAGCTCCTGCAGCTCGGAGGGCGACTCGCCGATGAGCTCGGCGTAGCGCCGCAGGTGTCCGCGCACGTACACATCGGCGCCCAGGGCCGCGAAGTCCTCCGACTCCAGCGCTTCCAGGGTGCTGGCGTCGAGGTGCAGACTTGCCGCCGCCTGCGCGAGGCTGAGGCGCTGGTTTTCGCGCGCGCCGCGCAGCCGCGCACCGGTGCCGCAGCATTGCTCGCCGCCAACTTCACTTGCCATGAGCGTCAGCCGGGGTTGCGATCGAGCTCCGCCAGGGCGCGCGCCTGGTCGGTCCCGGGGAAGTCCATCTGCAGCCGGCGCGCGTAGTGTTGCGCACCGACCTTGTCGCCCTGGGCGCGCGCCACGCGCACCCCGAGCAGCAGCAGATCCGCGGTCGCCTCGTAGCTGCCGATGAAGGCGTCGATCCCGGCGCGCGCCGGGGCCAGCTCACCGTGCTGGAACTGCAGCTCCGTGAGCTGGTAGACGGCTTCCGCGAAGTTCGGCCGGACCGCCAGGGCGCGGCGGAAGTCGGCGCGCGCTTCCTCGTCGCGCTTCGCCGCGCGCAGGCACACCCCGGCGTTGGTGTAGGCCGCCTCGGGGGTGCGATACAGCGCGTTGTGCGCCGCCTCCTCGAAGCGGCGCACGCCCTCCTCGGTGCGACCGTTCTGGCACAGGTACACGGCGTAGTTGTTCACCACTTGTGGGTCGTGCGGCGCCAGCCGCAACGAGGTGCGGAACTCCGCGTCCGCTTTTTCGGGGTCGTGCATGCGATCAAACAGCATGGCGCGGGCGCTGTGTACATCGGCGCTCCCCGGCGCCTCGGCGAGCGCCCGATCGAGCTTGTCCTTCGCCAGCGCGACATCGCCCTGGTGCAGGTAGGCGATGCCGAGCTGCACGTTGTAGGCGGCCGCATCGCGTGTCTTGTTCGGATGCTGCGCGGTTGCGCAGGCGGTGAGCAGCAGCGTCAGCGCGCCGGCCGCGAGGCGCGGCGGCAGCCGGTGGTGCGAACTGGTGTTGACTGGGTTGCTCATGGTTGAACCGCGACGCCGATGACCTTGCTTCCGAGACGCACGGTGGTGCGATCGATGACGCGCCCGGCCAGCTGTCCGCAGGCGGCGTCGATGTCCTCGCCGCGGGTGCGGCGAATGGTCGCCAGCACGCCCCGCTGCAGCAGCTCGTCACGGAAGCGCTGGATGACGGGCGCGCTCGAGCGCCGGTAGCGAGTGCCGGGAAACGGGTTGAAGGGAATCAGATTGACCTTGGCCGGATGGCCCTGCAGCAGGCGCGCCAGCGCGCGCGCCTGCGCGGCAGAATCGTTCACGCCCTCGAGCATCACGTATTCGAAGGTCACGCTGCGGCCGTTCTGCTCGTCGAGGTAATGCCAGCACGCCTGCAGGAGCTGTGCGATCGGATGCTTGCGGTTGATCGGCACCAGCTCGTTGCGCAGCGCATCATCGGGCGCGTGCAGCGACACGGCCAGCGCCACGTTGGTCTCTCGCGCGAGCTTGTAGATCTGCGGCACCAGCCCCGAGGTCGACAGCGTCACGCGGCGCCGCGACAGATCGAAGCCGAAGTCATCCAGCAGGATGCGCAGCGCCGGCACCACATTGCGGAAGTTCGCGAGCGGCTCGCCCATGCCCATCAGCACCACGTTGGTGACGTGGCGCTCATCGGCGGGCGCGCCCGCCACGGCCGGCGCGGCGGGGTCTGCGCGCTGCTGTTCCTCGCGCTCGAGCTCGCGCCCCGCCAGCCACACCTGCCCCACCATCTCGGCGGTGCTCAGGTTGCGATTGAAGCCCTGCTGGGCCGTGGCGCAGAACGAGCAGTCGAGCGCACAGCCGACCTGCGAGGAAATGCACAGCGTGCCGCGATCGGGCTCGGGAATGAACACCATCTCGAACGCCTGGGCGGCGTCCGCCCGCAGCAGCCATTTGCGGGTGCCGTCGCCCGAGCGCTGCTGCGAGAGGATCCGCGGTGCACGCACCTCGGCCTGCGCGGCGAGAAGCGTGCGGAACTCCCTGGCGAGATCCGTCATGTCGGCGAACGAGCCGACGCCGCGCTTGTACATCCAGTTCATCAGCTGGCGCGCGCGGAAGGGCTGGCCGCCGAACTGCGCCACGAAGCCTTCAAGTGCCGGACGCGGCAGCCCCAGCAGGTTGGTGCGCGGTGTCGCTGCGGATGTCATGGCGGTGAGGCGCGCGCTCCTAATCGCGCGGATGCAGCTCGGTGGTGCTGAAGAAGTAGGCAATCTCGCGCGCCGCGCTGTCGGGCGCATCCGAGCCGTGCACCACGTTCTGCTCGATGCTGCTGGCGAGGTCGGCGCGGATCGTGCCCGCGGCCGCCTTCTTCGGATCGGTCGCGCCCATGATGTCGCGGTTGCGGGCGATCGCGCTCTCGCCCTCCAGCACCTGCACGATGACCGGACCTGAAGTCATGTAGCGCACCAGATCCTTGAAGAACGGACGCTCGCGATGCACGGCGTAGAAAGCTTCCGCCTCGCGCTGCGACAGGCGCAGCATGCGTGCCGCGACGATCGAGAGGCCGGCCTTCTCGAAACGCCGATACACCTCGCCGATGAGATTGGCTCTCACGCCGTCGGGTTTGACGATGGACAGGGTGCGCTCGAGCGGCATTCGCTTCGGATCTCTCACAAACTTCACTGCGGTGCGGGGTGTTCGGACCGGCATGCAATGCCGGTGCGCGGGCTAGCCAGGAAGTCTACCTTGGGTCACGCACCCGCGGCAATTTGGCGTGCGATGGAAGTGCCGGTTTGGTAAGGCTTTTTGCGCCGGCCAAGGCAGGTGGAAGGCGAGAGCGCGGGCGCTGTGCGCGCGCAGCGCTCGCGGATGCTCAGACGGAGAAGCTCTCCCCGCAGCCGCATTCGCCCTTGACGTTCGGGTTTCTGAAGCGGAAGGCCTCGTTCAGACCCTGCTTGACGAAGTCCACGATCGTGCCGTCGATCAGGCCGAGGCTTGCGCCGTCCACGAATACCCGCACGCCGCGGTCCTCGAACACCGCGTCCCCGGGCTGCGGAGCGTCGGCGTAGTTGATCACGTAGGCAAACCCGGAGCAGCCGGTCTTGCGCACGCCGAGCCGCAGGCCGATGCCCTGCCCGCGAGCCGCGAGGAAACTCTTGACGCGATTTGCAGCGGATTCAGTCAGTGAGATAGCCATCGGTCCTCGCATTGTAGCGCCTCACGGCCAGTGCGAGAGGCACGCCCGCAGAGCATCTTCGACCACCAGCAGGCGTCCGAGTTTCTCGACCGGAACCCCGCGGGTGGCGGCCCAGGTCGCCGGCGTGCCCGGGATCAGCGCAGCGCGCCCTCGCCCGCGCAGCTCGCCACACAGCCAGGCGGCCACATCCATAGTATGGGGGCAGCCGAAGGCCTTAAAACGTGCGTCCTTCACAGTGTCGCCTGCTACCTGCAGGTGAAACCGTACCCAGCACTCCTGCCCCGGTCCGCCGGCCTCACCGCTCACCGTGGCGCCGCCCTCCCCGACCGACCCGTCCGCCGCCGGGGACAGCGCGCGTAGACGCCTCACCTCCGAGCGCACCGCGCTCAGGGCGAGGTCGACGTCGGCCGCGACGCTGAAACGTCCGAGACTGAAGCGCAGGGAGCTCTGGGCGAGTTGGCTGTCGCGCCCCAGCGCACGCAGCACGTAGGAAGGGTCCGGGGAGACCGAGTTGCAGGCGGCGCCGGTGGACACGGCCAATCCCGTCAGCCCCGTCACCAGGCTCTCCCCCTCTACACCCTCGAACGACACGTTGAGGATGCCCGGCAGGCGCGGCGCGCCGGCGCCGTTCAAGTGAGTGCCGCCGAGCATCTCGAGGCCGGCCCACAGCCGCTCGCGCAGCGCCGCGAGCCGCAGTCCTTCTGCGGGCAGCTCGCGTGCGGCCAACTCGCAGGCGACGCCAAACCCCACGATCTGGTGAGTGGCCAGCGTGCCGGGGCGCAAGGAGCGCTCCTGTCCCCCGCCGTACATCAGCGGCTGCAGCAACCCGCGGGCGCCCTCGCGCACGTACAGCGCACCGACCCCTTTGGGACCATAGATCTTGTGAGCCGTGATCGAGACAAAGTCGACCGGCAGCGCGTGCACGTCCAAGGGCACCTTGCCAGCGGCCTGCGCACAATCGCTGTGCAGGGGGATGCCGCGCTCGCGGCAGGCGGCGCCGATCGCCGCCAGGTCCTGCAGCACACCGATCTCGTTGTTCGCATACATGATCGAGGCCAGCACGGTGTCGGCACGCAGCGCCGCTGCGAAGGCCGCCGGCTCGATCAGCCCGGAGCGGCCGGGCGTGAGATAGGTGACGCTGAAGCCTTCCTTCTCGAGGCGCTTGCACGGATCGAGCACGGCCTTGTGCTCGGTGCGCGCGGTGAGCACGTGACGGCCGCGATCCGCGTTGGCGCGCGCGACCCCGAGGACGCCCAGGTTGTCGGATTCGGTGGCCCCGGAGGTGAACACGATCTCATCCGCCGCCGCCCCCAGGAGGGCCGCGACCTGCGCGCGCGCCTGCGCGATGCGCGCCGCGGCGGCCGAACCCAGGGCATGCGCCGAGGAGGGATTGCCGAAGTCCCCGCCCGCCGTGAGGCAGCCGCTCATGGCCGCCGCCACGGCCGGATCGACCGGAGTCGTGGCCGCGTAGTCGAGGTACAGCCTCGTGGCGCTCATGGAGGCTGAGCGCCGGCGTGGCGGCGCCGACTCTGCACCGCGGTGAGGAAGCCGCGCAGGATGTTGACTTCGTTCTGATCGAGTTCCGCGCGCTGCAGGAAGCGCCGGATGCGTCCCATCAGGTGCGTGCCGCTCTGGGTGCGGTCGCGAAACTCGATCTCCTCCAGCACCTGCGCGAAGTGCGTGTACAGGCGCGCCATTTCCTGCGCGCCCGCGAGCGCTGGCCCGGCCGGCGCGTGCGCGGCCGGATCGCTGTCGCCGGCGCGAAACAGCTCGTACGCCACCAGCTGCACCGCCATGGCGAGATTCAGTGACGGATAGGCGCAGTGGGCCGGAATGCGGATCAGCGCATGCGCCGCTTCGAGTTCCTCGTTGGTGAGCCCGGTGCGCTCGGACCCGAACACCACCGCCGCGGGCGCGCGGCGCGACTCGGCCACGATGCGCACGGCCGCAGCGCGCACATCGATCACGCGGAAGTACTGATCCCGATCGCGTGAGGTGCTCGCCGCCACGAAGCCGCAGCCCTGCAGCGCCTCGGCAAGCGAGGCCACGACGCGCGCCCCGGCGAGCACGTCGTGCGCGCCCGAGGCGCGCGCGGTCGCTTCCGGATGCGGAAACTCCTTCGGCTGCACCAGCAGCAGCTCGCTCAGGGCCATGTTCTTCATGGCGCGCGCCACGGCACCGATGTTGCCCGGATGCGAGGGCGCGACCAGCACGATGCGAATGTCGGGAGAGTCCATCTGTTACGCTAGCTTGGCCGCCGATTGGTCACCGGAAGCTTAAGGACCGTGCAGCCGCTTCTCAATATAGCCGTGCGGGCCGCGCGCCGCGCCGGCGAGGTCATCATTCGGAGCCTGAACCGCCTGGAGTCGCTGACCGTCTCCTCCAAGGGGCGCAACGACTTCGTCACCGAAGTGGACCGCGCGGCCGAGCAGGAGATCATCGGCAGCATCCGCCGGCTCTATCCGCAGCATGCGTTTCTCGCCGAAGAAAGCGGCCGCAGCGGCGAGCATGAGACGCTGTGGATCATCGATCCTCTGGATGGCACGACCAACTTCCTGCACGGCTTCCCGGTGTTTGCCGTGTCGATCGCCTGTCAGGTCAGGGGACGCCTCGAGCACGCAGTGGTCTACGACCCGATGCGTGGGGAGCTGTTCACCGCCAGCCGCGGCGCGGGCGCACACCTGGACAATCGCCGCATGCGCGTGAGCAAGGCGCGTACGCTCGAGGGCTCACTCATCGCGACCGGCTTTCCCTATCGTGCCAACACGCTCTACCTGGATGCGTACCTCGCCATGTTGAAAGCGGTCACGCTGCAGGTCGCCGGCGTGCGCCGGCCCGGAGCCGCCGCGCTCGATCTCGCCTATGTTGCGGCCGGGCGCGTCGATGCGTTCTGGGAAATCGGTCTCTCCCCCTGGGACACCGCCGCCGGGACGCTCCTTATCCAGGAGGCTGGCGGGCGCATCGGCACGCTCGATGGCGCCGAATACCGCCAGGAGGGGCACATCCTCGCCGGCACGCCCAAGGTCTACGCCGCGCTCCTGGAGCTGCTCGCGCCGCACCTGCCCCCGGAATTGCGCGCCCCCTGAAGCCGCAGCGCGCGCCGCAGCCTCGCGGCTCGCTGCGCCCGCAGTGGCTCGCTTTCCCCGGATCGCTTGTGTAGAGTCCTCGCGAAAAATCGGGGGTCCCATGGCGAGCCAGCTTCTTGCGACCAAGTCCATCGCCGAGCTGCACGAGCAGGAATCCACCGGCAACCAGCTGCGGCGCGCGCTCACCGCCACGCAACTGACGCTGCTCGGCATCGGTGGCGTCATCGGCACCGGCATTTTCGTGCTCACCGGCGTCGCTGCCGCAAACAACGCAGGTCCCGCGCTGCCGCTGTCGTTCATCGTGGCGGGCATCGGCTGCACCTTCGCGGGGCTGTGCTATGCGGAGTTCGCCGCCATGATCCCGGTGTCCGGCAGCGCCTACTCGTATTCCTACGCCACCCTGGGCGAGGGTATCGCGTGGTTCATTGGCTGGAATCTGGTGCTCGAATACCTGTTTGCGGTCGCGACCGTGTCGGTCGGCTGGTCGGGTTACGTAGTGAGCCTGCTCGATCAATGGCACTTGCACATCCCGGACGCGCTCTCACACGCACCGCTCGATCAGGGTGCGGACGCACTGCACCTGCGCTTTACCGGGGCCATCATTAACCTGCCCGCCATCCTGATCGTCGCAGCCATCGCCACCATCTGTTACATCGGCATCAAGCAATCGGCCGTCTTCAACTCGGTGATCGTCACCATCAAGGTTACGGTGATCGTGCTGTTCATCCTCTTCGGCGTGAGCTACATCAACACCGACAACTGGC
>Ga0307479_10004933_pt1 | contig 12241 bp, 10 predicted proteins | sample atmos_gasesECM4C_FD_203743 | JGI IMG/M metagenome (GOLD analysis project Ga0307479, IMG submission 203743) | Hardwood forest soil microbial communities from Morgan-Monroe State Forest, Indiana, United States - atmos_gasesECM4C_515 | ecosystem: Environmental > Terrestrial > Soil > Temperate...
CTTAAAGATGTTTTGGTTCGACGGGAAATAGAAGGCGTAGATTCTGAGTGTCTTCGTGACAGGATCCAGGAGAGCGAGGCTAGTGTAATCGTGACGGATAACGCGTTCGAGGCAGGACACGATGCCGGGGAAGAGTTCGGGGAGTTCCCGGCTGCTGATGAGCACATTGTTGACTTCCAGCAGTACACGAAAGCGATCCCGCTCGCGCGCGAGCTGTTTCTGGTAGGCCTGTGAAGTCTCGAAGTTGAGCGCGTTGTCCACCGCCACGGCTACTTGGCTGGCCACGCGCTGCATGAATTGCAACTCGGTATCGCTAATGCGCTGCGGTACGCTATGTCCGAAACCCATGGCCCCCAGGCGGTGTTGCGCTGTCGTCAACGGAATAATCGCCATGGAGCGCACATTGTAGGTGCGCATCCGTTGCATGAAATCAGGAAAACGCGTCTCCTGCTCCAAGTCGCCAATCACGTACGGTTGTTGGTTTTCCCACACCCACCCGGAGGGCGTGTCCTTGATGGGCACTTCGCTCCCCGTGGCTTTCTCCACGGGAATATTCGTCTCCAGGATGTGCAGCCGCATCACGTTTTTCGCCGTGTCGTGCAGCACCAAAGTGACGAAGTCAAAATCAAGGACTGCGTGCAGCCTCACCGCCAGGTCATGGAACAGCGCAGGAAGATCGCGTTGCTGGGCGATGGCCTCGCTCACTTCAAGCAGGGCTTCAAGCTGACGCCGGGAGTGCTCGAGCGGCGATGTTTGCGGAGCTTCCAGAGAGGAAATGACCGGTTCCGCCATATCGGCAGGATATCATCCGCGTCCGCGCAGGCTCAACCGCGCAGCCTCTGCGGTATGGGACAGCTTTACCCCGAGCGAAGTGAGCGGATGTTGCGTTGCACGCCATCTCACAACGCTCCTGCAACTCAACTAAGGGTGAGCAAGCGCCGGCGCCGTGGCTGGAGCCGCCGGGGTCTTGGGCTGAAAGGAGAGCAGCTCCACTTCAAAAACGAGAGTGGAGTTGGGGGCGATGCCGCGCGAGCCTTGAGGTCCGTAAGCCAGCTCGGCAGGAATGAAGAGTTGCCACTTGGAGCCTACGGGCATGAGCTGCAGCGCCTCGGTCCAGCCTTTCACCACTTGGCTGACGCCGAAGACGGCGGGCTGGCCCCGGTTATACGAACTGTCGAATTCCGTGCCGTTCAGGAGTGTTCCACGATAGTTGACCGTGACCATGTCGCTTGCCGCGGGTTTGGGCCCCGTGCCTTCCTGGAGAATCTTGTACTGCAGGCCGCTCGGCAGCGTAATCACACCTTCTTTCGCCTTGTTCGTCGCGAGAAACGCCTCCCCTTCCTTCTTGTTCGTCTCCGCGAGCTGCTGCACCCGCAATTCTTGCTGCTTGCGCAGGTCGACCTGCAGAGCCGTTAGAGTTGCTTGCACTTCCTGATCACTCAGCAGCACTTTGCCGTCAGAGAGCACATCTTTAATGGCGCGAAGCAAAATGGCCGTATCGATATCAACGTTATTCTGTGTGATGCCTTGCTTAAGCCTTTTGCCCTCACTTGTCCCAATGGCGTAGCTCACCTTGTCCTTCTGGGTCTTGAGGGTCAGCGGGGCGGTTGTTCTTGCCGCCGAAGTTTGTCCCGTCTTTGCTGCAGGAGGTTTTTTCGCGGTCGTTGCACCGGCCTGCGGCGCCGCAGTTGCAGGCGGGTTTGCTGGTGTCGAGGCAGCCGGCGGCTGCGATTGCTGCGCTTGCCCGGAGCACAAGAAGAGCGCTCCAACGGCAACGAAGCTTAAAGCAAGAATCAATGGTTTTTGCATGCCATCATTCTTGCATCGTCTGGAACCATTGGCAAACGCAGGAACGACCTATCGCGAGATCCACGAAGGGCAACGCGATCCTCGGCCTTATCCCGCAAGCACTAATAGTTTTCGCGCTTGGTGTGCGCTTCAGTCTGTTCGCCCTTGTAAGCCTTCCAGGCTTGGTCGATGACGTAAGCGTGGATGGCATCCGCGTCCGCAACCGTCATGTGCGCATTGGGAAATGCAAATTTCGGCGGATCGGCCAGCCCGGGCATGCCTTTCGACCAATGCGAGCCGCCCATGACGATTTGATACCAATCTTTGTGAACTTCCGGCGGGGCATAGCGCAGATCGGGAACCGCGCCGTCTTCCACCCACGCGCCGCTTCCGTCGATCCCCGGGGAGTGGCAGCCTTCGCAGTAAAACGAAACGTACAGTTTTTCGCCCTTGCGAATCGTGTCCTTGCTGGCCCTTTGCTCGGGGGGTTTGGGCACGGGCGGAATCTTGATGTCCGGGTATGGAAATGGCACGGCGCCGCCGAGCTTAAAGGCATACAACCGCACGGGGCCGCGCTTAGATTCGGGCGTGGCCATCGTGCGCGCTGGCGCGAACAGCCGCGAGCCGGAACCCCAGCCTACTGAAGTGATTACGTACTGCTCGCCCTTCACGGAAAATGTGACGGGGATGGATTCGATGGCGGACTTGGTTTCTACGGACCAGAGTTTCTTTCCGCTGTCCGCTGCATAGGCCGCGAATTCGCCGTTACCCTGGCCCTGAAAAACCAGGTTGCCTGAGGTCGAGAGAACGCCCCCGTTCACAGCGATTTCTTCTTCGACCGACCAGCGCGGCGCCTCAGCGATGGGATCCCACGCAATGAGTCGGCCGAACAGGCCCTCGCCGCTCTCCCCGGCTTCCACCGCCGCTTTCGTTTCCTGGCGGCGATCGGTGGCGGGGACATAAACCAAACCCGTGAGCACGTCATAGCTCATGGGCCACCAATTGTGCACGGTCCACTGTTTGCCGCCGCCTTGTGAAGCGGGGATCAACGCGGGCTTCCCCGTCTGCAAGTCATACGAAGTCGCCCACGTCGTTTTCACCAGCGGCTTGGCCGAAAGCAGCTTCCCGGTTCTGACATCGAGGATGTAAAAGAAGCCGTTCTTCGGCGCGGTCATAGCCACGTGGTGTTTTTCGCCGCCAAGCATCAGGTCTGCGATCAGAATTTGATTGTTTTCGTTGTGCACGCCTTCTGTGCCTGTCTGGTAGTGCCAGACGTATTTCCCGGTCTCCAGGTCCACGGCGATGATGCACTGCGAGAAGAGCTTTTCGCCCGTGATTTTGGTTCCTGAAAGTTCGCCGTAGCCGACATCCGCACCCGCGGTGCCGAAAAGGACCAACCCCGTGGCATCGTCGTAGGTGATGGCGTGCCACACGTCGCCACCGCCAATCTTCCATGCGCCTTCGCCGCGCCAGGTCTTCGCAGCCATTTCCAATTCTTTGGTTTCAAACGGCTTGGTGGGATCACCCGGCACGGTCCAGAAGCGCCAGATTTCCTTGCCGGTTTCCGCGTCGTATGCCGCCAGGGCCCCGCGCACGGCATCGTCCGAGCCATTGTAGCCCATCAGGATTTTTCCTTTGGCCACGCGCGGCGCCCCGGTAATTCCGGTTTGCGTGGGCTCGCAAACCGTGGCTTCCCACACTTTGCTGGCCGTGTCCGCATCAATCGCAATCAGCCGGCAATCGCCCGTGCCCACATATACTTTGCCGTTCCACACGGCCACTCCGCCATTGGTCCGCGCGGAATAGGAGCCGTTCAGCGCCTGATCCAGCCGGATTTGTGGATCGTACTTCCACAGGAGTTTTCCCGTGGCCGCCTCCACGGCATACACTTTCGACAGCGGCGCGCTCACGTAAATCACTCCGTCGACGACAATGGGCTCCGAGACCACGCCCATTGCGCCGTCGTAGTCGAGATACCAGGCCAGCCCCAGGCTGGCCACGTTCGCCGCGTTGATTTGTTTCAGCGGGCTGAAATGCTTTGCATCATTGGTGCGCCCGTTCACCAGCCAATTACCACCCGTCAGGGCGTCGCCTGCTATCCGCTCGTCGTTCACGTCTCCGGGCCTCGCCGCCACGTCTGCCGAGGTCGGAGACAAATACATTGCTATCGCGAGTCCGATCGCGAGGATCACAATCGTAAGGCCTAGAATCCGCCGTGCCTGCATGACGCCTGCCTCTCTTGAAGTTGCCGCGGAATTTGCTTTTGTCATGTTAGGTGCGCCGGCGCAGCGAAGTCAACGCGTGCCAGGCAACCCCCGGCCAGGCGAAACAAGGAAGTATCGACAGAGCGCGGGCGGATAATGCATTCTAATTCTGCGTGGGGAAGACAGATTATGACCATCCACTACCACTTCTAGCCCACAGAAACGCAAACGGCAACTCGACCAGCCAATAAAGCGGCGGCTGCCACGCGGTTCGGAACACCACTCGATTGGACCAGATGAAAAAACGTATACAGGTGATGAAATTCGGCGGAACGTCGGTGGGCGACGCTTCTTGCATCGCGCGCGCCGCTCAGATCGTCGTGGACGCTGCGAAAGAGTGTTGCTGCGTCGCGGTAGTTTCCGCCATGAGCGGCGCAACCAACCGGCTTATCAAGGCGGCTCACAACGCGCAAGCTGGCAACGCCTCGGCAGCCGCGGTGATTCTCGAGGCGCTCTGGAAGCAACACGAATCCGCTCTGGCCGGTTTGATTCCCGGCGAAAAACACCGCAAGCCAATCCTTGAGAGAATGAAAGCTGTTCTCGACGAAGGGCGCCGGCTTTGCGATGGCACCGCCTTGCTCCGTGAGTTGACGCCACGGGCGCTCGATGCCATCTCAAGCTTGGGCGAACGCCTGTGTGCGCCGCTGGTCGCCGCGGCCGTGAACAAAGCTGGAGCGACAAGCGAGGCCATCGAAGCAACCGAATTGATTGTTACGGACGCGTTTCACGGTAGCGCCGAGCCGCAGATGGAAGCAACCAGGAGCAAATCCCATGCGCGCTTGCGCCCGCTGCTCGAGAAAGGGATCGTTCCGGTGGTAACCGGTTTTATTGGCGCGACTGCGGAGGGACAGCTCACCACGTTGGGCCGCGGCGGCTCAGATTTCTCGGCCACAATTCTCGGTGCCGCGCTCGATGCCGTCGAAGTCATCATCTGGACCGACGTGGATGGCGTGCTGACCGCCGATCCGCGGCTGGTTCCCGATGCGCGCACCATCACCGAAATTTCCTATCGCGAAGCCGCCGAACTCGCCTACTTCGGCGCCAAGGTGTTGCATCCGAAAACGCTCAACCCTGTCGTGCAAGCGGCCATTCCCGTGTGGATCCGCAATAGCTTCGCTCCCGAACGGCCCGGCACCAAGATCACTCCCCGCGGGCGCAGCAATGGGGGCGGGGTGAAGGCGTTGACGGCCGTCCGCGACGTCACCCTAATCAGTGTCGGCGGGCCGGGCATTGTGGGGCTGCCGGACGTCCTGGGGCGAACTTTTTCGACCATCGCCGAAGTGCGCGCCAGCGTCCTGATGATTTCGCAGTCCTCCTCGCAAAACGACATCTGCTTTATTGTTTCGACCGCCGACGCTCAGCGCACTGTCGAGGCGCTTCGCAAAGAGTTTGCGCAAGACCTGGCGCACCACAGTGTGGAACACATCACCACCAATCCGCATATCGCTGTTGTTGCCGTTGTGGGAGAAAACATGCGCGGCATCCCGGGAATCGCCGGCAAGACTTTCAGCGCCTTGGGCCGCGACGGTGTCAACATCATCGCCATCGCCCAGGGCTCTTCGGAGAGCAACATTTCGTTTGTCATCGAGGAGAAAGCGGTGAGGACCGCGCTGCTCACCACCCATCGCGAATTCGGCCTCGGCGCCCTCTCCAACCATCAGTCCAAGACATAACCGATCGTGGCTGCTTTCAGTTTCCTCACTTCCTTGGTAACGGGACGCCGCTCTTAGCCGACAGGCTTGAGCACCTTTTTGTTCTCGGCCTGCGACCCGGACCCGACGTGAAGAACCAGGCAACCGTTGTGCAATACGGTGATTCCTTGGACCGGTTGATACCTACCCCCCAGTTGGTCGTCATTGACGACGATCACCGGCAGATCATATTTTTGGGTTATCACCAAATGCTTCAGCAACTCCCGCGCGTTCACTTTGCCAGCCATTTTTCCTCCCTCCGCTTTCTCCCAGTGTCCTTGTGTCGCGGCAATTGCTTCCATGGCTGGGAAATGAGAATCGGAAGCGCCGCAACGTCCACCGGGGTTCCAGATGCATCTCCTCAGGCGGCCTTCTGCAAGCCTTGAAACTACCCCAAAAATTGGCCGCCCGATTCTGCCGAAGGCTGCCTGCTCCTCGCCTTCCTGAGCAGTATTTTAACAAGGGTGGCTGGCTGGTACCCGATAGCGCAATCGCTTCAATTTGAAATAAACTTCAGGGCTATCCGGAGAGCGTAGGAAGAAAGTACTATCGTCATAGTACTCGCGCGGAAATCGTTTTCCGAATTGCCCGCCATTGCTGATTTTTCTGTATTTCGCCCATTTTGATAAGCTGGAGCGGCTCTCTATGTCCATCTTCTTGCTCATTCATGGCGCCTGGCACGGCGGCTGGTGTTGGCGCAGGGTCGTGCCGCTTCTCGAAGCGCAAGGGCACCGGGCTCTGGCGCCGGATCTGCCGGGACACGGCGACGATCCTACGCCCACCGTGACGGTGACGCTGCAAAGCTATGTCGAGCGCATTTGCGAGATCGCCCGCAAGCAGCACCATTCGGTGATTTTGGTTGGCCACAGCATGGCCGGCATTGCCATTACCCAAGCCGCCGAGAATTGCCCCGAAAAAATAGATGCGCTGGTGTATCTGTGCGCCTTCCTTCCGCGCAACGGCGACTCCCTGGCGGCCTTGAGGTCCCAGGATGGCGAAAGCATGGTCAATCCATCGACGACAGAACCCCAAGCGGATGGAACCATTCGCTTCAAGATGGAGTATGGTCGCGAAGCCTTCTACGCGAATTGTGCGGATGAAGACGTAGCGTTTGCCCAGTCGCGCCTGGTGCTGCAATCTCCTGCCCCTTTCGGAACGCCCGTGCAAACCACCGCGGAGCGCTGGGGCCGCATCCCGCGCTTTTACATCGAGTGCGCCCGTGACCGCGCCATCACCCTAAAGCTCCAGCGCGACATGCAAAAGCAATCGCCATGCCGGCAAACTTTTTCGATCGACACCGATCATGCGCCGTTCTTCTCCGCGCCCCAGCAGCTTGTCGACATCCTTTCTCAGATTGGCGCCATGAGAGAAAAAGCTGCGGCCGGGCTCTGACCTGTGCAGATCACCACATGGTAGGCCCGGGAGGACTCGAACCTCTGACCTGGCCGACCGGGTCGGCCCGCTCTAACCAACTGAGCCAGCGATCAGCGCTTTGATGAGTTTCGCTGATTTCCAACGTTTTATTTCCAGCTCGCGACGGTGGGCTTCCAGCAAGGTTGGGAACTCTTCTTGATGAACAAGCTTCCATGGCCCTCGCCCGCGCGTGGATGGAGTTTGGTCACGCTGATGTTCACTCTGGCGCCTATCCAGGTCATCGGTCGAGTCGATGTAGAAGCGTCCAGTTGTCTCGCTTTGTAGGATGTAAACACAAAGCATGTTGGTGAATGGTAGGCCCGGGAGGACTCGAACCTCTGACCTCTTCCGTGTCAAGGAAGCGCTCTAACCAACTGAGCTACGGGCCTGTACCGGCAACGGCCTCCAGTTTAGCACGAGTGGTGCTGGGCAAGGTTCGCCTGACTATAGATGCGGGCCGTCCCACCCTCTGAACTGCCGGCGCCAGAGCGGGCAGCTTCGTGTAGCAGTGCCCCGCTTACCGGAACTTTTTTTCGCGCTGACGGGCTGCCGCTCTTTGCCGGAATCGCTTTCTACCCTATTTCTGTGTGTAATTTCCCTCTGCGATCCGTCGGACTAACTATCGCCATCACAAATTCCGGACGGGGCTTTGGCGGAAGGTTCTTCACAAAAACTACCGAAAAAAGGAGCGAAGCCCGTATCATGGTTCTCTTCTGATGCGAGTTACTATTGATCCGGGTTTAAAGGAAAAATGTCCGCGCACCGCACTGGGTTGCTTGACCGCCCATGTGCGCGCCGGCCAAGCGCCGGGGGCGCTCTATGCGGAACTGCAAACGCGGGCCGCAGAAATCGAGCAACTGCCTTTCCCGCGCGGCGTCCTGGAATCGCCGCAAATCGAGGCCACGCGCCGGGCATACAAAGCTCTGGGAAAAGATCCCGCGCGCTATCGCGGCTCGGCCGAAGCGCTGCTCCGCCGTGTGGTTGCCGGAAAAGGTATGCCACACATCAATTCTGTCGTGGACGTCATCAATCTCGTTTCTCTGGAAAGCCGCCTGCCCGTCGGTTTATATGACGCTGCGCGTGTAAACGGCGACGTGGTCTTTCGCGCGGGGCGCGCCGGCGAAACCTACAAAGGCATCGGCAAGTATGACTTGAATCTCGAAGGCTTGCCGCTCTTTGCCGATTCGCAGGGACCACACGGCAGCGCCACCAGCGATTCCGAGCGCACCATGGTCACCTCGCAAACTTCGGAGATTCTCGCCATTATCGTTTCTTTCGACGGGCCGGAGAATCTGGACCGCTGGAGCCAGCGCATGTCCGCGCTGCTCGCGCAGTTTGCCGCCGGCCAGAACATCGAAATTCAAGTCGTGCGATGACAAAGATGCAGTAGCGTTTCCGTCACATGTTCTGACGGCCGTCTTGATGCCTGCGACTTTCAGCAGCACCATTGTTTGAGGGGCATGCATCCGAACCTCTTCGGTTTGTCTAACTAACCATTGGAGATAGTGCGTCCTGAAACTATGGCTAAGCACACTCTCAATCGCGCGGAACTCGATCGGCTGGAAAGGCGCGAGTTGCAGCTCAGCATCCTTGCCGTTGTTTTCGTTATCGTTCTTGCCGGGGGACTGGCCGCGTTCATGTATCCGCTGGTGTTTCTCCACCCCGTCGGCAATAAATGGACGCTGCGCGTCGCCTTTTTTGGCTTTTGCGGCTTGACCCTGCTCTTCGTCAGTTACCTCCTCGAGCGCTACCGCACGGTGCGGCAATTAAAGGTGCAATTGTTGGCCGAGCTGGAACGCAACATGTCCCTCCAGCGCCAAGCAAGCGTGGACCTGCTGCAATCGATGCCCGACCGCAATCATTTCTGGGATCGCCTGACCATGGAATTCCGCCGCGCCATGACCATGCAGAAGACTCTTTCTCTGCTCCTGGTGACCTGCACATCTCCCGCAGGCTCGACGGCGTCCAACGAAGAACAGGATGCCGCTCGGAGCGACGCGGCCAAGGCCCTGACGCGCAGGCTGCGCGCCACCGATTCCATTTACCACCTTGCCCCCGACGTTTTTGCCCTGGTTCTTCCGGAAACCGATTTGCTGAATGCCAAGCGCGTCGCGGCTCGCTTGCAGGATGAGCTACACGAAGTCCGCGCCAGGTACGGCAAGACGTTTGGAATCACCGCCCACAATTACCCCGAGCACGCCAAGAGCTCTCACGAACTGGAAGACATCGTCAAGTCGCTGCTCCCCGAGGAGGAAGAGTGGGATGCTCCCCTGGTGACGGCCAAAACCTGAATCTGACAAGCACACAAGTCACTCATCACCAGGCATTGGTCACTTCACGCGAGCGCCTGCTTTAGATCCTCGATCAAATCCTCTTTGTCTTCCAAGCCCATCGACACGCGCACCGTGCCTCGGCTGACACCCGCGCGCTGAAGTTCTTCTTCGCTCATGTTGTAGTGCGAGCTGTAGATAGGCAGAATGACCAACGATTCGACGCCGCCGAGACTTACAGCCAGCAAGAACAACCGCACGCGGTCGCAGAAGCGCCGCGCCGCCGGCAACCCGCCCTTCACGTCGAACGCCAGCATCGAGCCGAATCCGCGCATTTGTTTGGCTGCCAGAGCGTGGTAAGGGTGCGACTTCAGGCCCGGATAGTGTACCCGCTCGACTTTGGGATGCTCTTCCAGGAATTCCGCAACGGCCACGGCGTTTTCGCACTGCCGCGCCACTCGCACGCCCAGCGTCTTGATGCCGCGAATCAGCAAGTACGCCGCGCCGGGATCCATCGACCCACCAAGATAAATGATCATCTGGCGGACTTTTTTCATCCATTCTTCGCTGCCCACGGAAACGCCCGCGATGATGTCGGAATGGCCGGCGAGCGCTTTCGTGGCGCTATGCACCACCATGTCGTAGCCGAGCGCGATGGGATTCTGCAGCACGGGCGTAGCGAAGGTGTTGTCGATCAAGGAGACCAGCTTGTGTTTCTTTGCGAAGGACACCGCTTTGTGGATGTCCACGAGGCGGAGCGTGGGATTCGTGGGTGTTTCGATGTACAGCGCGCGCGTGCGCGCGTTGACCAACTCCTCGATGCCGCCCAGATCCGGTTCGACGTGGTGCACGGTGATGCCGAATCTCGGAAAGACATCGCGCATCAGCCGGTACGTGCCGCCGTAAAGCTGCGCCGTGGAAATCAGTTCGTCCCCGGCCTTTAGCGCGGCCAAAAGAGAGGAAGAAATCGCGGCCATACCGGAAGCGGCGACCACTGCCGCTTCGGCGCCCTCGAGCGCGGCGATTTTCTTTTCCGCGACGCTCAGCGTGGGATTGCCATAGCGCGTGTAAATGTACGCCTTGTTCTTACCTTCGGCCCACTCCTTCATTTCTTCAGTGGACGAGAAGGTGAAGGTCGAGGAGCGGATGATTTCCGTGACGATAGGGCCGTTGACGCCCCAGCGATTCGGCTCCCCGCCGTGAATCGCCTTGGTCTGCGGGCCCATGGTGCATTCCTTTTTTGTGTTCATAGAAAAAGAGTGTGCGCTTTTCGTTTACCAAAGAACAGTGTCTAGCGCGCCTGCTGACAGGACAATTTGGGCGGCCTCGCAACGACCGGCGGGTGGCTCCAATCAGCTTCCTATTCTTGCTACTTGTGGCGAATCTCCACCGGCGCGCGGGTGCGGTCCAGCGGGAAAACCTGGACTTGCCATTTCACCGGAATCGATGCCGGCACGTAACAGATGGTCTTGTCGCAAGCCTGATACTCGAGCTTTCCAGTGATCGTGAAAGTCTTTCCGTCCTTGCCCAGCGAGCCCCAGAACTCCGCGGTGGAACTGACCTTGATGTCTTGGGTGATGCGAAACGCGCCTTCGTAGACGGGCACTTTCTCTTTGATCACCGGCAAATACAGAATTTTGGACTGCGGGTAAATCGCCGGCTTCAGCTCCACTTCTTTCGCCTCGTCCACGACGAGGTTGATGGGCTTATAGCCTTGCGTGCCCGGCGCATACACGTGCATATCCGCGGGAAGGCGGACTTCGACGCCCAAGGTGATGCGCGTGCCGGGTACGCCGGTGCGGTCGGATTGCTCCAGAGCCAGTTGCAGGTGCGGCGCTTCCACGGTATCGACGACTTCCTCGCCCAATTCCGGAAACAGCTTGGCGATGATGCTGTTACCGGTCAGGCGCTCGCGGTACTTGCCCTCGAAAAACTTTTCACGGATGACCCCGTTCGGGTCGATGAAAAAATATCCCGGGCGCGCGAAGCCCTTCTGCATACCGGTCGCTTCCGCGTTCAGGACGCCGTAAGCCTGAATCATCCTGGAATCGGGGTCAGCGAGCAGGGGGTAGTCGATTCTATGGCCGTCCGCGAAGTATTTCAGGATGGCTTCCGAGTCGTAGCTGACGGCTGCGAACTTCAGGCCTTGCTTCTCGAACCGCGGGATGGCGCTTTGCAACTCGACCAGTTGCCCTTTGCAGAAGGGTCACCAGTCGGCGGAACGGAAGAAGAGAAGAACCGTGCCGTTCGCGCCTTTCAGGGTGTCGAGGGTTTGCCCATGGCCCGACTGATCGTGAAGAGAAAAGGCCGGAGCCTTTTGGCCGACGGCGAGGCCGATGGATATCGATTCGAGGGAAGCCACGCGAATGGTGTCGCCATCGAGGACTCCCCGAATGCTTACGGGTTCGCCGAGGTGGCCGTTGATCCGCTCTTGCGGCTCGAGGGCATAAATTACGCGGCTGGTGTCGTCGTAGAGAGCCAGCTTCGCGCCTGGAGCGCTGCGAAAGCATTCCGGGGATTCATTGAAGGCTTCGTCGGCGTTGCAACTGCTGTAGACGACGATCCCAGACCAAGCCCCGGAATTGGTCGTGGTGGATTGCCTCGCGGGAGCAGGTAGGGCAAGCAATAAGACGGCGGTGAGGGAAAGAACGTGGCGTTTGGTCATACGCATCTCAGTGGTACGTCGCTCGGGCGCATTCTAACACGTGGCTCGCCGAGGAGGCAGCACGCTTCTACTGGCACCCCCCGGGGGTCTTGTATGTGTGGCAAGCAAAGGACTTGCGGGAGGGGGTTTCCGGAAGTGTGGCAATGATTG
>Ga0307479_10004934_pt1 | contig 12240 bp, 14 predicted proteins | sample atmos_gasesECM4C_FD_203743 | JGI IMG/M metagenome (GOLD analysis project Ga0307479, IMG submission 203743) | Hardwood forest soil microbial communities from Morgan-Monroe State Forest, Indiana, United States - atmos_gasesECM4C_515 | ecosystem: Environmental > Terrestrial > Soil > Temperate...
TCCGGCGAGGTTCCGCCGGCCGGTCAGGTACGTGGCGATGGTGCGCATCCGATGAGCTCCTCCGCTGTCCGACCTCAGATACGTAGTGGATGTACCCAGATGACGGCGCGCTGACACCAGTAGGCTAACGGGATGACGGATGCGGGCAAGACGGCCGGGACCGCCCTCGATGGGCGGATGCTCATCGATGGGCAGCGGACCTGGTCGCGATCGGGGGCGACCTTCGAGGCGATCGACCCGGCCGACGGACAGGTGTTTGCGACCGTCGCCCTGGGCGACCGATCCGACGTCGATGGCGCCGTGGCCGCGGCTCGGCGTGCGATCGAGCAGGGCTGGGCGGGGCTGCCGCCGGTGCGGCGGGTTCGTATGCTGAACCGTCTCGCCGGTCTGCTGCGCGAGCGCACCCGACAGCTGGCCGAGCTGGAGAGCCTCGACGTCGGCAAGCCACTCCGCCAGGCCGAGGACGACGTCGCGGCCGCGGCCGGCTACTTCGAGTTCTTCGCCGGGGTTGCGGATAAGGTGTTCGGCTCGAGCATTCCGCTCGGCCAGGGCTTCGTCGACTTCACGCTTCGAGAGCCGCTTGGCATTTCGGCCCAGATCGTGCCCTGGAACTACCCGCTCCGCCTGGCGTCGCGCGGGATCGCGCCGGCGCTGGCCGCCGGCAATGCGGTGGTGGTGAAACCGGCGGCCGAGGCGGGATTGAGCATCGTGCGCCTGGCCGAGCTGGCGGCCGAGGCCGGCATTCCGGCCGGCGTGTTCAACGTCGTGACCGGTGGCCGGGAGACCGGAGCCGCGCTGGCATCGCATCCCGGCATCAACCACATCACCTTCACCGGCTCGGTTCCAACCGGCATCGCCATCATGAAGGCGGCCGCGGACAATGTCGTGCCCGTGACGCTCGAGCTCGGTGGCAAGTCCCCCAACGTGGTCTTCGCCGACGCCGACCTGGAGCGGGCCGCCGCGTCCTCGGCGAGCACCCTGATGCAGAACGCGGCGCAAACCTGTACCGCGCCAACGCGACTCCTACTCGAGCGATCCGCCCATGATCGCTTCGTCGAGCTGCTGGCGACGCGCATCGGCCAGATCCGGTTGGGGCGCGGCCTCGACAATCCCGACATGGGGCCGGTGGTCAGCGAGCGCCAGATGCATCGCGTCCTCGGCTATATCGCGGCGGGTGCTCGTGACGGAGCAACGGCGGTCACCGGCGGCGCCCGCGCGCAGTCCGCCGAGCTGGCAGCCGGCTACTTCATCGAGCCCACCCTGCTCGACCGCGTCGAGCGCGGATCGGTCCTGGAGCAGGAGGAGATCTTCGGCCCGGTGCTCACGGTCACGACCTTCGAGTCGCTCGACGAAGCGATCGCCATCGCCAACGGCACGCCCTATGGACTGGTCACGGGAGTCTGGACCAAAGACCTGAGCAAGGCGATGACGGTGGCCACCGCCGTCAAGTCAGGCCAGATCCGGGTCAACGGCTACAGCGTCGAAGGGAGCATCGGTTTGCCGTTCGGCGGCTACCGGCGCAGCGGTTTCGGCCGTGAGCAGGGGGTCGAAGCGCTGGCCAGCTACACGCAGATCAAGAACATCATGATCAACTACGGCGCCGGCTGATTGCACTCTTGTCGTGGCGCTCAGCGCTTGTTGAGATCTGCAAGCAGTCCGAGCCCGTCGAGGTCATCGAGGTTGTACCACTGGAACATGACACGCTCGACGCCGAGCGCGGCAAAGGCGTTCAGCTGGGTTGCAACCTGATCGGGCGTTCCAACCATCCAGCTCCGCCGGCGAAGCTCATCGGGGGCGGCCTCCGGCGCGACGTCCGCCAGCGCTGCCAGAAACGACTGGTGCCAGCGTCCCTTCTCGCGTAACTCGCCGGCATCACGGCCGATGAGCGCACCACCCATCCATGAGCGTCGAATCTCATCCGGGTTGCGACCGACGCTCCGGCAATGCTCCTCCAGGCGCGCGCGCTTGTGTCGATAGGCATCGGGTCCGGGGGCGTGGCTGTTCCACTCGTCGGCCTCGCGCGCCACGATCCGGAGCAGCCGCACTTCGCCATCGCCACCGATAAGCAATGGCGGCGCGGGGCGCTGCAGCGGGCGCGGATAGGCCGCCGCGCCGTGCAGCCGGTAATAGCGGCCCTCGAAATCGACCGGGCCTCCGGTCCACAGCGCCTTGATCACCGCGATCCCTTCTTCCAGGCGGTCGAACCGTTCTTTGAGCGGTGGCAACGAGATTCCATACGCGTCGTGCTCGGCTTCGTTCCATCCGGCGCCGAGGCCGAGGACCAGCCGGCCCTCGGAAAGCCCATCGACCGCCGCGGCCATGCGGGCGAGCAGGGCCGGGTGACGAAAGGTCATGGGGCTGACCAGCGGTCCGAACCCGATTCGCCGGGTCCGCAGTGCCAGCGCGGTCAGCGATGTCCAGCACTCCAGCGCGGGCCGTTCCGGATGACCCATCAGGCTGAAGAAGTGGTCCGAGCGCCAGAGCGAGTCCAGGCCCAACGATTCCACCCGGTCCGCGATGCGAAACCAATGATCCCAGGTCAACCCTTCTTGCCCTTCGATCATCACGCCGATCCGCATGACATGACGTTAGCGGAAGTCTCGATCGGCTTCGCGCTGGCCATGTCCGCCTACGTGGCGCTGCTCTATCGCAGCGGAATAGCGACCCGGGCGCCCGCGTTATAAGAGGTGCGATGCCTGCCGTTACCGTCGAGAACATCCTGACGCTGCCGCGACTTGCCTTGATCGATGCGACCGCCATCGACCGTCCGGTGCTCGCCATCACGACCGCGCCCAAAGGTGTCGAGGGTGAGGGCTTCCCCGTGCGTCGCGCCTTCTACGGGCTCGACCAGCGCTTCCTCGATCCCTTCATCCACATGGACCAGATGGGCGAGGTGGAGTACGGTCCGGGCGAGCCGAAAGGCACGGCCTGGCATCCGCATCGCGGCTTCGAGACGGTGACCTACATGATCGATGGCACGTTTCAGCACCAGGACTCGACCGGCGGGGGCGGCCTGATCACCAATGGCGCCACTCAGTGGATGACGGCGGGGGCCGGCATCCTCCATATCGAGCGGCCGCCCGAGGCGTTGATTGCCAGTGGCGGGCTCTTCCACGGTATCCAGCTCTGGGTCAACCTCCCCGCCGATGAGAAGTGGACGCCGCCGCGTTACCAGGACATCGGCGCCAGCCGGGTCACGCTGCTCGCCTCGCACGATGGCGGCGCGCTGGTGCGCGTGATCGCCGGTGAGATGGCCGGGCACCAGGGCCCCGGCATCACGCATACCCCGATCAGCCTGCTGCACGCGACCGTCAATCCGGGAGCTGAGCTGCGTCTTCCCTGGCGGCGTGAGTTCAACGGGCTGGTCTACGTCCTCGCCGGACGCGGAACGGTGGGCAGCAAGCGCGCCGCCATCGGCACCGGTCAGCTGGCGGCCTTCGGTGAGGGCGACGTCATCAGCCTGACCGCGGACCTCACGCAGGAGAGCCGCTCACCGAACCTCGAGGTGCTCGTGCTCGGCGGCGAGCCGATCGGTGAACCGGTGGCATGGTACGGACCGTTCGTGATGAACACGCACGAGGAATTGGCCCAGGCCTTCGATGACTTCCGCCGCGGCCGGATGGGAACGATTCCGGCGGCGCACATCGGCCACTAACGGATTCCGCTGTCGTACTCGACGTTGACGCTGACATAGCTGCCCGCCGTCACCGTCACGGTGGTCGGGATCGGACGCGGGAGCATGCTGGAATTGATGCTCAGGCCGACGACCGTGTAGGTTCCGGGCGCGACATCCACCTTGAAGTGTCCATCGGCCCCGGAGTTTGCGCGCGCCACTTCATGTCCGGCCGCATCCCGCACCACGACGGTGGCGGCGAGCGGGTGGGGCGGACAGGGTGAGTTGATCCGCTCGACCGGGCAGGTGGGACCCGACTCCACCACGCCCTGGATGCCGGTTCCGGGCGGCGGCGTTGGAGCGGCTGGTGTGCCGCAGGCGGCGATCGCCAGGGCGAGCATGATCGCCGCGAGGATGCGTTTCATCGGGCCTCGATGACTACGACGCACGACGTCCTGAAAAGTTCCCCTACCGGCGCGTCACTCAGGCGCCGCGGATGCCACTGACCGGGTTGCCCATGGCATCGACCGACTGCTGCAGCGACTGGCTGGCGACCGGCGAGCCGTCCCCCGGATAGACCACGACCGGCGTCCCGATGGGCGCCCAATCGAACAGCGTCGTGATGGCGGCCAGTGGGAGGTGGATGCAACCGTGGCTTGCGAAGGGGCCGAACTGCGACCCCGGTCCGAGGGTCGCCGCGGGTTGCCAGCTGGCGTCGTGCAACCCCTCGCCGTTGCTGGTGAACCAGACCACCATCTGGACGACCGTGTCGGGGTACCACTCCGGCGAGCCCTTCGGCCACGGTGACTGCATCGTCCAGGGCGCATCCTTTCGCAGCACACGCATCGCGCCGATATCGGTGGCGAGCGCCGGCCGGCCGGTCGTGACGGGAGTATCCACCACCATGCGGCCGTCTTCGTAGGCGGTCAGCCGCTGCTCCTGCACCGAGACCGTGATCAGCCGGCTCGGCCCATCGTGCAGCAGGCCGTTGCGGAGTTGGCTGGCGTAGTGCTCGACGCCGGCGGCCGCCAGCGCCAGGTGTTGCCCGTCCTGGAAGGCCAGCATGGCGCCGTAGCGCTCCAGCGCGGCGCTCAGCCGAGCCGCCCAACGGAGCTTGAGGAAAGTGGCGACCGTGGCGTCGTTGCGTCCCGCCGCGAGCGTAACCTGTGCCGACGTCCGCACCGCGTGCGGATCGGCCTGCACCGCCGCGGTCAGCCGGGCGGCATCCGCCTGGATGGCCGCGTTCTCCAGCGCGGCCGGCGTGCTCGCCCGCTCCGCACTCGCGCCATGGCTCGGTTGCCCGTTGAGGGCGATGGCACTCGCCCCCCGGCTGCTCAGGATGAGGCCGGCCGTCAGGACGGCGATCAGCACCGCTCGTTGCGAGGCAGGATGTGCCCGCGACGACGGCCCGGCGCGGCCCGATCGCCACCATTCACTAGCAGACATGGTGTTACCCCTATTATAACTTTCATAGGAAGTCCACGAGCGTGCCGTCGCTACCATTGACCAGATGGCCGTCCATTCCTATGCGGGCACGGTTCGCGCCCCGGACTTCCCGGAAGGGCTCGATTGGCTCAACGTTTCCCGGCCGCTGCACATCGCCGACCTGCGCGGGCGGCTCGCGATCATCGATTTCTGGACCTTCTGTTGAATCAACTGCATGCACACCTTTCCGCAGTTGCGGAAGATCGAACGGAAATACCGGGACCGCGTGATCGTGGTCGGTGTCCACTCGCCCAAGTTTCCGGCTGAGCGCGAGACGGCCAACCTGCGGGAAGCGGTGCTTCGCTATCGCATCGAGCACCCGGTCGTCAACGACCGGGACTTCACCGTCTGGGAGCGCTTCGGCGGCCGTGCCTGGCCGACCTTGATGTTCATCGACCCGGAGGGTCGCGTCATCGGAAAGCACGAGGGCGAGCTGCCCTTCGAACAGTTCGATCCGATGGTGGCCGCGATGCTGAAGCAGTTCGAGGAGCGCGGACTGCTGCATGCACCGGCATCAAAGATCGCCCTCGAGCAGATCCGTGAACCGGCGCGAACGTTGAGCTTCCCCGGCAAGGTGCTGGCGACGAAGGACCTTCTGTTCATCGCCGACAGCAACCATCACCGCATCGTCGCGGCCGGATTCGACGGTTCGATCCGGCGGACCTATGGCTGCGGTGAGCCTGGCCTTACGGATGGGCCGGCGGACCGCGCTGCGTTCCAGCAGCCGCAGGGCATGGCCCGCTCGGGCTCGATGCTCTACGTCGCGGACACGGAAAACCACGCGATCCGCGGCATCGACCTCGAGTCGGGGGTCGTGGCGACCCTCGCGCGCAACGGGGAGCAAGCGCTGCAGGCGGGCACCGGTGGACCCGCCCGGTCGACCCCCCTGAGCTCGCCCTGGGACCTGGCCCTCGCGGACCGCCTGCTGTACATCGCGATGGCCGGGACCCACCAGATCTGGACACTCGACCTCGACCGCGGCACGGTGGCGCCGTTTGCCGGCACCGGCCGCGAGGGCCTGCTCGATGGACCGAAGGACGAGGCGTGGTTCGCCCAGTCGAGCGGGCTCACGATACTCGACGGGCACCTGTACGTGGCGGATTCCGAGGTCAGCGCCATCCGCGACATCGATCTCCAAACCGGGCGGGTCACCACCCTCGTCGGGGAGGACCTGTTCGTCTTTGGCGACCAGGACGGTGAGGGCGATGCCGTGCGCCTGCAGCACCCGCTCGGGATTACGGAGCACGGCGGCAGCCTGTTGGTGGCCGATAGCTACAACAACAAGATCAAGCGCCTGGATCCCCGACACCGCGCCGTGGCCACCTGGCTTGGGAGCGGGGTCGCGGGACGGGCGGACGGGCCCGGGCCGTCGGCGGCGTTCCGCGAGCCGGGCGGAGTCTGCGCCGGTGTCGATGGCCTGTACGTCGCGGACACCAACAACCACCGGATCGCGATCGCGGATTGGAGCACCGGGACGGTGCGGACCTTGATCGGCGACTGACGCCTTTACGGCCCCTGGAGTCGCCGGTAGAATGGGGCCACCCTGACGGGGGCAGGGCGGGAGGTCGGGGAATGCGGACGCTCTCGTTGCTCGGACTCGACACCGCCGAGCGTCCGCGTCTGAACCCAACCACCCTCCGCCGGCTGGCCTGGCTCGGCACCGTGGTTCGCTGGCCGGGGCTCCTCTTTGCGGCCATCCTCTCGCTCGAGGTGAAGCCAATCTCCGGGCTCGGGCTCGCGCTGATCCTGATCTGGGTCGCGCTCTACAACGCCTGGGGAATGATCCAGATCTCGAGGGCCGACGACGCCTCCATCCTGCGGATCGGGCGCGCCCTCACCTTGCTGGACACGGTCAGCTACTTCCTGGTGCTGTTCGTCTTCGGCGGGGTCGGGGCGAGCACCAGCATCTACGCGGCCTACATCCTCCTGATCGTATGGATGGTGGCCTACGACGGCGCCGAGGGCGCGATGCTCTGCGTCGGCATCTTCGTGCTGGGGATGATCGCCCTGCACGCCGCGCTCCACGCCTTTCTGGGGCGGCCGTTCGACGGGCCGGACGTGCTGTATTGGAGCCTGATCATGGTCGTCGCGGGTGCGATCCTGGCGGCCTACGATCGGATCGTCATCGGAGGCGTCCTGCCCCAGGGGTCACCCGCCGGTCCCAACGGATCGAGCGCCACGATCCCCCCGGCGGTCATCGTCAGCGCCGTCGCCACGCCGGTGACCAGCGCCAGCACCCCGGCCGTGCGGCTCTCACCCCGGGAGCAGGAGGTCCTCGAGTTGGTCGCCGAAGGCTACTCCAACGCGATGATTGCCACTCGCCTGCATCTGAGCGAGAACACGGTCAAGACCTACGTCGAGAACCTGCTGAGCCGGCTCAATGCCCGCAACCGCGCCGAGGCCGTGGCCGCCGCCTCCCGACAGAATCTGATCTAGCCGAGTTCCGTCTCCCCTGTTCGCCCTCCCCCGGTTGGAACCGCGGGGAGCCGATTTTTCATCACCCTGGGGGATACCGGTGCTGACGATCTCGCCCTAGGCTGTGACCGGTGGGGGTGCCAATCGACCCGGGGGGCACGCCAATGGCGACCAGGATGGTGGGGGGTTTCATCCTGGTCGCCTTTTTATTGTGCGTCCTGCTGGCCTGGCCTGGACGGCGTCGTTGGCCGCTGTGGCTGATCGCCGGACTGTGTAGCTCCATCTGTGCCGCGCTCACCCTGAGCCTGACCGCCGCCGGCGGGTGGTTGGTCGATTTGATGCGGCTGGCGACCGTCGCACTGGCCACTGGCTTCCTCGGCACCGCCGCCGTGCGCGACCTGCGCTAGCCGACGCCGCGGCGCATTTCGAATTCGAGACGGTCGACCCGCTCCCCTTCCATCGGCTGCACCCGGCCGGTCGGGATGAATCCATGCCCGGCATAGAGCCGCTCCGCCCGGGCGTTGCCGTTGGCCACCCAGAGGTGGATGGTCGCGAATCCCTCACCCGCGGCCCACGCCAGCACCGCCTCCGCCAGGCGATCGCCGACACCGTGGCCGCGCCAGCGGGGTGCCACCCACATCGAGACGAGTTCGGCCTCGTCCGGCTGATCGCCCCGGATCCCCGCCGCCAGGCCGACGCGCTGGGCGGCCAGCTCGGCCAAAAAGACCGCCCGTTGCTCGAGCCGGCGCCGCCACTCCGCCTCGTCGAGCTTTTGCGCATCGCCCGCGGTCGATCCGAAGGCCTCCGGGGCGTCCGTCAAGGCCGCCAGGCGGACGGCTCGGAAGGCGGCCCAATCGGCGGCCGCTAGGCGGCGAATTACGAGCTCGCCCAACTCGCCGCCTTGACCCGCGGAACCGCTGTCAGGTAACGTGATACCTGTATTGTTAAACGCCAATCGAACAACCTGGAGGGATTGCCCATGATCCTATTCCTGCTGCTCCTGATCGCCGCGGTCGGCATCGTCGCCGTCTACGCGGTGAGCGGTAACGACGGCACCCACGACGTCACGCTCTGGCAATGGCACTGGGCCGCGATCCCGGACTGGGTCCCGGTGGTGCTCACGGCCGCCGTGTTCGGCGGCTTGCTTTTGCTCTACATGCTCTACGCCGGCCTGGTTCACGGCGTCCGAGTCGGCTCGATGCGGCGGCGGGTGACGACCCGCGAGTCGGCGATCACGGAGTTGCGTCGCGAGAACCAGCGGTTGCGCGAGGAGAATGCCCGCGTGCGCAGCGAGCTCGCCAGCATGGACCGCGGGGCTCTGGCCACGGCCGACCGGACTGAGGGCGCACCGGTAGCCGCCGTCACAGCACAGGACCGCCCACGCGTCGCCGTGCCGTACGGGCCCCGAGCCACGTTTGGGGAGAGGGTGCGCGCCTTCTTCAGGGGCCAGGAACCGGCGGGCTACTAGCGCCACTACCGCCTTAACAACTTCGCTCCAACAGGCCTCGCCGCGGGGCGGGGCCTGTTTTGCGCTGCCGTTTGCAACCTGACGCTTGACAGGCCGCCAGTCGTGTCAGCTAAATTGATAGCGTTCCTAGCATCAGTGGCTCGCGGGCCGACCCGATTTCCCTGCGTGCCGTCGCCCAGTTGAAAGGAGGCGAAACAATGCCAGTCACCGGCAAGCGGGGCTTCGGCTCCATGGATGAGGCAAAGCAGCGGGAGATCGCCAGCAAGGGTGGCCAGGCGGCCCACCAAAAAGGGTCAGCCCACGAGTTCAGCCCGGAAGAGGCGCGCACCGCCGGCAGCAAGGGGGGCAAGGCCGCCCACGAAAAAGGATCGGCGCACGAGTTTTCCTCCGAAGAGGCGCGAGCCGCCGGCCGCAAGGGTGGCGAGGCTTCCAGCCTGGATCGCAATCGCATGGCCGCCATCGGCCGCGAGGGCGGCCGCCGCTGATCGAGGGGGAGGAAACCGGCCCGGTCTCCTCCCCAGCTGCGACTAGAGTGCGCCGACGAGTTCCTTGATGCGCGCCTCCGGAAGCGCCACGTCGGAGAGGGTGCCGGCGAAGTAGGCGTCGTAGGCGGCCAGGTCGAGCAGGCCGTGCCCACTCAGGTTGAAAAGGATGACCGGCGACTCCCCGCGCTCACGCGCCTTGATGGCCTCGTCGATCACCGCCCGGATGGCATGCGCCGACTCGGGCGCCGGGATGGTGCCCTCGGCTCGCGCGAACTGCACGGCGGCGTCGAAGACGGTTCGCTGCGGATAGGCCACCGCGTCGATGAAGCCGTGGTCCACCAGCGCGGAAACCAGCGGCGCCATGCCGTGGTAGCGCAGCCCACCGGCATGGATGCCGTCCGGGATGAAGGTGTGGCCGAGGGTGTGCATCTTGACCAGGGGCGTCATCTCACCGGTATCACCGAAATCGTAGGTGTACTTGCCACGGGTGATCGACGGACAGGCTTCCGGCTCCGCTGCCAGGAAGCGCGTCTTGGTCCTCCCCTGCAACCGGTCGCGCAGGAACGGAAACGCGAGCCCCGAGAAATTGCTGCCACCCCCGACACAACCCACGACGAGGTCCGGCATCGCGCCGGCTCGCTCCATTTGCACCAGGGCCTCCTCGCCGATGATCGTCTGGTGCATTAGGACATGGTTGAGCACGCTTCCCAGTGAGTACTTGGTGTCGTCCCGAGTCGCGGCATCCTCGACCGCCTCGGAGATAGCGATGCCGAGACTGCCGGTGGAATCCGGATGTTCGGCGCGGATCTTGCGCCCGGCATTGGTCAGCTCGGACGGGCTGGGAACGACGGTCGCGCCCCAGACGTGCATCATGCTCTTGCGGTACGGCTTCTGCTCGTAGCTGATGCGCACCATGTAGACCATGCACTCGAGGTCGAAGAGTTTGGCCGCGAAGGCAAGGGCGCTCCCCCATTGCCCCGCGCCGGTCTCGGTCGACAAGCGCTTGGTGCCCTCGGCTTTGTTGTAGAAGGCCTGCGCCACCGCCGTGTTCGGCTTGTGCGAACCGGGCGGGCTGACCCCCTCGTACTTGTAATAGATCTTCGCGGTGGTCTTCAGCTCGCGCTCGAGGCGGGTCGCGCGCATCAGCGGCGTGGGACGCCACAATCGCAGCGCCTCCTGGACCGGTAGCGGGATGTCGATGTAGCGCTCCTGGGAAACCTCCTGCTTGATCAGCTCCATCGGGAACAAGGGCGCCAGATCTTGCGGGCCGATCGGCTGCCGTGTGCCAGGGTGAAGCGGGGGGCTCCCCGGAAACGGGAGATCCGCCTGGATGTTGTACCAGCGCGTCGGCATCTCTTTTTCGTCGAGAACGATCCGGTTGGCGACGTCGGGCGCGCGTACGCTCATAGCTTTGTCCCTCCTGTGGTCCGAATCGTCAGCGTGGCGCTCTTCCCGCCTGTTTTAGCATGGACGGCACCCTGGTGCAAAGGCCCGACCGGACCGCCATGCTCGCCGCCCTGGAACGCCTCGTGCTCGCCGAGTCGCCCTCGTTCGACAAGGCTCGCTGCGACGCCTGCGCCGATCGCGTCGCCGAGCTGTTTGCGCAGCGGACCGGCGTCTCCGCCCGGCGGCATCGGCGAGTAGACCGGGGCGACCAGCTGGAGATCCGGATTGGGGACGGTCCCGAGCCGATCATGCTCCTCTGCCACCACGACACGGTCTGGCCCGAGGGTACGCTGGCGCGCCTGCCGTTCCGGGTCGACGGTGATCGCGTCATGGGCCCGGGGAGCTATGACATGAAGGCCGGCATCGTCGAGGCGGCGTTTGCGCTCGAGGCAGCCAAACCAAAGCGGCCGGTGGTCGTGCTCTCGACCTCCGACGAGGAGATCGGCAGCACCAGCTCACGCGCGCTGATCGAGGAGACGGCGCGGCGGGCGGTGGCGGTGCTGGTGCTCGAACCGGCCGCCAGCGGAGGGGCCATCAAGACCGCCCGCAAGGGCGTCGCCGATTTCATCCTCGATGTCGACGGCCGCGCCGCCCACGCCGGGGTCGAGCCGGAGAAAGGGATCAGCGCCATCGAGGAATTGGCGCACCAGGTGCTCGCGCTCAAGGCACTGAGCGACCCGGCCACCGGGACCACCATCAATATTGGCGTGGTCGACGGCGGCACCCGGCCCAACGTCGTCGCAGCGCACGCCCGCGCCGAGATCGACGTCCGTTTCGCGCGGGCCTCGGAGGCGGAGCGAGTGGTTCGCGCCATCAACGAGCTGGAACCGAAGCTCGCCGGTGCTCGCCTGCGCGTGAGTGGCGGGGTCGACCGCCCGCCGATGGAGCGCAGCCCCGGCACCATTCGCCTGGCCCAGCTCGCCCAGCTACTCGCCGGTGAGGTCGGCTTCCCGCTGGCCGAGACCAGCACGGGGGGCGGGAGCGACGGGAATTTCACGTCCGCTATCGGCGTCGCCACGCTCGATGGGCTTGGCCCGGACGGTGGCGGCGCGCATGCCGACTCCGAGCACCTGCTGATCCAGAGCTGGCTCGATCGGACCGAGCTGTTGCGGCGCCTGATCGAGGCGCTCTAGCGCGACTTGACGCCCCGCCCACCGCCTGTGTTAGGGTGGACGACGGTCCGTAACGCCTTGTTGTAGATAACCGCCTTCCTCTCGTTTCCGCCCGCGGACCAGAAGGGTTGACGTTCGTCGAGTGACGGAGGGAAGGCTCCATGAACGTTACAGGGGTTATTGCTATCGTGCTCAAGGCTCATGCCTATATCTTGC
>Ga0307479_10004935_pt1 | contig 12237 bp, 25 predicted proteins | sample atmos_gasesECM4C_FD_203743 | JGI IMG/M metagenome (GOLD analysis project Ga0307479, IMG submission 203743) | Hardwood forest soil microbial communities from Morgan-Monroe State Forest, Indiana, United States - atmos_gasesECM4C_515 | ecosystem: Environmental > Terrestrial > Soil > Temperate...
TGTTTTACATCACTACTTGGTATCCCTACTATTGATGCCACCATTATTTGCTCTATATGGAGACTCTTTGCTCTTATGAGCATTTTTATTCTATCAAAGGTTGAGAATGGCTTTCCATGCATGGCATTTGTCCTTATTGCGTCTAGGAACATATCTTTTTTATTATTGTAATACTTTATTCGTGATAATATCTCCTTTTTTTTCAGTTGTTTATTTGCACTAATTCTATGCCATCCATCCACTGCATAATATTTATCTTGGAAAAGTCCTACTAATATGGGAGGGAATCTATTTCCAGCAATCATAGCTTTTTTGTATTGCCAAGCTGTCATCCAATCTGGCTCTTTTCTTGGATAAAGCTCTTCATCTAAGACTATCTTTTCTATTTCCATCATTTTTGTTTGTTCCTTTGCCATTAATTCACCAACATAATCCTTACCATACCATACATTAGCAAGCGGTACACTACTTCACCACACCTTAAATATTAATCCTTACCTCACACCAGCTAACCATACTGTGCCGTAGTTCACCCTGCCGTAAATATAATTAATATCCTTACCTAACCAAACTCTAACCGAACTCCGCAGAAGCCAACCAGACCAGAACTTACCGAATATAAGTATATTCCTTACCAAACCTAAGCGGACAATACCATACTCCACCAAGCCGTTCCAAACAATGCCTAAAATATAATTCATAAATCCTTACCTTGCAACACCATACTCCAAACTACCCCAGCTAACAAAACCATACCGAATATAATATTAATAATTTCCTTACCTTACAACACCTTGCTTCACCTTACACCACCTTTGCGGACAAAACCTTGCCAAATATTATTTTGCAATTTTCCATTGTTTCACTAAGAAACATCCAAACGAACCTCTGTGCCTTGGGGAAAAATCCATAATTCCAATTCGCTGTCCTGCATCTTCTAATATTGCTTTCAATATCTCTGGGTCAGATATGAATCTCTTATCATAGATTATTTGGAATTTTGCTTTCCAGCTAGAAACTTTGGCTCTGCATCTGATTACTCTGCTTCTTTTCATCCCTGAAGAGATTACAACTCCTCTGGCATCTACTTCATACTTATTAGTACCCAATGGAATTTCGAATGGTTCAACTTTAACTGTTCCTGCTAATGAGGAGGTTACACTCTTACCTTTTACCTTATACATTTTACTTGCATTAAGTAAAGCTCCCATCAATACTTCTGAAGGGATACAAAGTTCTTTTTTATTGGACATCCAGTAAGCGGTCTTTTCAGCCTGCTCCTCTGGAGTTCCATAAGCATCTTCCTTATTGCTTCCAGCGATTGTTTTACTCTTCAATGCTTCAATGTTAAATTTGTTCATTAAAAGAGGGCTTTTTCCTTCAATTTCTACATCTATTGTTTGTATTGTTTCCATACTATCAAGCTTTCATATATTACTCACTGACTGGATATATATAGCTTTCTGTGTATTTGTTTTTATCATCGTCGACAGGATACATAGAAAGGCTTATATATCAGTAATGAAGCCCATTTAAGGCATTAGTCTTTATATATGAGAGATGACCTAAGATTGATTAAGAAGGAGAGCAAACTATTTTGGTGTCCCCACCTAAAATCCCCTTGCTCTCCTTTCTACTACTTCTTTTCTATCCCAAATATCTTTAAAATTCTATGTTCATATTTTAGATAAAGCAGACATAGTGTTAAGATAAATGCTAAGATAATAATTATTGTTAATCCCCAATTCGTATAGAATCGTATATTAGTTATATTGAGTGTTATTTCATCTTGACCATTTGAGAACAAAGTTAATATGCTAATTACAATATCAAAGAAAAGTGAGATATATGCAATCCTATCTACCCAACCTCTTATCCTCTTAGCTAGTTTGTGATTTGTTTTCATTATAGCTCACTTTGAATATCTTAACTCCGTTGTTGCTGAAAGCTAGTTCGAGGCTATCATTAGAGACCTTACATTTCAGGTTACAGTATGTGAGCAAGTCGTATAAAATACTTTTGTTTAGGATAGTGTTTGTTACAATTAGGTTGCCTTCTAAACCCAAGTTCTGGCTTTGATTGATGTAGAGATACCTTAAGAGCAGATATTGCGGTCTAACGCTGTTTAAATAGTTATAATTGATGCCATATAGGAAGTTAGAGAACTCGTAGGTCCTTGTGGCATTTAGACCGCTTACGCTATCTGTGTAGCTTATTCTGTTACCCAATCCCTCTATTAGTGAGCCATCTTGCCATAATGTAAGAAAAGTTGCATTATTTGGTGTATTGTTCGAAATCCAAGCCATTGAACTGATGAAATCTTTATTTATGTAACCAGCAGGTTGTGTGAAAAGAAAATTCATTAATGAAAAAACTATACTCATTAAAAATGCCAGTCCTAATATTCCTCTTATATCTTTAGGTGATAATGATAGAATTCCTTTTCCTATTCTTTCTACCCTTACTTTTGACCAATCATATATTTTTATGAATGTATATGCACCTAAGATTGCAAAGGGTATGCTAGCTATTGAATTATATCGTTCAGTAGTAAAGCTCAAGTAAACTGTTATAAGGAAATATGCAAATAACACAATGAAGGCTATGATATTCTTTTCTTCCTTATTATTGTAGAAAACTATGAATGATGCTGGAGCTAGAAATAATAGAAATTCAAAGCTACTAAATAGGAAAGAAAAACTTGGTATTTGAAGTTCATTAATTGTTGAGGATAATCCATTTGATGAAGCTGGAATTACGTTGAATAATGAGAAGCCACCACCTAAAGGCTCTGGATGACCAACTGCTAAAATTATGATGATATATGCAAAGATTGAGATAGTTAAGAATATTGACTTTTCCTTTATAGTTGCATTGTTAACCTTGTCTATTAATAGCATCTGAAGTCCACAGGCAATTGATAATGCCATCATGAATTCCCAGATAAGACCCATATCAACAAATGGCAATAATGAATTATCTCTTATTATATTGTAATTTTGGAAAGTTTGGATTAGCCATAGAAAATTAGATAGAATAAAAACAAGCAATGCTGTCTCAAGGAATTTAGTCCTATCTCTTTTCATATAACAATAAATCAATAATAAAAATAAGGCTAAGGCATAGATAATAAAGGCAAATACAGCCCCATTCCAAACTGTTATTCCTATTGCTAAAATGCTTACAGAGGTAAGTCCATAGACATATTTGAAGAACCATAGCCTTTCTTTGTATACTTTTATCAAAATAAGTAGGCTAATTATCACAAAAAGGCTAACAAAACTGTCTCCTCTGAACATAAAGGCATCAGTTCTGGCAATATTCGCATTTGAGATAGCTAAGAAGAAAGAAGCGAGTAATGCAAATCTAGAATCATTGATTAGCTCTTTGCTAAACCAATATACTGCTATAATTTCAAGGAGTCCAAAGATTAGGGGAAGCCAAGGCATAATATAAATTAAAGGAATCATCTTCTGCAATATTCCATATATTAATAGCGGAATCCAGTATAAACCACTTGGCTCGGTTATCTGATTATGATTTGGGAATCCTGACAGCACTGAATTAGTAGGTATTGTAAAATTATGATTTATTGCCTGCTGTAATACCGAATAGTGGAAATATACATCTGGCTCAAAGAATGTATTGTAAGGCAATAAAGCTAGCCTAAAAACAAAGCCAATGAGAAGAATAATGCCAAGGATTATCTTATCTGGGACTTCTTTGTTCCAGATTATCATTTAGCTACCTTTATTCGTCTTCTACTCCTTCAAGCTTAGTTTTTATATCTAAGGTCGTTTCCCTTGAGAGAAGTAATGTTAGAGAAGGTCTTCCATATATGTCTCGAAAGATGAGTATATCTCTATCATTTATATCTGTTGCAACTTCTGCTTGCCCATATGCATAAAGGAATGGAAGACTACTTGCTAATTGCAAGAACTTTTTGAGTTCACTATCTTCCTCCTTCCCTTGAGGTTGCTGTGGCTGTTGCTGGGCAGTTGGTTGCCTCAAAGAGTCTTTTCCACTCCTTGCCATATCTTGTCCCTGTCCTGGTTTTTTTATTCCCATTCTATCAATCTCATCGTCAAGTGGTTCGTCCAATATACCCAAAGAATCTTTCAGGTCTTGGATTATTTGCATATAATATCATAATTTCATAACATTGAAGATTTAAATAGCTATATGATGGAATTAACTTGAGGTCAGAAAGCGAATCTGGTTAGGCTGGTGGGGAGGGATACGTTGCCTAAAACCTCTTCTTAACTGGATAAGGGTAACCATGTTCAGCAGGTCGGATTCGCCTGATATCCTCACCAGAAATAGATTGCTATAAATCTCTCAATCTTCCTATGCAAAGTATTTAATCCAGTTGTATTTTTCAATATATCTTTAATTAAATCTCTGTATAGAATCTTCTCTTGAAGCTCCAAAGAACCTTGCCTCCAACTTTTGTGAATCTTATCATCTATCATCTGAATTTCTATTCTGCCTAACATCTCTTTCTTCATTGACAAATACCATCCATCCAAACTAGTTCTGCTATATCTTTTTACTATCTTCAATAATCCTTTTGTATCAATAAAACTCTCTTTATTTGTTGAATATTCCTTTAAAATAGGTTCAATTGTAGCCTCATCACATATCTTAGCCACATCTGCTGGTGAATATCCAGCCAATGCCCTACTTATTCTATCAAGATTGACCTTTTTATGGGGCTTATTATTGAGATAATATTGAACCATCAATCTTCTTTCTTTATAATTAGGTGGTGGGATATAGACTGTTTCCTGGAATCTACCAGCCCTTTTCAATGCTGGGTCTATATCAGTTGGTCTATTTGTAGAACCTAGAACATAGATACCCTCTGGATTCTTCTCTATTCCATCCATCTGTGTAAGAAATACATTGATTGCATCTCTCATAGCACTTCCTTCACCTCTTACATCATCTGAACTATGCCTTTTGCCACCTAATGCATCAAGCTCATCAAAGAAGATAATGCATGGTGTATTTTTCCTAGCAGTATCAAATATCATCTTTACATTCTTTGATGTAACTCCAGTGTACATCCCCATTATGTCCTCTATCCTAGCTACTATGAAATTACAACCAGCTTCACCTGCCAAAGCCTTTGCCATAAATGTTTTTCCAGTTCCAGGTGGACCATATAATAAAACTCCATTAGCTAATTTCTTTCCATATTTCTTTGGAAGGTCTGGTCTTTGTATTGGAAGAACAACGTGCTGGAATAGATATCTTTTTACATTATCTATCCCAATTACATCCTTGAATGTTGTTGTTGATTTGAAGAAGTTTATCCTTACAATTTTATCTGTTTCTTCGCTTATTTCATCCTTTGATTCATTCTTTTCATTCAATCTGGATATTGCTTCATCTGCCTGAATCTTGTTCTTTTCAATCTGTTTTGCCTTATCAAACCAGAACATTGCCTTCTTTGAATTCCCTAGCTTTTCTTCGATTAATCCTAAGTTAAATGTTAAATCTGGCATAGATGGAAATATTCGATAAGCTCTCTCAAAATCCTCTCTTGCTTCTTCATATTGTTGAGCCTTTAGTTCCAATAGTCCTTTATTAAAATATGCACTTGGGTCTTCAATCTTTTCCACTATCTGCTCATAAATTGCAATTGCACTTTCCAATTGACCATTTTTGTATAATGCATTAGCCTGATTCCAGAGATTTAGAGTCCTTTCATCCATGGTAGGATATAGAAAAATAGGTTATTATGCCTTTTTATTTAATATTCATCAAGTCTGTAATCAATGCCTTCTTTTACATCTGATGTTATATCTTTTATGCTTATTGGTTTACCAATAATCTTCTTATTTAATTTTTTACCTTCTTCACCTATCTTAAAGATATGTTCATTTATTCCATAACGTGATTGAGGTTTTTCATCCAGTGCATAAACGTCTTTTTTATCAATCACAAAAGTGTATCTTGCTTCTGATAATTTAGGATTATCATAGATTTCAATGGTATGCCCACGATATAATTCACCATCTTTTTCTTTTTCCATGTTATGCCCTCAATTTACCTTTATGTTTCTGCATTGCCTTTTGATATGCTTCTTTGCTTTCTTGATATCTCTGTCTATATATTGGAAGTTCTCCTTTTTCTAGTCTTCCTTCTTTATACTCCTCCTTTGCAACCTCATAGATACCCTTATCTACCATGTATGTATTTCTTAATTCTTTCAATGACCTCTGCATAATATCAACTTAATTCTTCATCAATTTCCTTTACCATTTCTTTATTCTTCATTTTTGCTAAATCTCTTAATTCCTTATTATATTCTTTTTCTGCTTTCTTCTCTTTCAATATTTGTTTATGTGATTTTCCCTTTAATATCTTTGCTTTTATTAGACCAGCTTTTATTTCATGTAATTCTTTTCCTACTTCTTCACCAATTACACCTCCTGCAATTGCACCTTCAGCAAGACCTGGAAATCCTAAGATTGCTCCTAAAGCCATTGCACCGATTGCACCACCTAAAAGTTCAGCTTTGGTTTCTGCTTCTGTTGATTCAGGAATATAATCCAGTATAGACTTCCTTAATTTCGCTTTCTTTTCCATTTAATCATCAATGAAGCGTTTCTTCTGCATATTCTTTTATTTGTGATAAAAATGGCTGTGTTCTTCTTCTATTCACCTCTTTTGATATTTCTTCTAATCTTTGAATCCATTTTCCAGGTATAAACTTTATAATCTCATCTCTCTGTTCTGTTTGTTTTGTAGCAAACACTAATTTACCTTTGTATCTAATTTCGTAATGAGTTAGTCCAAAAGTAAATTCAACATCTTTATACTGAACAACATCTTTTACTAATCCTAAAAATGAGCCTTTATTTTTTCCAATTCTATCTATTTCTCCCTGAGTTTCATCTAAAAAATCAATAATTTCCCTTGCAGAATGTTTTGTCTTCTCCATTCTTATACCTCATGTCTGGTTGCTCTTTCATAAAGTTCATTCACCTTTATCTTCCATGAATCATCATTATTATCAAATCTTGATACATCAACTTCTTTATCAGAAAGTATTTCAGCAACAAAATGAACTTCTTTATCATCTGATATTGCTATATAGGGCTTATTTGTTACTCCAGTTACTTTTTCTATTCTAATTCCAGTTTTAGGGTCTTTAAATTCTCTTTCTTTGTGAAATAATTTTTTAGGGGCAAATCTATCTAGGATGACTTGTGCCTTCCTCAGATATTCTTTACTCTCTTCTTTTATTTCGATAGACTCAAGCTGTTTGAATGATTCTTCACTAAGTGTGTGTTCCTTTTCCATTATTTCTTACCTTTTCTTAATTTTGCTATTTTATTTTTATTTCTTAGATAACCATAGATTCCAGTTCCAAGTGTTAATGCACCCATTCCAACAAAATATGGTGCTACTGGACCTGCAATACTAGATGCACCAATTTCTAAAGAGCCAACTCCAATAGCAGTTTTAAGAATACGATTATCACTTTTTAATTGTTTTATTTGTTTGTTAACTTCTTTTATTGTCTTTTCCATCTAGAATCCCCTTCTTATCTGTATATCAATCTGGTCCAATTGCTTTTTTGCTTTTATCAGCATATTCCCTACAATAGGATAAACCTGTGCATAAGGACCTATTTTCTTTATCTTATTAATCTGCCTTTGGATATCCTTCTTATTAGCATTAGCTTCATCCTTAGCCTTCTTTGCTATTGCAAAGCTTTCATTAGCTAATCTAGTCATATCCAAGACATCTGGTTTCCTTGCCATAATATCACTCATGAAATGATTCTAGAGTTTTTGCAAGAACTACTTGCTTCTCTAGGTGCGTATCGCCTATCTTCTTTGCATAGGCTTCTGCCTTATCCAGATATTCTTTCTTTATGACTTCCTTGTAGCCATGCTTTGTGAAGGCTTCATTTCCGTAATGCCTTCTAATAAAGGCTCGTAATCTACCTTTATGCTTTATGGCTTTTTTGATAAAGAATTTTGTTCTCTCCATAGTATCACTTTATTATCAATTCCCAAGTATCTGGACCTCCTATATTACTAAATCTGTTTCCTTTATATGTAAAACTTTTTGTTTCTGGATGGTGATGCAAAAACTTTAAAGTTGCTATTCTATTTCCTTTTTTAAAATAGATTTCTGTTCCTTTCCTACTGGTTACTCCACCTGACCTTCTAACTTTACCTTCTTTATCATATTTGATATTTTTTACATAATATTTATCTCCAGAATGCTCCCAGCCTTCATTAATCAATTTAGTTTCTAGTTCAGCTAGAGAACCTCGTTCTATTGATTTTTGCTTTTCCACTATCTCACATTTCTAACTACAAGATAAATTCCAGTTCTATTAACTAGATTTTTCCCTCTTAAATATACTCTATCTTTTTCTGCATCAACTTGAGTATAGAGAACGCCTTTAATTTTCTTAGCAAATCTTTCAGCAGATTCTAGATTTTCAAAATTAATTGAAATTGGGTATTCCTCAGCTTCACTAAAATTAATTTCTTCTGGATAGATTAATTCTTTTATATGTTCTTTGTGCCATCTTTTAATCCCAGTATTTACTTCTTTTCTAGTTGCCTCGTTTTTTGAGAAATCACCAACATTAAAAAATTCTATTTCTTTTCTATGTTTATAGATATGAATTCCATGCCCACCATACCATTTATAAGTAACTCCATCTAGATGTTCTATAATCATTGCTTTTTCTTTCTCCATTTATATCATCTACAATATATGGCTTACAGCACCAGCAACTCCTAATGTAACTCCAGTTGCAACTGCTAGCTCTCCTGCACCTAGGACAAAGTCTTCTGTGCTTTGGAATACGTTTCTGGTCTTTGCCTTATATCTTTTTGTTTTTTCCATAGTATCATATATTTCTAAATTTTCCGACATATTTACTTTTTTTAATAAATAATATTTCAACTTTAACTTGACTTTTTCCTATTGGTGCAAGTTTATCAATTATTTCCCAAGGAATTAATTCACCTTGTTTGATTGTTTTTACTTTTTGGCTTATATCAATTCTTTTCTCCATTTTAACCACTAAAACTTTATCTCAGATGTCCCTCTGTTAACTCCTTCAATTATTCCTGTAACAAATTCCTTTCTCCTTCTTTTTTTCTTTTCCATTTTTATCACGAATAACTTTTCTTCATCTTTGCTTTATCATATTCTTTATCAAGCTCCTTATCAACCATTAAAAGTTCATCTAACTTTTTTACCATTTTTCGAGCATCATCTGCAAGCTTTAATGCTGGATATGATGTTCTACCTTCCTCTTGTAATTCTCTAGCTCTTTTTTGCCATTCATTAGCGAAATCACTGAGCTTTAATTGAGCTTCTATAATTAATTTATCAACCATTTTATCACTTAAAATCTTTATATTTATTTCCTATTTTAATACCTATAATTTTATCCCTATTTGAAAGTGTATATGAACTGCCTATTGACCTTTCAGTTCTTATTAAAAGAAAAACTGGTTTCCAACCAGTAGTTATTCCAACTCTACCAGTAATAATTTCGTCTCCAAATTTAACTTTAATTTTATATCCATTATTATAATATGAGATAAATTTTTTAGCTAAGTCTTTATCATTAAATTTGTCTCCATATTCTTCTTTTTTTCTTTCAAGAAGTTCGTGAAATTTAGTATATTCAAATTCTTTTTCCATTTTAATTATCTCTTAATTAATCCAGGCAGATATCCGCTTTTCTTGAAATTATTCACCTTCCTTATTACTGCTCTCCAGTGAAGCTTTGGACCAGTCTTCCTAGCATTATGATATTTTTTCTCAAATTCTTGAATTGCAATGTCAGGATTTGATACAATTAGTCTATTTACAAAATCGAGTCTTGTATAATTTTTGGGCTTTCTAGAAATTCGTAGATATTTTTCCATTATTATCTCCTATGTCTTACACTTGCTTTTCTTTTATGTTTTCTCCTTCTTGCTTGTGCTTGTTCTTCAGGATATACATTATTGGCTAAATTCTGCCCTAGTCCATATCCTGTTCTTGCAATTGGTTCTAGTGCTTTGCCAATACCGACTGCTGTCTTTCCTATTGAAGTTCCAATTCTTGACCCAGCATTTAGGACCTTAATCAATTTATTTTTCTTAAAAAATAGTTTCTTTTGCAATTCTGCCTTTTTTGCAAGCAGTTGTTCTTTTGTCTCTTCTTCATTTGCTTCTTTTTCAAGAGCATCCACTTCAGCTTTTAACTCCTCAACAGTTTTATCCTTTTCCATTTTATCTACCATCTAATCAACTATAAGTTAGGGATACATATATAAATCTATTTCTCATCTTCTGATATAGTTATTACTTCTTCCTCATTTGCAACTCTCATACTCTTTTCTATCTTTTTCCTTGCCAAATATAAATGATATTGTTCTTCATATTTTTTAGCAACTTTTCTTGGCAAATCATAATTCTTCATTAGATATTGTTGGACCTCCACTACATTGAATTTGGGATTTATTTGATTCTGTGCAACATACAATTCTTCCAATAGAACCATGTCAATATTAAGTGCCTTTTGTCTTTCATCTCTATCTTTTGCATCATGTAATTGAGCTTCCTTTTTGTATATTTTATATTGGTCCTCAATACTTTTTGGTAATTTGTAGGTTCTCAATGAGGTTATATAATTTGGATTGTGATATAGGAAATAGTTTATCTGGTCAGGATTATTTGATTTTTCAATCTTCTTTACTCCCCACATATCATCTGTTATATAAACATTTTGATGTGCATTAAGAATTGCTTTATATCTTGAAGGTTTGTGTAACCAGATGTTAGACCTTTCAAGTAAAACTTTGGTTGCTCTCTTTTGAGCCTGAAAGTTGAAAATAATCAGATTATGATTGCTACCAACTGCACTTACAACTTCAACTAGTTCTTTTACTTCTGGATTCATTGCATCTAGATTCATTCCTGAAAAGTAGCCTTCATCGAATATTTTTGCTTTATTTTCTACTGTCTCCAATTCAGATAATGCTCTATGGGCTTTAGTATAATAGATATCCTCTTTTAATGAAAAGGTGCTTCCAATCAATTTCATTACTTTTCTAGCTACTTGAACTGCTAGATTAGATTTTCCCTGTCTTGCTGAACCTGTTATAAGAATTACAGCATCTCTATCTTCTTCCTTAATCATATATGCTATCATGTAGCATAATTGGTTTATTTTTTTTTTATTTTAGTAATGTCTGCTTTTGCCTTTTCATTTAACGTGATTTGCTGTGCATCTTCAAACTTTGTTATCCATGGATATTTGGGCTTAAATTTCAGAGAGAATCCATATTTCAGTGCCCAAGGAAGAAATGATTTTCTTGCATCATTAAATAATTCAAGAACATACTCTATTGTACTATTTGGGTCTTTTATCCTTGGGATTACCCAATCAAGCATTTTTGTATCTTCAATGACATCTTTGCTATATTTATAGATTAATCCTCTTGCACCTTCAAGTGTAGCCACAGTATCTGCTCTAAGGTCTGTATCCCAAGAATTATTCTGATGAAGTCTTGTTAGAATCTTATTCATGTTGATTTCTATATTACTTTCTTGAAGTGTATCGGCTTCTTGATTTACATTAACCTCATAGGAATTTTGCCTCTTTGGTCTTTCATAGATTTGTTCATTTTCCATTTTAATCAATGTATTGTTACTCCTAATGCCTTTTCTACTCCTGTTGTAACTGATGCTGAAACATTATGTGGGAAGGCATTGATTGCACCTTGCAATCCAGAGATATCACCTCCGAAGATAAATATAGAACCAGCAAGTAAAATTATGGCAAATGCCATTATCATATTAGCAAGATTCTGACTCCAGAAATCAGGTTTTTCTGCTTTAAGTGCATCAATCGTCTTAAATGCACTTTCTGTTGCCTGCAATGAATTTGAGATTAATTTTGCTGTATCTGAATAATTTTTAGCATAACCTTGTTCAATCCTATTAGGAAGCTGAACATAAGAGCCAGCTTCAAACTCTGCTAAATAGCCACCAATTGCTAATTGAGCAATACTTTCATCAAATGGAACTTTTTTGAGAATTTTCTTATTTAAAATTTTATCAAGCCATTTTGTAGCTGGCAAAGCGAAAACTGCATAAGCAATAGCTCCAGTCTGGGTTTCTTGCCTTTCAACAGAGAAATTTTTATCCATGCTGAAATCAATTGCATAGTCATGTTTTGAAAGAACAAAATGTGCTT
>Ga0307479_10004938_pt1 | contig 12234 bp, 6 predicted proteins | sample atmos_gasesECM4C_FD_203743 | JGI IMG/M metagenome (GOLD analysis project Ga0307479, IMG submission 203743) | Hardwood forest soil microbial communities from Morgan-Monroe State Forest, Indiana, United States - atmos_gasesECM4C_515 | ecosystem: Environmental > Terrestrial > Soil > Temperate...
CGCCTTCGCCACCGAAGGCGTCGCCGGCCCGGCGAACCGCCAGACCGCGACGAGCGAGATCTGGCGGGTTCCCTTCGGCGGCGGTGAGCAGCGGCTGGTGTGGAAAGGCGATGGTGTGCAGCCCAGTTGGTCGCCCAAAAAACTGCGCATCGCCTTCTGGGGTGTGGAGCAAGGCAGCCGGCGTACGATCTGGACGGTGCCCGTCGCCGGCGGGCCTGCCGTCCGCGTGACCGACGACGAGCACCTGAACTGGAACCCCGTCTGGTCGCCGGACGGCAGGTTGCTATACTTTGCCAGCAATCGCGGCGGCTCGATGAACTTCTGGCGCGTCCCGATCGACGAAGCCTCGGGCAAGGTTCTCGGCGATCCCGAACCGCTGGGCGCGCCGGCGCAATGGAGCGGCTTCCTCAGCTTCTCGCGCAGCGGCCGCCGCTTCACTTATGCGAGCGACGAAAGCAAATCGAATATCGAGCGCATCGAGATCGACCCGGGCAGCGGCAGGGTGCTCGCAACCCTGACGGCGGTGACCCAAGGATCGCTGCCCGTCTCCGCCTTCGACATCTCGCCGGACGGCAGGTGGCTCGTCTTCAGCACGGCCGGGCCGCGGGAGGACCTGTTCGTGATCCGCCCTGACGGCAGCGGCCAGCGGCAGCTCACCGCCGGCGGCGGCAAGAACCGCATACCCCGCTGGTCGCCAGACGGCTCTCTCATCGCTTTCTATTCGGACCGCGGCGGTGATTATCAACTCTGGACTATCCGGCCCGACGGCAGCGACCTCAAGCTGATCAGCGAAGCGAAGCCGCTTTACAATCCCGTCTGGTCCCCGGACGGGAAACAGCTCGCGTGCCTCGTCGGGGCCCACCAGGACCTCGGCTTGATCGACTTCACTCGGCCCCTGGCGCAACGCCGCCCCAGGCTGCTGCCGTTGCGCGCCCTCCCGCTCACGCCATACTCCTGGTCACCCGACGGTGAGAGGCTCGTCGGCCTGACCGACGAGCGTGGCGTTTTCGTCTATTCATTTCACGGCGGCGGTTACGAGCGCATCACCGATGACAAGGCGCAGTCCCCGTCCTTGCTTCACGACGGCCGTGGCGTGGTTTACCTCAGCGAGGGAAGGATCAAGGCCGTCGACACCAGAAGCCGCAGCTCTCGCGAGCTGTACAGGCCGCCGGCGAACTCGGACATCAAAGTGGTGCGCCTGAGCCCTGACGATCGCACGCTCTATATCGTGCGCGCGACCCAGGAGGGCGACGTCTGGTTGGGAGCTTTTCCTTGACGGATTTCCCTCGCAGCCATCCACAAGCTTAGCGCCATACTTGCATTTATATAAATAGCAAGAGGCGTAGCTCGCGACAGGCACTTGATTCTCGTCAAATTGAGATATACTGGTGGTCATCATCCACTACGGGCCGGCGCCGCAAGGCTGCGATTCAGCGATCGCCCGTCCGTGCTTGCACTCAGGAGGGACGATGACCTTTACCGTACGTGATCTCATGATTGATGTCCTCCCCGCCACCTTCGCGGAAGCCGACGAGTTGCGCCTGTGCGCGAATGAAATCACGCTGACACCGCCGCAGCCCAAGCCGCCCAAGCCGCCGCATCCGCCGAAGCCCGGGCCGAAACCGCCGAAACCCGGCTGCGTGGGTGACACCATGCCGGGGGCGGTCCAAGGCGCCGGGGAGTGGACGGCCGAGCTGCTGCCCCTCGAGGCGCTGCGCGAGCAGCTGCAGCGGGCGCTGCACGCCTGATCGCTGCACGCCGGCGACCGCTCAGCGGTAGAACAGCGGGTAGGTCGCCGGCCTGACCTCGTGCATCATCTCGTAGACGGTCTCGAAGACCTGCTCGCGGTTGGGCTTCGACCAGTAGTCGCCGTCCGAGCCGTAGGCCGGGCGGTGCTCGGCGCCGGTCAGGGTGCGGGGCTCCGAGTCCAGCCAGGCGTAGCCGCCCTGGACCTCGAGCGCCTGCTGCATCATGTAGGCGGAGGCGCCGCCCGGGACGTCCTCGTCCACGAACAGGACGCGGCTGGTCTTGCGCAGCGAATCGAGGACGACCCCGGGGAGGTCGAACGGCAGCAGCGTCTGGACGTCCACGACCTCCACCTCGATGCCCACCTGCGCCAGGCGTTCGGCGGCCTCGAGCGCGATGCGGCAGCAGGCGCCGTAGGTGACCACGGTGAGGTCGCCGCCCTGCCGCAACACCTCGGGCACCCCCAGCGGCACGGTCATCTCGCCGATGTTGGCGGGCAGCCGCTCCTTGGCGCGGTAACCGTTGAGCACCTCGACCACCAGGCCCGGGTCGTCGCCGCGCAGCAGGGTGTTGTAGAAGGCGGCCGCCTGGGTCATGTTGCGCGGCACGCAGACGTAGATGCCGCGCACCAGGTCGAGGACGCCGCCCATCGGCGAGCCGGAGTGCCAGATGCCTTCCAGGCGATGCCCGCGGGTGCGCACGATCACCGGTGCCTTCTGCCGGCCCTTGCTGCGGTAGCGGAGACAGGCGAGGTCGTCGGAGAGGATCTGCAGCGCGTAGAGGATGTAGTCGAGATACTGGATCTCGGCGATCGGCCGCAGGCCGCGCATCGCCATGCCGATCGCCTGCCCGAGGATGGTCGCCTCGCGGATGCCGGTGTCGGACACCCGCAGCTTGCCGTACTTCGCCTGCAGGCCGGCGAAGCCCTGGTTGACGTCGCCGATCTGGCCCAGGTCCTCGCCGATCGCGACCAGGTTCGGATAGCGCGCCAGGGCGGCGTCGAAGCAGGCGTTCATCACCTTGTGACCATCGACCACCGGCGCGTCGGCGGCGTAGACCGGCGCCACCGCCGGCACCGCCAGCGCCGCCAGCGGCGTCTCGCTGTACAGGTCGCTACCGTAGCGCTCGGCGTTCTCGCGCTCGCGCTCGCGTCTCCACGCCGCCAGGCGGCGCGCCGCGAGCTGCAGGTCCTGCCCGCCGGCGCCGGCGTGTCCGCCGCCGTCGCCTCCCGCCTGGCCGCCGGCCGCCGCCGCCGCGACCGCGACCAGCGCGCCGTGCGCCGCCGCCACCAGGTCCCGCCGCAGCACGACCGGCTGGCGATCGAGCTCGGCGACGACGCCCAGGACGGCCTCGCGGACCGCGGGTGAGGCAGCCGCGGCCAGCTCGCCGAGCCGCGCCAGCACCTCCGCCTTCTCCCGCTCGATCGGCGCGCGCAGCGCCTCCCAGGCCCGGCGCTGCTCGGCGCGCACCCGGCGGGTGGCCTCCTCCTCGAGCGCGTCGAGCTCGCCGGCGCTGGCCAGCCCTTCGGCGGTCAGCCACTGGCGCATGCGCCGCAGGCAGTCCACCTCGGCCTCCCAGGCCAGCCGCTCCTTCGACTTGTAGCGCTCGTGGCTGCCGGACGTCGAGTGGCCCTGCGGCTGGGTCATCTCGACGACGTGCACGATCGCCGGCACGTGCTCGCGGCGCACCGCGGCGGCGGCCTCTCGGTAGACGGCGCACAGCGCGGGATAGTCCCAGCCGGGCACCCGGTAGAGGTCGTAGCCCTGGCGCGAGCCGGGCGCGCGGCGGAAGCCGGCGAGCAGCTGCGACAGGTCCTTCGTCACCTGGTACTCGTTGGGGACGGAGATGCCGTAGTCGTCGTCCCAGATCGACAGCAGCATCGGCGCCTGCAGCACGCCGACCGCGTTGACCGACTCCCAGAACAGCCCCTCGGCGCAGCTGGCATTGCCGATGGTGCCGAAGGCGATCTCGTCGCCGTGATGCGAGAACCGCGGCGTCGCCTCGTGCCCCTCGAGCTCGGGCAGCTCGCGGTAGAGCCGCGAGGCGTAGGCGAGCCCGACCAGGCGCGGCATCTGGGCGCCGACCGGCGACAGGTCGGCCGCGGAGCTGATCAGGTCGGCGAGGTTGCGGAAGCTGCCGTCCGGCTCGACCAGGCAGGTCGAGAAGTGCGCGTTCATCTGCCGCCCGGCCGAGCACGGCTCGAGCTCGGGGTCAGGGTTGGCGTAGAGCTGGGCGAAGAACTGCTCGATAGTGAGCAGGCCGAGCGCGAACATCAGGGTCTGGTCGCGGTAGTAGCCGGAGCGGAAATCGCCCTTGGCGAACACCTTGGCCAGCGCCAGCTGCGCCACCTCCTTGCCGTCGCCGAAGATGCCGAACTTGGCCTTGCCGGTCAGCACCTCGCGCCGGCCGATGAGGCTCGCCTGGCGGCTCTCGAACGCGATGCGGTAGTCGCGCAGCACCTCCTCGCGGCTCCAGGCTGCAGCCGCCGGCGAGAGGTCCGACGCGTCCTGGTCGAGGACGGAGATGGTCATGCGGGGGCCTCCGGAAGCTCGCTCGGGGGCGTCACGCCGCACCGGCGGCGCGCGGCGGACATGATACCCGGGAATGCTAGCATGCCCGCCGGGCCCTGCGCGTGGTCCACAGCGCATGCAGACCGCCGACGCCGTCTCCACCGTCACCGTCACCGCCCATGCCGCCTGCGCGCTGTTGCTGGCGCTGACCTTCACCTACCTGGCGCGCCTGTTCGACCGCCCCTACCTCCGCCGCTGGGCCCTGGCGTGGGCCTGCCTGCTGCTGGCAATCCTGGCGGTGCGCAGCTTCATCGCCTCCGGCAGCCGGGCCTTCTGGGTGGTCTACCTGGTGGCGGAGTGGTACTTCCTGGCGGCCTTGCTCGTGGGCTGCCACGAGCTGGCGCGCGGCGCCGCGGCGCGGGCTCCTCGCTTCCTGGTGCCCGGCCTGCCGGCGGCGGCAATCCTGGCCGGCACCCTGGTGCCGTTCTTCGACGACTTCAACCTCCTCTTCTCGCTGCAGGCCGGCATCCTCGCGGCCGGTTTCGCGGCCGCCTTCGCGGTCCTCGGGCGCGCGCCGGCGGAGCGGCACACGGTGGGCTTCCACCTGATGCGCGCCGCGTTGGGCTGGTTGACCGTGCAGTTCCTGCTCTACGTGCCGCTCTACCTGCTCGAGGGGCTGCACCGCCGGCCCGGCGCCGGCCTGCGCTTCGAGTGGCTCGCCTACTCGTCGCTTGCCGACCTCTGCGGGCAGCTGCTGCTCGGCTTCGGCATGCTCTTCATCCCCGCCGAGGAGACCCACGCCGAGCTCGCGGAGGCCGTCGCCGAGCTGCGCGCCGCCCGCGACCTGCTGGCCGAGCAGGCGCTGCTCGACCCGCTCACCGGCGCGCGCAACCGCCGCGCCTTCCAGGCGCTGCTCGCGAGCGCCGGGGGCCTACCGGCCGGCGGCCGCGGCACGCTGGCGATGATCGACCTCGATCACCTCAAGGAGATCAACGACAGCGCCGGGCACAGCGCCGGCGACGCGGCGATCCGTGCCGCCGCCGACACCATCCGCCACCTGCTGCGCGGCTCGGACCTGCTGTTCCGCTGGGGCGGCGACGAGTTCCTGGCCTGGCTGCCGGACTGCCATCGCGCCCAGGCCGAGGCGCTGCTCGCGCCGCTCGGCGCCGGGGCGCGCTTCGTGCCGGCGCCGCGCGGCCGCGAGCGCGAGCTGCACCTGACCTGGGGCGTGGCGGAGCTCGACGGGCCCGCGACCGCGGCGGCCATCGACGACGCCATCGCGCGCGCCGACCAGGCAATGTACGGCGTGCGCGCCGCCGCCCGCCCCGCCCGCCCGCCGCAGGCCGGCAGCGCCTGACCGGCGTGCTACGATCCCGCGCCGAGGCATCGCTGCCCGGAGGAGGTGTGCATGGGAGTCCCCTGCCGCGGTCACGCGCGAGCCAAGCGAGCGCCCGCTCTCGCCACCGCCTTCTCCTGCGTCCTTGCCGCCGTCGCCGCGTGCGCGACCGGCGGCGCGACGGCTCCCGGCCACCCCGAAGGCGGCGCGACAGCTCCCGGCCGCCCCGCCGGCGGCACCGGCGGCGACCCGGCCTCGCCGCCGAGCCCCTACCCCTCGACCTACCGGCGGCAGCCATCGCCGCCGGTGCTGATCGCGCACGCCACGCTGCTCACGGCCGCCGGACCGCGCCAGCTGGACGCCCCGCTGCTGCTGCGCGACGGCAAGATCGTCGCCGTCGGCAAGGAGGCCGTCGCCGCCGCGGCCGCCGCCGGCGGCGAGAGGCCGGTGGCGGTGGACGCCACCGGCAAGTGGGTCACTCCCGGGTTGATCGACCCCCACTCGCACCTCGGCGTCTACGCCTCGCCGGCAGTGGACGCCAACGCCGACGGCAACGAGGCCACGAACCCCGACACCGCGAATGTCTGGGCCGAGCACTCGGTGTGGCCGCAGGACCCGCAGTTCCCGCTGGCGCTCGCCGGCGGCGTCACCACCATGCAGATCCTCCCCGGCTCGGCCAACCTCTTCGGCGGCCGCAGCATCACGGTCAAGAACGTGCCCGCCCTGGGCGTCGATGCGATGAAGTTCCCCGGCGCCCCCTTCGGCCTCAAGATGGCGTGCGGGGAGAACCCGAAACGGGTCTACGGCGAGCGCGGGCGGGCGCCGTCGACGCGCATGGGCAACGTCGCCGGCTATCGCGAGGCGTGGATACGCGCCGTGCGCTACCGGGACAAGTGGCGGGAGTACGGCGAGCGCAAGGCGCACGGCAAGGACGCCACGCCGCCCGACCGCGACCTCGGCCTCGAGACCCTGGCGGGGGTGCTGGACGGCAAGATCCTGGTGCAGAACCACTGCTACCGGGCCGACGAGATGCTCGAGATGATCGACGTCGCGCACGAGTTCGGCTATCGCATCGCCGCCTTCCATCATGCCGTCGAGGCTTACAAGATCGCCGGCGAGCTGGCCCGCAACGGCATCTGCGCCGACATGTGGGCCGACTGGTGGGGATTCAAGATGGAAGCGCTCGACGGCATCCGCGAGAACCTCGCGCTGGTGGCCCGGGCGGGAGGCTGCGCCGTCGTCCATTCCGATTCCGCGGAAGGCATCCAGCGGCTGAACCAGGAGGCGGCCAAGGCCATGGCCGCCGGCCGTCGCGCCGGCATCGACATCACCCCCGAGGAGGCCATCCGCTGGCTCACCATCAATCCGGCGCGCTCGCTCGGCGTCGACCGCCAGACCGGTTCGCTCGAGGCCGGCAAGATGGCCGACGTGGTGGTGTGGAGCGGCGACCCGTTCAGCGTCTACACGCGCGCCGAAAAGGTCTACATCGACGGCGCCCTGATGTACGACCGCCTCGACCCGCGGCACCAGCCGGTGACCGACTTCGATCTCGGCCTGCGCGACGGCTGGCAGGAACCACCGGCCGGAGGCGTCGAGCCGCCGTCCGCCACCCCGGCCGGTTCGCCGGGAGCGGCCTCACCGGCGCACGCGTCGATGCCGGCCGGCGCGGCGGCGCCTGGCGCCGCGGAGGAGGCGGCGGCCAGGCCTGCGGCGGCGGCCCGCCCCGCCCGCTCCCTACCGTCCGGCCCACCCGAGAGCGCCTCCGGCAGCGCCACGGAGACCATCGCCATCACCGGCGCCACCGTGCACACCATGGGGCCGGCCGGGACGCTCGCGGGCGCCACGGTGGTGATCTCAGGCGGGCGCATCCGGGCGATTGGCGAGGGTGTCGCGGTCCCGCCGGGCGCGCGGCGGATCGACGCCGCCGGCAAGGTGGTGACCCCGGGATTGCTCGACTCCTTCACCCACCTCGGCCTGGTCGAGGTCAACGCCGTCGAGGACACCGAGGACGCCACCAACCAGGACCCCCGGCTGTCGGCGGCCTTCGACGTCAGCGCCGGCATCAACCCGGGCTCGATGTTGATCCCGATCAACCGCGTCGAGGGGATCACCCGGGCGATCGCTGCGCCCGGCTTCGGCAAGGCCCTCTTCCTCGGCCAGGGGGCGGTCATTCATCTCGGCGGCGGCCCGGGCACCGTCTTGCGGCGCGCCGTGGCGCAATTCGTGGCGCTCGGCGAGATCGGGGCGCGCGCCGCCGGAGGCACTCGCGGCGCCGCCGCGATCGAGCTCCGCGAGGCGCTGCGCGACGCCCTCGACTACGACGCCAACCGCGCCGCCTTCGACCGCGCGCAGCGCCGGCCCTACTCGCTCCCGCGCCTCGACCTCGAAGCCCTGCTGCCGGTGGCGCGCGGCGAGCAGCCGCTGGTCGCCTGGGTGAACCGGGCGAGCGACATCGAGCAGGTGCTGGCGCTCGGGCGCGACCTCAAGCTCCGCCTGATCCTCGCCGGCGCGGCGGAAGCCTGGAAGGTGGCAGGCGATATCGCCGCGGACCGCGTGCCGGTGCTGCTCAACCCGCTGACCAACCTGCCGCAGAGCTTCGAGGAGCTGGGCGCCACGCTCGAGAACGCCGCCCGCCTCGAGCGGGCCGGGGTGACGCTGGCCTTCCTGACCGGCGATTCGCACAACGCGCGCAACCTCAGGCAGGCGGCTGGCAATGCCGTGTCCTACGGCCTACCGCGGGAGGCGGCGCTGGCGGCGATGACGGTGAATCCTGCCCGCATCTGGGGGCTCGACGGCTACGGCACGCTCGAGCCCGGCAAGGACGCCGACGTGGTGATCTGGGACGGCGACCCGCTCGAGGTGACCTCCGCCGCCGAGCGCGTGTTCATCCGCGGCGTCGAGATGCCGCGCGACTCGCGCCAGATCCGCCTGCGCGACCGCTACCGCCCTCGCCCTGCCGGCTGAGCGCCGCGCATCATCCTCGCGGCGGCCGCAGCCGGCGCGCCCGCTTGTGCCAGCCCTCGTCGCGCAGCCACTCCTCGAGCGTGCGCAGGTGGACCTCGGGGTAGCGGCGCCTCAGGCCCTCGACGTCCGCCTTGAACCCCGACTCGTTGAACCAGCGGAACATCTGCACCATCTCCCTGCTCATCGCCAGCCGCACCACCGCCATCGGCAGCCGCCGAAACCTGACCGGACGGCCGAGCACCCGGCTGAAGACCTCCGCGGCCTGCTCGTTGGTCAGCTCGCTGCCCGCGATCTCGAGCTCCTGCCCGATGAATTGGCCGGGGCGCGCGAACGCCAGGGCCGCGAAGGCGCCGATGTCGTCGCTGGCGATCGTCTGGTAGGGCTTGCCGGCGCGGACGGGGTCCACCAGCTTGCCCTTCAAGATGCCGATCTCGACCTGAGCGACGTAGTAGTTCTCCATGAAGGCGACCGGCCGGAGGATCGTCGCCGGCAGGCCGAGGCCGCGGACGTGCTGCTCGATGGCCCACTTGCTCTCCCAGTGATCGATGCCGGAGCTCCGCTCCGCGCCGCCCACCGAGCTGTAGACGAAATGCTCTACGCGAGCGCTCTTCGCCGCGTCCGCGAGGTTCTTGCCCTGCGCCACCTCGCGCTTGGCGCCGACCGACCAGAAGTCCTGGACGCTGTAGACGCCGTACACGCCGCGCGCGGCGCGCGCGAGGGAGGCCGGGTCGTCCAGGTCGCCCTGCACCACCTCGACCCTGCGCCGCGCAAGGGCCTGCGCCTCGGCGCTGCCCGGGTTGCGGCTCAGCGCCCGCAGCTTCCACCCTTCCCGGCCCAGCATGTGGCGGACCACCGCCCCGCCCTGCCGTCCCGTCGCCCCGGTCACCAGCACCGTCCGCTCCGCATCGACCATGGCTCCACCCTCCTTGGGCAGCGCGCCCCCGTGGAACGTCCAGGTACAGCTACCGTGCCGCGGTCCTCGGCCAGCCGACGACCGCGGCCGGGTGCGATCCTCGTAGCAGAGTAGGTTTTTATAGGACAGGGATCAAGTACAGGCAGGCCGGGCCGCCGGACCTTGCATCGGCCCCGTCCCCGTGCTATCAATGTACCTAGAGGTACATTTTCAAGAGAGAGACCCGCAATGACCGCCAGGTCCACGAGAGGCGCCGAGACGAGGCTCAGGATCCTCCGCGCGGCCGCCGACCTGTTTCATCGCCAGGGCGTGCGCGCCACCAGCCCGGACCAGGTCATTGCCGCGTCGGAGACCGGCAAGGGTCAGTTTTATCATTATTTCAAGAGCAAAGAAGGGCTCGTCCACGCCGTCCTGCAGGAGCACCTGCGCGCCATCGCCAGCGGCAGCGCCGCGATCGGCTACGAGATCGATTCCTGGCAGGACCTGGAACGCTGGTTCGCCGCCCACCTCGAGCTGCAGAAGAGCTTCCAAATGACCCGCGGCTGCCCCTTCGGCACCATCGGCAACGAGGTGACCAGCAACGACGAGCTGATCCGCCAGGACCTCAATCTCCTCTTCGAGGTGATCAGGGGCAAGCTCGCGGCCTTCTTCATCCGGGAGAAGGCCAGGGGCCGCCTCCTCGCTTCCGCCAACGAGCGCGAGCTGGCGAACTTCTGTATCGCCACGGTCCAGGGCGCGATGCTGATGGGCAAGATCCAGCGCGACAGCGGGACGGTGGAGACCACCCTCCGCGAGGCCCTCGCCCACCTCCGCCGTTACGCGGTGCGCCCTCCCATCCGCCGCCCGCGCCGCCGCCAGGTCCTTCAGCTCACTCGTGACGCAGCGCCTCCGCCGGCGCCACCGCGGCGGCGCGGCGCGCCGGCAGGTAGCAGGCCGCGGTGGCCACCAGAGTGAGGATGGCGGCGACGCCGGCAAAGGTCAGCGGGTCGGCCGCCGAGACGCCGAACAGCACGCTCGCCAGCACCCGCCTCAGCACCACCGCCAGGGCGAGGCCGAGGACGAGGCCGGACGCGGCCAGGCCCAGGCCCTGGCGCAGCACCATGGCGAGGATGCCGCGCACCTCGGCGCCCAGCGCCATGCGCACCCCGATCTCCTGCGTGCGCTGCTCGACCGAGTAGGCGAGCACGCCATACGTGCCGATCGCGGCCAGCGCCAGGGCGACGAGGGCGAAGAGCATCACCAGCAGGGTGACGAAGCGCGGCCGGGCCATCGACTGGTAGAGGACGCGTTCCATCGGCGCCAGGTGGGCCACCGGCAGGGTCGGGTCGAGGCGCTGGATCTCGGCCCGCGCCGGCGCCGCCAGCAGCATGGGGTCCCGCGGGCAGCGCAGCACGACGTAGAAGTCGCGCGGCGCGTAGTCGACCGTCGCCGGCGCCTGCGACTCCAGGAAGTAGAGCTCGGTGCCGGTCTTCTGGTCCAGGCCCTGCTGCTTGACGTCGTGCGCGATGCCCACGATGGTCAGCCACTTGTCGTCCGGGCCGTACCCCTTGACCCGCCGGCCGATCGGGTTCTTGCCCGGCCAGAAGCGCCGCGCCATGGTCTCGTTGATCACCGCCACGCCCGGCCCCTGCGCGCCGTCCTGCGGGGTGAAGAAGCGGCCGGCGGCAAGCCGGATGCGCATGGCGCGGAAGTAGTCGCGGGTCGCGAACTGCCAGAAGTCGACGTTGTGCGGCGGCCCCTTGGGGTCCTCGGGCAGGTTCTCGAACACGGTGTCGTTGGCGTCGACCTCGCGCCGCGGCGGCAGCCCGTTCGCGACCGCCGCGGCCTCGACACCGGGCAGCGCCGCCAGCCGCTCGGTCAACCGCTCGACGAACGCCGCCACCTGGACCGGCGTGGCGTAGGCCGCCCGTGGCAGCGCCACCTCCATGGTGAGCAACCCCTGCGGCTGGAACCCGGGATCGACCCGCTGCAGCTCCCAGAAGCTGCGCAGCAGCAGGCCGCCGCCAACCACCAGCATCGCCGCCAGGGTCACCTCGGCCACCACCAGGCCGCGCCGCAGGCGCTGGCGGGCCGAGCCGGCGGTCGAGCGCTGCCCGCCTTCCTTGAGCGCCGCGAAGGCGACCCCGGCGCGCGTATGGACGGCGGGCGCGAGACCGAAGGCGACGCCGGAGACGACCGACACCAGGAGCGTGAAGGCCAGGCTGCGCGGATCGACGGCGATCTCGGCCATGCGCGGCACGCTGTCGGGGCTGGTCGCGACCATCGCGCGCACTCCCCAGACGGCTAGCAGCAGGCCGATCCCGCCGCCGGCCAGTGCCAGCAGCAGGCTCTCGGTCAGGAACTGGCGCAGCAGCCGGCCGCGCCCGGCGCCGAGCGCCGTGCGCACGGCGATCTCGCGCTGGCGCCCCTCGGCACGGGCGAGCTGCAGGTTGGCGACGTTGGCGCAGGCAATGAGCAGCACGAAGCCGACGGCTCCCCAGAGCAGGCGCAGGGCCGGCCGCGCCTCGCCCACCGTGTCGTCGAGCAGCGGCGCGATGACCAGCGGATGCTTCTCGGGAGAGGGGACGTGCTCGCCGGCGCCCGCCAGGCCCTGCCAGCGCACCAGCAGGCCGGCCATCTCGGCGCGCGCCTGCCGCAGGGTGACGCCGGGGGCGAGCCGTGCCACCAGGTCGAGGTAGTGGTTGCCGCGCTGGTGTGGATTGATGGGGCCGAGCCGTAGCGGCAGCCAGGCCTCCACCCGCTGGCCGCCGATCTGGGCGCCCGGC
>Ga0307479_10004939_pt1 | contig 12233 bp, 14 predicted proteins | sample atmos_gasesECM4C_FD_203743 | JGI IMG/M metagenome (GOLD analysis project Ga0307479, IMG submission 203743) | Hardwood forest soil microbial communities from Morgan-Monroe State Forest, Indiana, United States - atmos_gasesECM4C_515 | ecosystem: Environmental > Terrestrial > Soil > Temperate...
GCGTCTTCCGCCGTCGCCGCGACGGACGCTATGAGCTGAATTCCCTTGCCGGCACCCTGCGTTCGGACGCACCGATCTCGATGACTTGGGCGGCGCAATTCTACGGGTCGGCCGAGCAGCGCGAACGCTGGACCCTGATGGTGGATTCGATCCGAACCGGGAGTTCGGTCGTCCCGGCATTGCGGGGCAAGGAGAGCTTCGACTACTTCGCCGGGCAGCCCGAGCTTGCCGAACTTTTCAACCAGACGATGACGAGTGTTTCCGAGCTTACGGACGGGCCGGTGGTCGCCGGTTACGACTTCAGCGCCTATCCCACGATCGTCGACGTGGGCGGTGGGCACGGCCCACTGTTGGCCGCCATCCTGGCGGGGGCGCCGGCGTCTCGGGGCATCCTTTACGACCTGTCGCCGGTCGTTGCGAGCGCCCCAAGCCTGTTGCGCGGGCACAAAGTCGCCGACCGGGTGCGTATCGCGGAGGGGTCGTTTTTTGACAGCGTTCCAACCGGTGGGGATGCCTACATCCTCAAGAACATCATCCATGACTGGCCCGACGAGAAGGCGGTGCAGATCCTGCGTAACGTTCGCACGGCAGCCGGCCCCGGAGCCACGGTGCTGCTAATCGAGTTGGTCATCCCCAAGCACGACCGTGACTTCCCTGGAAAATGGGTGGATTTGGAGATGCTGCTGAATTTGGGGGCCCGCGAACGCACCGCGGCCGAGTACCGAGACCTGCTCAGCCAAGCCGGATTCCAGATGACACGGGTGGTACAAACCGCTTCACCCCTTAGTGTGGTCGAGGCCCGACCGGCGTAATTACAACCACCATGAGGCTGGCAAGTCGGGTTAATCTTTACCCGTATGCAAACCATCGAGGCCGGCTACCTCGTCATCGGAACGGGCGCCATGGGCATGGCGGTCATCGGCACGCTGGTCTCTGAGACGGAGGCACGCGTGGTGCTGGTGGACTGCGACCACCAGCGGGGTGGGCACTGGACCACGGCGTATCCCTTCGAGCCGCTGCATCAGCCCTCGGCGTTCTACGGCGTCAACTCGCTAAACCTCGGCAGCGATACCATCGACCGAGTCGGCTGGAACGAAGGGCCGTACGAATTTGCCGCCGCCCGGGAAGTCTGCGCGAGCAGCTCCTGGCGACCGGGCTGGTCAGTCCTATCGCGAAGCTGGACGAGTTGATGGCCACCCAAGCCGCCCCAAGGGCCTGACGGATGGTGTAACCCGAGCTGATATAGATCGGTGAAGGAGGCACGTGACAGCACGCAACGAACCCATCGGCCCGCGACCCCTGCGTGCGGTGCCCAACGACGGCTACGCCGACTGGGAGGCGGTGTATCAGGACAACGCGACCTGGGTGTACCGCACGCTGTTCGCTCGGGTCGGCAACCAGGCGGATGCCGAGGACCTCACCGCCGAGGTGTTTCTTGCCGCGCTGCGCCCGCTGCGCCTCACCGCGAGCGTCGCCGAGGTGCGTGCCTACCTGCGGGCCACCGCGCGAACGGTGCTCGCCGCGCACTGGCGCGAGACCCTGGGACGCGAGATCACCTCGATCGAGGACATCGAGCAGCCACCCGAGAGCGAGGAAGCGATCAGCACCGCACCCCAACGTGTCGCCCAGGTTCTCGACAGACTGCCGGACAACTACCGGCGGATTCTGGAAGTGCGTTTCCTGGAAGGTAATTCGATCAAGGAGTCCGCCGCGGAGCTTGGGATTAGCGTGGCCAACGCCAAAGTGCTGCAACATCGCGCTCTGCGACTCGCAGCGCAGGTCAATGATGGAGTCCAGCCATGAACGCGCGAGGGTTGCGTAAGTACATCGACGATCTGCTACGGGGTCGCCGCCCCAAGCAGTTCCAGCCCGACGACTTCGAGGCGGCGCAGATCCGAACGGCGATCGAACTGCGGGCGGCTCGACCGGGGGGTGACGCTCCGCGCCAGGAATTTCTCAACGATCTGCACGCCCGTCTCGCGGAGCAAATGACCGGCACGCCCCCGGAAGCGGTGTCGAGGCTAAACACGACACGCCGTCAGGTCATCGTCGGGACGTCAGCCGCCGCGGCAGCCGCGGTCACCGCGGTATCCGTCGATCGACTCGTTGTCGGCGGCCAAGCCGCCGACGCTCCTGCCGCTTCCGGGCAACTCACGCCCAACGACGGACGCTGGATGCGAGTCGCGGCCAGTTCGGAAGTGGCCGACGGGGTCATGCATCCTTTTGATCTCGGCTCGATCAATGGATTCGTCCGGCGCGTCAACGGCAAGCCCGAAGCCGTATCCGGGGTGTGCACCCATCAAGGGTGCCGATTGTGGTTCGACGCAACTGACGACCGGCTGCAGTGCCCATGCCACTCGACTTCATTCGCGCCCAGCGGACAGGTGCTCACCCACCAATTGCCGATCGCTCCAAAGCCCCTGCCGAAGTTGATGGTTCGCGAGGTCGACGGGGCGATCGAAGTGTTCGCCCCGACGAGCCCCATCGCGCCGGCCTAAGCGGTGTAACCCACCGCCATATCTCTTGGCGACAGTTCCGGACGCTCACGGAGGCGGATCGCCATGTTTCGACATCACCGCGTGTACCTCGCACTTCTGGCGGCAAGCGTGCTGCTGCTGGCCGGATGCTCTGCTTCGCGACCCACTGCGCAGCCGTCGATAACCTTCGGATCGAATGCCAGCGGCACGCCCGGAATGCCGGGCATGAGCGGGATGCCCTCGATGCCGGGCGCACCGCCGGGCACCGCATCAGTAACCGGGTCGCCGGCGGCGGTCGCAGGCGACCAGGTCAGCATCGACAACTTCGCCTTCGCACCGGCTACGTTGACCGTCAAAGTGGGCAGCACCGTAACGTGGACAAACCACGACGAAGAACCACACACGGTGGCCGCGACCGACGGGTCGTTTCACTCGCCGGGGATGGGGACCGGCGCCACCTTCTCGCACACCTTCCCCACCGCCGGAAAGTTCGACTACGTCTGCTCCATTCACCCGATGATGCACGGCACCGTGGTGGTGACAGGATGACCCGCGACCCGAACACGATGAGTCGCCGCCAGCTCATCCGGCACACGGCATGGTTCGGAGCAGCGGTCGGGTTCTCGGTGGTCGGTGGCGAGATCATCTCGCATGTCGCGGGCACAGCCGCAGCCGAGCGCGCTCACGCGCGACCCACCCTGCGATTTGCCCAAGTCAGCGACAGTCACATCGGCTTCACTGGTGCGCCCAACCCGGACGTCACTGGCACGTTCAGCCACGCGATCGAGCAGATCAACAACCTCGGCTACACACCAGATTTCGTCATTCACACCGGCGACCTCACACACCTGTCCAGCCCCGATCAGTTCGACCAGGCGAAGCAGATGCTGAGCAAGCTGCAAACCCCGCATATCTTCACGGTGCCCGGCGAACACGATTCGGTCGACGACGCGGGACAGAAGTACCGGAGCGTCTTCGGCGCAGGGACCCGCGGCGACGGGTGGTACAGCTTTGACATCGCCGGCGTGCACGTGATCGCACTGGTCAACACGTTGAACCTGCGCAAGCTTGGGCATCTGGGTGCCGAGCAGTTGGAGTTCGTCGAAAAAGACATCGCGCGACTGTCGAGTGATACCCCCATCATTGTGTTCAGCCACATCCCGTTGTTCGCGATGTACCCGGATTGGGGCTGGGGCACCGACGATGCCACACAAGCACTGAGTCATCTGCGCCGGTTTTCTTCGGTTACCTGCCTCAACGGGCATGTCCACCAACTGTTTTCCAAGACGGAAGGCAATGTCACTTTTTACAGCGGGACAACGACCGCCTACCCGCTGCCCCATCCCGGCGACGGCCCGGCGCCAAAGCCGGTCACGCTACCGGCCGGCAAGCTCGGCGACGCGCTTGGCATCCGTGAGGTCAGCTACACCAAGGGTCAGACTGCCCTGGCGTTGAAAGAGGAGAGGCTGCAATGACTTTGACAGATATCATGGTTCGGATCGGTCTCGCCGTGTCGTTAGCTGTCAGCGCCGGCATCCATGCCTACCTTTATGTCCATGGCTACCAATACATCCCGACCATCGGCACCGCCTTCCTTATCCAGGCCAGTGTCTCGTTCGCTTTGGCCGTGCTGATTCTGGTGGGCGGTCCCGGATGGCTTCGCTGGGCGGCCGCCGCGGTGGCGGGCGGCGCCCTGGTGGCATTCATCCTGTCGAGGACCGTCGGGCTTTTCGGCTTCGCCGAGCGGGGATGGGACCCATCGCCCTACGCGGCAAGCAGCGTGGCCGCCGAAGTGGTGACGGTGCTGCTGTGGGCGGGTGTTCTGGCTAGGTACCGACGGCCATTTCGCAGCAGGGCTGCGACCGCCCAGCGACCGAATGCGACCTCGACCGGACTATCGCCTACGGCCAAGGCGGAGCCGCGCACGCGTCGAACCTGAAATGCCTGTGCCGGCTGCAATAGCGAAGTAATACTCGCGTTGTGACTGTCGCATGACCAGCACAAACGACGGGTTGACAGGGCGATCAATGCGATGATGAACCAATGCGCGTCCTCATGACCGGCCGCGGCGAATTATGCATGCCCTTCGGAGGGATCTGCGCCAATTGCGCCCAGGGCGATCTAGCCAGCGTTGGGCACTCGGCCGAGCTGGTCACCGTCGCCGACCACGACATCAGTTTGGACGACGTCACAGCAGCCGCCGCTGCCTTTCTGGATCGGATGGGCTGGGTCGGCGAGGACGGGGAGCTGGCGGCCGCCATGGCTACCGGTGCCGCGGAGATTGCCGCCCACTACCCGCCGGGCACGCGGCTACGCCCGCGGTTCGACCATACGACTGACGGGGGGTGGATCTTCACCCCGGAGGGCTGACCGCCCCCAATTTGCCTAAAACAGCTAGAACGCACTTTCACGTTTCGCTAGCACCACTTGCTCAGGAGCTTCGGACGGCCGTCAGTTGGTGGAGCCAACCAGCGGCGAAGTCGCCCGAAGACATCGGCCACCCGGATGTGTTGCAAGGCGCAGGGCCGCTACATGCTGCTCAGGGCCGCTCGAGGACAAAGGCCTCGATTTGCCGGTTGCCGGCCCACGCCCGCTCCTTGGTGAGACCGGGGTAGAGTTCGACGCCTTTCGCCCATATATCTTCGCGCTCGCCGGGTGTGGCGAGCCGCGCGGTGGCATCCCAGGTATCGCCCTCGATCGTCACCCTTGCCGTCGGGTTGGCCTTGAGGTTGTGATACCAGCCGGGATGCCTAGCATCGCCATAGTTAGCCGCGACGACGGCGACGCCGTCGGGATGCGGAATGCCCAAAAGCGCTACGGTGCGGGGCATCCCCGACTTGGCGCCGGTGGTGCTGAGGATGACCGTCGGCAGGCCGGCTGCGATCCCCGCGAAGCTATGCTTGCCCCCGGTGAGCTTACTGACCAGCTGGTCCAGGCGGTGTGCCGTCGGCCGGAAGAACATGCGGCCAGCCTTCGTGGCGGCAACAGCGCGCATCGCTCGATGAAACACATTTGCATCGTCGAAGGAGCGGACCGGCATAGCGGTATTCTCCCGAAAATCAGCCCACGTAAAGTGGCATTCCGCTATTCAGGGCGAGGCGCCCCCGGCGGCCTTAGCGCCCTAGGGTCGTCAAAGTACACTTTCTCATTTCGCTAGCACTGGGTGCACAAGCACTTACGGCCGGTCAACGGTTTTGCGCAGAAGCGACCGCGAAGAGGCGCCATTCGCCGGGCACACCTTTGAGTTCGTGAGCGCCGCGGTCCTCGAACTCGAGTCCCGACCCGATCACGAGATCGCGCAGCGTGCTGGACACCAGTACGTCCTTCGAGCACGACCAGCGCGGTTGTTCGGGACGGATGTGTTGCTGCGAACAGCGCCCCTGTCGCAGACCCGCCGTCGCTCGCCAGGAGCACCGCTTCGCGACTCCCGAGGTCGTCCAACACCGCGGTGATGCTGTCGGCCCATTGCTCCAAGGTCGGCAGCGTGCCCGGCGTGACCGGACCGGATGCTCCCGCCCGGGTGGTCGAAGAAGATCATCTGACCGAGCGATGTCATCGCCTCGACCCACCCTTGAAGGGACGGTAGCTCCGGAAGATGCTCGCAGCACGTGAACCAGTTCGGCACGAACACGATGTCGCGAGGACCTTCACGCGACGCGCGATAGGCGACGCGCAGGTCGCCGTTTCGCGCATAGCGCGTCTCCGAGAACATTGCGGAAGTCTAGGCCGAGGAGCGAGTCGCGTTTCGGTGCCATGCAACGAGCTGAAACAAAGTGTTCTTCGTGTATTCGGTGTCATCAGCCACCGGGACACTCTCCTGTGGCCGGAGCATGTCGCGGTGTACGGAGTTAGGGGTTTTCGGGCGGGATGAAGTACTCGCGCCAAGCCGTGATCTTCTGGCTCTTGACCTCGTAGGTCCCCATAACGGGTGTGTCGATCGGCTTCCCATTCACTATCCAGTGATCGAAGCGCTCCATGAGCACGACATCTCCGTCGACTGCGAGGTGAAGGATCTTGAGGTCACACTCGGTTGCGCGGTTGAAGTATGCGTGCAGCGTCTTGCGGATCGCGTCGTGACCTGAGAGCCGCGGATAGGAGGGGCCGATGTCGTAGACAGCGTCCTGGGCGAAGTACTTCATGGCCTCATCGACGTCCAGATGATCCCACGCGGCCAGCTCTGCCCTTACAACCTCCTCAGCGTTCATCGCGCCTCTCACCGCTGTCATTTTGGGCCTCCTCGACGCCGTATCAGAAGACGAGCTATCCCAGCAGATCTGTCCCGTAGGGACAACGCACGGGTTTCCCATAACTCATGGAAGCTTCATAATCTTGCTTCCCTCCCTGATGAAACGTCCTTCGACAAATCGGTGCCAGCATCTGCTGAAGACGTTTCTGGGGGCGGTGGGTCGTCCGGATCGGGTGGCGGGCTGCTGATGGGTGGCGACCGAGCCCGACAGGCTAGGGGCAGGTGACGTCGATCGTGAAGTCCTTGTTGACCTGCTGTCCCGAATTGTCCACGCCGCTGGCCGTGCCGGCGATCTTGTAGTTGTTGCCCGTCTTGACCGCGGTGGCGCTGGTGTCGGGCACACCCTCCGTGAAGCTCATGACCACCCCGTTGACGGTGCCGAGCCCGGCGTTGTGGACCACCGATCCGTCCTGCTCCAGACCTACGATGACGCCGGTGAGCATGTCGCCGACGGCGATGGAGAACTTGCCGTTTGTGGTCGAGCACACCACCGGGCCACTGACGTTGTGAGCCTGACCGCCGATGATGACCTGCGGTTGTCCGGACGCAGCGGGAGCGGTGGATGACGCGGGCGCGGAGGTGGAGTTCGATGCTGCGCTGGGCGACGACGCCGCACGGGATGACGGGCCGGAGGCATTGTTGCTGCTGGAACAGCTCGCCATGCCCGCAACGATCGTCGCGGCGCGGGCCGCGATCAGCAGCTCACGCTTCACCGGATCCTCCTTTTGCCGGTTTCAACGGGCGCCACAGGCGGATCTTCTCAAGCAGGATGTCTGGCCGCCCGGCTATTTGCCGCGCATACCGCTGATAAACCCCTGCGTCGCCTCCCAGGTCGGCAGGAGGCCCGACGCGCGCACTTCGTCGAGGCTGGGGGCCGCCGCATCGCGGTCGGACAAGCTTGCGGCCGCTCCGCCGACCAGCGGCCAGTCGATTGCCAGGGTCGGATCCGTTGCACAGATGGTGTGCTCGCGCTGCGGGTTGTATTCCGACGAGCACAGGTAGATCACCGTCGAATTGTCTTGCAGGGCAAGGAAGCCATGCGCCAGTCCCTCGGAGATGTAGATCGTCCTGCGGTCGGAGGTATCCAGCAGAACCGAGTCCCAGCGGCCGAAGGTCGGTGAGCCCAAACGGATGTCAACGACGACGTCGAACACGGACCCGGACACGCAGGTCACATACTTGGCTTGGCTCGGTGGCAGCTGAGCGAAGTGCAGGCCACGTAGCACACCGGCCGAAGAGACCGAGCAGTTGACTTGCCGTAGGTCCAAGCGGTGACCGGCGAATGCGGTGAACCCGCGGTCGGTGAACCATTCGAATAGCAGTCCGCGGGAGTCGCCGTGGATGGCAGGGGTGATCTCCCATGCACCGGGGATGTCGAGTTCGCGAACTTCCATCTCATTTACCGCGTTCTTCGTAGCGGGCCTCGGTGACGTCCTTCAACGGGCGCCACCACCATTCGTTGTCGCGGTACCAGTCAATGGTGGCCTGCAGGCCCTCGCTGAAGTCGGTATGCTTTGGAGCCCAACATAATTCGTCGTACAGCACTGACGGGTCGATGGCGTACCGCAAGTCGTGGCCGACGCGGTCGGGGACGTGGTCGAAATCGTCGGGGTCGCGACCCATCATCTTCAGCAGCGTGCGCAGCACACTCAGGTTGTCGCGCTCACCTTCGGCGCCGATGAGGTAGGTCCGGCCGATCTGCCCTTTTTCGAGGATTCGCCGCACCGCGTTGTTGTGGTCATCGACGTGGATCCAGTCGCGGACGTTGGCGCCGCTGCCGTACAACTTGGGCCGCCGGCCGGTGAGCACATTAGTGATCTGGCGCGGGATGAACTTTTCGACGTGCTGATACGGCCCGTAGTTGTTGGAGCAGTTAGAGATCGTCGCGCGCACGCCGTACGAACGCACCCAGGCCCGGACCAGCACGTCGCCGGCGGCTTTGGTGGCCGAGTACGGGCTCGACGGGTTGTAGGGCGTCGATTCCGTGAACCGCGTGGGCTCGTCGAGTTCGAGCTCGCCGTAGACCTCGTCGGTGGAGACGTGGTGCAGCCGCACGCCGTGTCGTCGCACCGCCTCCAGGACCGCGAACGTCCCGATCACGTTGGTGCGTAGGGTCAGCTCCGGGTCGTCCAGCGAGTTGTCCACGTGGGTTTCGGCGGCGAAATGTACGACCGCGTCGGACTCGGCGACCAGCCGAGAAACCAGCTCGAGGTCGGCGACGTCGCCTTCCACCAGCCTGATGGAATCGGCGACGTGGGCGAGCGACTCGCGAATGCCGGCGTAGGTCATGGCGTCGAGCACCGTGACCGTGTCGTCGGGGTGCTCGCGTACGGCGCTGTGCACAAAATTCGCGCCGATGAAGCCGGCGCCACCGGTGACCAGCAGCCGCATGGGTCAAACCTTAACCGAGCAGGGGTCCCGCCATTTCGCCCAGTACGTGCAAGAGCTTGTCTTCGGGCCAGCCGTCCAGCACCTGGATCCCAACGTGGTCGGCACCGGCTTCCAGGTGCTCGTCGAGACGTCGGGCGATGGCGTCGGGGGTGCCGTAGGCCACGACCGCGTCGACCAGCTTGTCGCTGCCAGGCTTGCGCACGTCGTCTTCGGTGAACCCCAGACGCAGCCAGTTGTTCACATAGTTGCTCAGGCCCAGGTAGTGCTCGAGGTATCTGCGGCCAACCGCACGGGCTTCGTCGCGGTCGGTGGTGAGCACCACCTTGTGCTCCGGCGCCAGGAACACCGAGTTCCCCACCAGTTCGCGCGCCTTGGCGGTGTGTTGGGGCGTGGTCAGGTAGGGGTGGGCCCGCTGCGTTCTGCCGACAGCCGCAACACCTTGGGGCCGAGCGCCGCGAGGACCCGACGACTGGTCGGCACCATTGCGGCGTCGAGTTCGTCGAGGTACTTGACGAGGGCGTCGTACGGCTTGGCGTACTCCTGGGTGTGCTCGCGGTGCCCTGCCCCGATGCCGAGCAAAAACCTTCCCGGGTGGGCGCTTTCGATGCGTTCAAAAGACTCGGCGACGGCCGGCGCCGGCGCGGACCAGATATTGACGATCCCGGTGGCCAGTTGCAGCGAGGTGGTCTGGGCCAGGGCTGGGTCCACCCAGGCCAGATCGGCGTCCGGTGAGCCGCCGATCCAGGCCGCGCCGTAGCCGAGCGATTCGATCTGGGTGGCCAGCTCGGGGGTGATGGAGCGGGTAGGCAGCCAGGCACCGAACCGGCCCAGGTCGGGTTTGAGTGAAGCTGCGTCGGTCATGCGGGTCCCCCTCCGCGTTGAGCTCAACTGCGATTCAGTCCAAGCGGCCCCGCCAGTTCAGCCAGCGCCGAAACCAGGTTTTCATCTTTGGTGAGGATCTGCACGGGGACGTGGTCGGCGCCGGCATCGAGGTGCTCCTTGAGCCGGGCCGCGATCGCTTCGGGGGTGCCGTAGGCCACTACCGCATCGACGAGGCGGTCGCTGCCCGGCCGGGTGACTTCCTCTTCGGTGAAGCCCAGCCGTTTCCAGCTGTTGCGGTAATTGGTCAGGTTGAAGTAGACGTCGAGCGCCTTGCGACCTGCCGCGCGAGCCTGCTCCGCGTCGGTGGTCAGCACCACCTTGTGTTCGGGCGCCAAAAACGCCGACGGGCCCATCAGCTCACGGGCCTGCGCGGTGTGCTCCGGAGTGGTGAGGTAGGGATGCGCTCCCGCGCTGCGCTGTGCGGACAGGGCCAGCACTCGCGGGCCCAGCGCCGCAACCACCCGGCGATTGGCGGGCACCCCGTAGTCATCGAGCCGGTCCAGATACTCCACCAGCGCGTCGTAGGGCTTGCGGTATTCGCTGATCGCCTCGCGATGGCCGACGCCGATGCCCAGCAGGAAGCGGCCCGGGTAGGCCTTGTCGATCCGGTGGAATGACTCGGCCACCGGCTTGGCGGGCGCTGTCCAGATGTTGACGATCCCCGTGGCCACCTGCAATGTGTTCGTCGCCTCGAGGATGGGTTCCACCCAGGCCAGTTCGGCGGGCGGTGAGCCCCCCACCCAGACGGCCCCGTAGCCCAGGGATTCGATTTCTTTGGCTTGCTGAGGCGTTACGCCGCGTCCGAACGATCCGAACCGACCAAGATTGGGCTTACTGGCAGCATCAGTCATGGTCTCTCCAACCGGTCGCGTGAAGCCGCTATTCCGCTAGTTCTGCATCCAGGTCCGGATCCGCCAAATCCTCGACGCGCGGTTTTTCCAGCGGCAGCAACACGATGAAGCGGGTATTGCCCGGCACAGACTCCACCCGCAAATCCCCGCGATGCTTCTTCACGACGATGTTCCACGCCAAATCCAGCCCCAGGCCGGTGCCCTCGCCGACCGGTTTAGTAGTGAAAAACGGCTCGAAGATGTGCTCGCGCACATCATCGGGGATGCCGGGCCCGGTGTCGCAGATCTCGATCCGGGCCAGCTTCTCGCCTTCCCTACTGGTGCGAACGGTCAGCGTACCGCCCTGGTCTCGCATCGCCGCCAGGGCGTTGTCGATGATATTGGTCCAGACCTGGTTGAGATCGCCTGGGAAGCAAGGGATTTCGGGAAGCGATTGGTCGAATTCCTTGACTACTGTGATCGCGCCGGGATGCTTGCTGTCTTTGGTCAAGCGGTCGGCGAACATCACCAGTGTGCTGCGCAGTAGTTCGTGCACATTGGCCACATCGAACAGGGCCCGGTCCATCCGGGAATATTGCTTGGCGTCGGCGACCAGTACCGAAATCCGTTTGCTCGCTTCGGAAATTTGGTTCATCAGAAGTTCGCTTTCGATGGTGTAGCTGATCCAGCGGATCGCCTCCTCCACCGAAGCCGAAGCATCCAACTCCTCGGCGGTCGCAGCGATCCGCTCCAGCCAGTCCGTGTCGATGTTGCCTTCGACGAGCGTCGGCGCGATGTCCCATCCGCCGTCGATGTCGTGGTCCTCCAGCCATTCGCCGACGGCGTCCTCGCGGTCGGCGGTCTCCAGCGCGGTCAGATGCTGCGACGCCGATTTCGCGACTTGCTCGGCGACCGCGTCCTGCAGCAGCACCAGAGCGTTCAGGGTTTCGGCGGAGACGCTGCCGTCGGCAAGCATCGCCAGTTTCCCGCGCATGCGCGAGATCCGGCCGCGCAGCTCTTCAGCGGCCCGTGCGATGGCCGCGGCGGGATTGTTCAGCTGATGGGTCAGCCCGGCCGACAACCGGCCCAGCGCGAGCAGCTTCTCCCGGTTGTCGATGATCCGGCGGGTCCGGTCGGTGCCCACGGCGATCCCGTCGAGCAGGTGAACCGCCATCGGAAATTGGTCCTTCATGAACTTGGCGAACACCGGGGCATCCATGACGAAGAACCGCGACGGCTTGGTCACGTGCACCGACGCGTCGTAGAGCTTTTGGTTCCCGCCGGTGAACGCCCTCCAGGCGCCGCAATACACGCCGCGCTGCGATGTCCGGTTCGTCTCGATGGCCGTACCACCGGAGAGCTTCGACATCGCCAGCTCCCCTTCGATGAGGACGTAGAAGCAGGTCG